>Ga0307517_10010967_pt1 | contig 12609 bp, 5 predicted proteins | sample 23_EM_MG_FD_194515 | JGI IMG/M metagenome (GOLD analysis project Ga0307517, IMG submission 194515) | Populus trichocarpa ectomycorrhiza microbial communities from riparian zone in the Pacific Northwest, United States - 23_EM | ecosystem: Host-associated > Plants > Roots > Unclassified | place...
TATCAATTATATATAGAAATATAAACGAAAAGTATATCAACTTTTATACTTCATGTTAGGTGATTTAATTTAAATGAATGAAATGTTAGGTGAGACATAGGGAGCCATTATCTGGTCTAATGATTTTTTATATATATAGAAAAGAAAACGAAAGAAAAAAAAAATCTTGAAGATATATATTTCATATAACATTTGCCACCTAAAACGAGTTAGTCAGTTTAGTTTAGAAATATAATAGTAGTTGTTTTTTATGGTGTTTTTTATTTTGAAATATATTAAATTAATGTTTTTTTTATTTTTAAAAAATTATTTTTGATATCATCCCATTAAAATAATATAAAAATACTAAAAAAAATAAAAATTAAATTTTTAAAAAACATACAGGTATATTACTTGCCCCAGGTTAAAGGATGATTTCTTGGGGTTAGAGGCATTTGTTGATTTCTTCTTTAGGCTTAAGGGCCCAATGTTAAAGAAGAAGAAGATATTTATATGTTGTAGATAAATAGTGTTTGAGAATATGATATGATTGTTTTTTAAAATATTTTTTATTTAGAAATATATTAAAATAATATTTTTATTTTTAAAAAAATATTTTTAATATTAGCATATTAAAACAATAAAAAAATATAAAAAAATAATTTTAAACCAAAAAAATTTAAATTTAGCCAATCCCTTTTTGGAACACAATACTAAACAAGGGCAAATAATATATTTAATATTGTGGTAATTTTTAAAATATTTTTTTTTTTAAAATATATTAAAATAATATATTTTTTATTTTTTAAAATTTATTTTTAACATTAATATATTAAAATCATCTTAAAACAAAAAAAAACAATTTAATTTAAAGTAAATAAGTAATGTTTTTAAAAAAACTAAATGCTTTTGAACATACTCCAAGTTGCCAGCTTCTTTCCCGCCACGTCTCCTGTATAAGCATTATGAATTCATTTCACAACTCTATCCGCTCATAGTCTCATAACCGATCTCTCTGTCTTGATACTTCATTTGAATTCAAAAATCAATTTCTCGCTTTACCGCCAAACCTAGGACTTCAATCAATCCAATTAGGTTTTCATCCGTCCTCTTCGAGACCTCAAAATCACTGGCACGATCAAATGAAGTTGAAGATCAACAAAGCGTGCGATCTCAGCTCCATTTCGGTCCTTCCTCCTCAATCAAGGTTCGATTTAACTATCACGACTCGCTTCTGTTGGATTCTTTTAAGATTCTCTAAAACCATAGAAATTGAGTTTCTGTTTTGACATGGTCTAGCTTAGCTTAGCTTTTCAGATTTCAAAAATTGAACAACAGAAACAGCGATGTGACTTTGTTTTCTTTTCTTAGATATTCCTCTGTTTTCGCCGTATCCAAACAGAAGGAATCAATTGTTTGATTTCGTTTTCCAGTTCAATTGTTTTGCTCGTATTTAAATGATCTGAAGGAGATTAGCTGCTTTTGATATCTCTGTGAGATCTGTTTGGATGCTGAGAAAATGTAAACAGAGGAAATCCAAAAACAGCTGCTTAACTTCGTTAATCTCGTTCTTCTTTTTATTTTTCTCACAGAGAGAAACTTCAATATTTTTCTTCTTCGCCTGTGTGTCTAGCCTTAATTTTATACCGATCTTAAAGACCTATTCTATTTGTTGCGTAGAAAAACTGGAGAAGATGAGAATATATGTTTATGTATTGTTAAGAATTTCATTACGTCAGTTAATTAGGTGATTTTTGAATAGGATATGAGAGAAGGTATTTAACGATGTTTTCATTGTTTTGATAAAAAAAAAAAATCTAACTAATTGTACTGTTTGTTCTTTTTTCTGATACAAAGGAGATCAAGTTCTATACCTGTTGGACCACAACAAGCATCACAGATTCGATCACAACAATCACAGCAGTCATTTTCACAGGGGTTTTCATCTCAGCATGGCATGTTTTCTCAGATCTCTCAGACTTCTCTTGATGAAGCTCTGACAAATGATCAGGTTGATTCTCATTTCTGATTTCGATTTTATTTGTTTTATGAAAACATGGAGCGTTAGAATAATACTAAATTAGAATTCTGTGAATTTTGTTAAATTGTTTTCTAGAAATTCAAATATTTGTCCCATTACATTTTATAGTTTTACCAGTGTTAACCTCAATTGAGTCGAGGTTCTTGGTTATGGAAATGGCTAATGTGTGATTTTATATCATTTTATTTCCGAATCTGTTATGAGAGGAGATGAGCCTGAATTATAGAAGCTTTTGGATTTTGAAATTGTGAATCTTAAGGGAGATTTGTTAGGTCAATCAAGCACATTTCTTACTGTTCTTCTGTTATCATGAAAACAATCGTAATTTACCACCATAGGTGATTTGCTGTCAAACTGGCGATCATTTCATTTCTGATAGATATGACAATTATAAGCTGTGAAGATCTAGTTCCTTTAGCTGTTTTGTTGTTCCATGCTCAATGACTATTTTTATACCTAGGCTTGACCTTGTCCTAAGGGTCCTTCCATCTGTTATCCACTCATTTTGCAAAAATGTGACCTGCTGTGCCGGGAGAGGTACGCAGTCACTCAACCATAGGGAGAGGCTCTTATCTGAATACATAGTATGTTTAGATTCGAGGGGTGAGAACCTCCTTCAAAGTGTGTGTTTTGCCCCTTTGGAAACTTCGTTTTCTGATTCCTTTCCTGGGAATAGTTGCCTGGTCCGAACCCCTTTGTAGCTCTTCTTTGCCAAACCTTCGATGGAATAGTGTCTCATGTAATGGCCTTGGACTGTGATGGCATTTGTCAGACAATGTTCTGTGAGTTACTTGTTTATTGTGTATAAAATACAATTGAATATGTGTTCATCATTCCACTTTGTTTCCTTTGTTTTTTGTTCATTTGTTATACAGAGATTCAGTTCACAGGAGCGAGAGAACTCTGTGAAGAAGCCATCTTGCTTACCAGTAGTTAGCTATAGACGTGAAGATAGCCAATTACCAATATCTAGATCGTCTTCCAATCTAATACGCAATTGGAGTGCTGCTCCTGTTCCAGATCATAAATGTAAGTTTCATATGGAGTGAAACAAACTATCAGAAAAGTCTAGTAATTCAACTCTCCCATTCAAGATCTATAAGCAGATCAATTAAGTTCATATTCTTGCATGCATGAATTCTTCATTATGTGGAGTACTAAATTCTTTATTTAACTAAGCAGATCAGATAAATGAAGAACTTCATCACCGGATTGGAATGATGGAAACCTCCTTAACCAAGTTTGGAATGATCTTGGATTCTGTTCAGAGCGATCTTATGCAAGTAAAGAAGGGAATAAAAGAAGTATCACTGGAGAGTGAGTAATATAAACTTTTAACATTTTGGAAATTAGGAGCTTGTGAGAAAACAATTTGGTGGAATCACGACTTAGGATTGTTGTAAAAACCAACTTGGAAATCTAAATTGTTATATCTCCTTCCCTTTAAGTTGAATGGAGCTTGGTAATCTCTTGACTTGTTTGTCAAATAACTTAAATTGATATATGTCCCTTAGGGGTATGCACTTGAATTTCAACTGATATAACCATCCTCATGTTGTTCTGTTTACTCTTGTCTTGTCTGGTAGGATTTGGATTAGAACTAAGATATTTAATCTCATTGCACTCAATGTCAAGGTTTTTTAATGTAATTTTTTAAAGTTGGTTTGTCTTCTCAATTTCCTTCAGCGGAAGGCATGCTACAGAAGTTGATTGTCCTTGACACCTCACTGAAGCTAACGGTAACACTGCAACAGACACTTATTTACAACTCTTTTGACTTTAAGCATTAGCAGCCCAATTTTTTGTGTCAATTCAACACTTTTAAACATTTCCGAGATAATGTAAACCAGAATACGGGACAAGAAGATGTCAAATTCAGCCTTGAGGGGAGCCTGAAATCTTTATCAGAACAACTAAGCAAGGATAGATATCAAGATAATTTGCAGCAGATATTCTTGGTGCTTTCTACCTTACCAAAGCAGATGGAAATGTTTCTGTACAAACTACAAAATGAGCTATGCACAACCTTCACCAAAGAAATTCAGGCACGTATAGTGTTGCAGCAGCAAAGCTAGAACACCTGCAAGAATTCGGAATTTAATATAAAGCTGCATTCTATTTCTTTGCTCAATATCAATAATACTGAAAAGTCAAGTCTTCTTAAAAGTTTTTGATTATTTACTTATTTCCTGTTTTAAATACTCAATTATGCCTATCAGCCTTCGCTTGTTAATTCCTTTTCACTTCATGATTTCTATACATTTAGGCAATGGCTTGCAGCGTGAAGACCCCCCTCGACCAAAAAAGTCCATCAATCACTGTAGTTCTGCCAAAGGTCTTTACTCTTTGAAGAAAATTCAGGGTATCTTCTCCGAGAAATTACCAATTGTGATCGTGATTTCTTAGAAAACCTTGTCTCTATTCAAATTTGCAGGTTACCGGGAATCATGTCACTCCACCGAGAAGGACAGAGCCAGTAAAGAAGTATGCAAAGATCTAGTTTTCCTTTATCCAGCTTGGCTTCGTGCTCTCACTGATTCTGTATTGTTCTATGTTTGTTGATTCCAAGTGCCGCGCATAAAACATTTGAAACCATGAGTGCATCCATGTGTGCGAAAGAGTGAGAGAAAAGAAGCGCATGGCAGTTCCATACGATGTCGTTGGCATCCTTTGCTTGGATTTGATTAAATGCCTTGGTTTTTTATTGTGTGTGTGTGTGTGTATCTTCTGGTTGATATATATTGGTTCCTTAGTTCTTAAACGTAATTTTAATACATTCCATCAAAACTAAGAACTCTGAACGGTTTCTCTTGATTCCAGTCCAGCTTTGCCTCCAAAGGTTTCTGTGCATGCAAAAATAGTTCCAAAGATGGAAACAGGAGGTTGGAAGTCTGTAAAGGTGGAACAACGCTCATTTACACGAGCGGCATCCCTCAGGGAGCAGAAACGCAACAAAGTTTCTTCAGATCAACAGGTAGTTGTTAGTGTGCATATTGTTTTGGTCTTCCCAGTATTGCAAGTGAAACACGCTTTCTAGTTCGGATTTGGTGTATATGCTGGCACTTCCTGGTTGATTGGCATGATAAAAATAGCTGAGCAAGTTATATCACTTCAAAAATGGGGAAAAACATGAATGATGCGTTTCATGGAAAAATTTCTGCTTACTGATCCGAAGAAAATTTTCATCTAATATTCAAGGTCAATTTAAATTATTGATCCACGTTGCAGGAAAAACAAAGTAGAGTTATCATTGATTCAGATGAGGAGATTGAGGGAGGTTTTTCTTGCTTGATTGATGTCAAGGAAACAGGTACTCCATGCAAGAAAATTTTCAGGATTGATTTATACTGTTCGTTACTCTTTGCATTAGTCACATGAGAGGTGCACATCATAGCTGCATATGATATATTTAGAACTTAAAAGCCTTTTAGAAGAAGTCTAGCGGTTGCTCACACACAGGCACTTTAGAACAGCTATTAGATCTGCTATCATTGCTCTAAATGTTACCTGTTTCCCTGTTCAAGGCATCAGAAACCCCATATTGGATGTGTCGAAGGAAGAGACTGCAAGAATTTTGAGAAAAGCTAGGAGGCAAAAGAGAAAATACTGTAATCCTATCATTATTAATTGAAGGTATACTTGCGCGTTTGTATTTGCTTTATTCCAAGCACACACACTTCCAGTTGTTGCTGATCTTAATCTTCATTGTTAATTAAAATCCTTGCTGTTCCTTTTAAGATATCTTCCATATTGAAGTGCTGGAACTAGAATACAAAATGAACTTGCCTAAAAGGGAATACAGAGTTAGTTCGTAGATTTCCTAAATGAATGGCTCCAAGCACGTGTCTTTTATATTGGCGATGCGTCGTCAGACTCAGAAGTTTAAGCTAGAATTATTTTTCATGAAGTAGCTAGGCAAGACACAAGGTCTCCAGTGCCACTGTACTGCGGATAAATATTTTTGGTTAACGCGTCCAATAGTTTTGATTTCTCATGTCCCGAAGAGTCAGAAGTTGCCAAGGAATTATTGCTGAAGACCCACCACCACATAGCTGTTCCAGATCAGTCGTATTTTACTACGATCACCATTGGTTCAGTGCATTTTTGCTTCTGTCTACCGTCTCTTAACAACCTTGTCGCCCGCGTGTTTTTATCAGTTGCATGTGCAGCATTAATCCGGAGAAAAATAAAAATCCATATGCTTCCAATAAAGGAAAGTAAAATAATGCACTTTGTAGGACTACGGATCAAGTTACATCATTGCAATCATACTTGAAAGGGGAATTAGTAACCAAATTGGAAGGGGAAAAAAAGCGAAAAGAGAAAGAAGAATAGAGGCTGTGAGTTGGGATGCCCTGTTGCCGCGCATCTGCTCGTATATAGAATTGGGTCTGTCTACAATGGGTTTTGTGTGTTATTTCGTGGCTTGGCAATTCAATGTCCATGGACTCTACAGCACAGGATGTTGCTAGATGCCTCTGTACGGCCTATGACATTTATGAAAAGGTCAATACCTAAATGGGTCTATAATGTTACTCTCTCTCTCTCTCTCTCTCTTCGGATAAGTATGCCCCCTTTTTGTAGAACAACGATTTTTGTTATTGGTTAATTTATTTCGTTTTTTTTTTTGTAATATTCTTACTAGGAAGGGATCGGATGGGGTGGTCAATCATGTTGTCGATGGAGATTATCAAACCATGAGCACGGTACACAATGTCTTATATAAATTCATATTATTTATTAATTTAATACTATAATATCTGTCTTAAAAAAACCTGCGCATTAAGTGCCTACACCGCTGTTCTTTGCCGTAATTTTTATAAGTATGTTTATAGTTATTTTTTAAAATATTTTTTATTTAAAAATATATTAAAATAATATTTTTTTTTATTTTTTAAAAATTATTTTTATATCATTACATTAAAATGATTTGAAAATATTAATTTAAAATAAATAAAAAAATTAAAATACTTTTAAAAACACTTTTAAAATATAAAAACAAATAAATGACACACTTATATAGTAAAGGCAGCGTCCCTGAGAGGTCACCAGATACGATTCTTCAAAGGGCTGCTTGCAAGGGCAGCTCCTGTGGAATAAAATAATGGGTGAGCATGCGCTGTATTATATGTTTCTAATTCTCAAAGGCTATTGCTACCTTGTCTTGTTAGGGAATCAAAACATTGGAAAATGTCTCTGGTCTTGCAAGTCTCTTTCTTTAATGATAATATCGATGTCGTGAGTGAGTGAGCATCTAGCAAAGCACCAAGCTGCTAACTATTATAGGATGGTAGATCTTCTGGGTGATTTCAAGTTCATCTTAAGATGTATGGAAAGAAAGAAGCTCTAACTAAAAATATTTTTTTAAAAAAAATTCTTTTTCATCAACACCGTCTACCAATCTTTTGACGTCCAACACAAGAATAATATCAAGCTAAAAACAAATATAAAACAATTAAATTATCCAATACCCATTAGAATCTTTCATCAAAACTTAGACAAAGATTACAAAAAAAATGAAATCTCACGTGGTTAGAACGGTAGAACAAGTTCAACATCACCTACAGTGTGATCATGCATGAAGGTTCAAACTTTATTTAATCATATTGAAGCTACTATTTAGAGATAACATTAAAGAAAGAAGCGGATGAAATGGTGAGTGAATCAAGAGGGAGGCATAAGAATGTTTTGGGGGGGGGGGAATACTAAGAAAGAGTTAAATTCATTTTGTATTCTGTCTTTTATTTAAATACAGTAGTATTGATAAAGAAAAAAAATAATGTTTGTGGTTGTTAAGTGAGAATTGAATTCGGTAAGATTTGTGAGTTTCGTAAGAAACCAACATTCTCAAGTTTTATCATATTTATTTCACTAAAAAATATGCCTTTTGTATTGATTTTAATTTTATTTCCATTTAAGTGTCAGTACAATTTAATTTAAATTAAATATATAGCAACAAAATAACTTTCCTGCGTCGAGTAACATCACCCAGAAGATCTACCATATATAATTTTGTTCTCTCTGTGTTTTTTCTTTGATGGTGAGTTGATATGATGAGGATAAGGAACGCAATTGTTTTGTTTTTTTTTCCTTGTATATATATCACAAAGGAATTCAATTGTTAATCACTGGAAGCGTCATGATTCCTCCAACCCCTAACTTGGCCAATTAATAATCATTTATTTTAATTATCTAGTAGGTTCTTCAGTGATAAGAGTTTGGGATAAAAAGATTTGCTCTCCTTATGATTTCAGGTTCGAGCCTTGTGGTTACTAATATGATAGTCATTAGAGGTTTACATGGTCGTTAGGTTCAAGGCCCGTGGGATTAGTCGATATGCGTATAAACTGGTTTGAACACGCACGTTAATAAAAAAAATTATTTATTTCGTTTCACAGATTTCATTATTTTCTCGAGTGTAATAAGAGCTTGTTTACAATATTTAGATATTATTTGAAAATGTAGTACGGTAGTTTTTTAAAGTATTTTTTATTTTGAAATACATTAAAATAATATTTTTTATCTTTTTAAAAATTATTTTTAATATTAAAACATCAAAATTTTTATAAAAACACACAAAACAAAAATAAATTAAAAAACAAAAACAACGCTCTCCGAGTCATTGGCTGGAATTGCTTTTGAGACATTGGGTGTTCAAAAGAGGGAGCATCCAATGGCTAAAGGGTGTGGTTGGAGTGGGAAAAGCCAATATTCTAGTATGACAAAATCGACCCACCCACTTTGATTAGATAAAGAAGTTTACTGGCTACTGTCCGGTAAGTGGCACCGGTGAGGTTTTATCTCAGAATCAGGTGGATGATTGGCCTAATCAAGTACCAAGCATCTTCTAGATAAACACTTCACCTTAAAATAGACTCCGAATCATTAGTAATTTAGTAGAAGAGATCTGTCCCTTCAGTATTATTAATGTCAGCCTTGGCCGTCTCGTGTAAGATAGACGACATCAACTGTTTATCCTTCCATGGCAGCCACCAATCCATCGAGTGCACATAAAACCTAGCTTAATGTTTATTATTTTAAAAAAAATGTATCTAACGACCTAATAAATCCTTACCTGACACCTCCATCTCAACGACCTAGTGCCAGACATTGGGGTAGGTTTTGTTTGATAGGAAAACAAGATAGCTTAAAATAAACCATATATATATAAAAATGTTGTTTGTGGTTCACGGGGTAAAAGATTATTATGGAAAAATTATTAATAATCTTGGATGATCAGAATTTCTTTATGTTCTTTATAGTTTCTCTCTTATTGAAATATTTATTTATAATTGTTTTAGATTCTTCTCAATATATATATATATATATATATATATATATATATATATCATCACTTCTCTTATTTTTATTATAAATATTTAATTTATGTTTGTTTGTTTTTATATTTTAAAATTATTTAAAAAAAATATTTATATTTTTTAATTAATATTTTTTATGTTTTGAGATTATTTTGATATAATAATATTAAAAATAATTTTTAAAAAATAAAAAAATATATTATTTTAATACATCAAAAATATTTTAAAAAATAATTATTACTACATTCCGAAACATTTAAAAATATATTATGTTGTGGGATCCTTCCTCTGTGCATCTGCATCTCCTTCCAGACCCTCCTCTGCCGATCGTTTCAATAATCTTGGGTATCTTTAAGGACAAGCGAGCTGCCACAGTAGCAGCATGCATAAACTTGATTAACTCTCAAGCTATACAAGCTTGATTACATGTTCATGCCTGTGGTCCACCTCTGTGGCGGCACCACCACCACTTTAATCCTCTCCCTTCAAGACAAAAACATCATCAATGGCTAGTGGAAAATCCCATATCTTGATTCGAACTCAACTGGCAACTTTATTATTAGTAAATGGAGGAGTTAGGCTAAGTTATCTATATAGAAGGAATTTGAGTCGAAATATCTTCTTCTTCGCTGTTGTCAAATCCCACCATTAAAGGAAGTATCATCGAAACATCAATGCAGAAGTGCATGTAGTGACGAGACATCGATGGACATGGTAAAGAGGCAAGAGCTGCCTTTGTCTCATATGGGCCTTCATTACAAAACATCACTGTTAGAGCTGGTGAGCTGTGGTCCCAGCTGATATAATCTAGTAGGACCCTATGCTGAACTGTGATTTTAGGCCCAACTGCTCCCCTCGCGTTCTTTATGGACAGAAACTTTGGTATCCTTCGTGGCACTCTGGCATTCTTCCTCTGAGCCCAGGCAACTGGTAACCGCCAGTACCTTCTTGTCCTGTTCAACAGTAAACTATGGGTGTCACACCTAATACAAACAGAAACCTTTTGGTTTGGTTGATGTAGTATTTCTTTTTTCTTTTTTTTCAACTATCCGATTAGGAGGCCCGCCCTTACTGGCTCAATTTCTTTCTAATATAAAACAGCATTCAAGTAATATTTAAAAATAAAAATAATTAGTATACAGATGGAGAATTAAAAATGATTTGGAAAAAAAACCCAACTGAATATGGGTTAATATTCAAAATCAGTGATTCAAGTTGTACAACTGAGATTAACTTGTAGAAGAAAAATACGAAAAATCATAAAATAGAATTTCCAATCATAAAAAAAAAACAAAAAAAAAACAAGGTAAATAAATTGAGAGAATGATAAAAAAAATACCAATCAAAAGAATGAAAACCAAAATTAAAAAAAATGATAAGAAAATAGCAATTAAAAAAAAATCATTTGGATATAAAAATGAAATGAAATAAATTGCTCATAGAAAAAATTGAAAAAAAAACTTGAAAAAACATTAAAATCAATAAAAATAACAATCAAAATAAATGATACCAAAAGTAAGATAAATACAAATTGGTAAATACAATTAAAATTTAGAAAGTCAAGTGCAAATCCTGAGATTATGAGAAATAAAAAAAAATAGTTTGTCGTATACTAAATCACTGTGAATATTACCACACACGCCACCCCATCATCTACGCCATTACTGAATGCTTTATAAGGCATGACAATTGGATGTTTTGGTCACCATAAGATGTTTCATGTGCTGAATGGCACAGGGGACGTGAAACATATGCGTCAATAATTTTTTTAATAATATTTTTTATTTGTTAAATTACTAAACAGCCTTAAAGATATTTAAATATAAAAAAAACATATTAAAAAGATGAAAACATCCTCTCAAGCTAGCCTTAAATTTTGTTATTTCAAGGTTAAATTTATCTTAACTGTACTAAAAATATGAAAAAATGAAAAAACTTTTCTTTTCAAGTTCAATATTTCCCGGCTTTTTAAGAGTATTAACATCGGTTTACCGTGTAAAAAAATGAAAAAGGATAAAAAAGTCCCAGACAAATGGTCTATATTGTTTTTTACTTTAAAGGCAACAAAGTAAGTTGACTGTGAAAAATAAAATATTCAGATCAATTTACCCCAACCAAGTTGCTCATGACCTAGGAAAAAAAAAAGATTTCACCCTTCGTAGCTAGATCATTGGTGTTTATATATAGAGAATGACAAAAAAGTAAATATACTATTTCAATCCAGAATGAATGATTTGTGTTTGACTACACTAAAGATGTTTTACATTGTATTTTAGAAGTATTTTTAAAAAAATTAAAAATTTTTTTATTTGAAATTAATATGTTTTTTTATATTTTTATATTATTTTGATGTGTTAATATCAAAAATAATTTTTAAAAAATAAAAAAATATTATTTTAATGTATTTTAGAATGAAAAACACTTTGAAAAACAACCAATAACACACTCTCAAATACACTTCTATATCTCTTTTATGATTTTTTTTAAGATATATATTTTTAGGAAAATTTCCGTGAAGTTGATGATTTTTCTTTACATCTAAACTCAAGACAGGAGTGCAGAAAACAAATCCGAATCAACAAATGAAGAAAAAATTACTTGTTTGAGGTGGATCTTAAGGTTCTTCTCTCTCTTTTTTAAAAGAAAAAACACAAAAAAAGGTGTTCAATGATTCTTGAGAAAGGAAGGCATGCTTCCAAACTAGAAGATAACAGAGGAAGGTATACTGTAGAATCATTCTGGATTTCTTCACGCACTGGCATAGATGATCAGGGGAGCACGTAAACGTGACAGGAGCATGGCTTTTGGTCAAAAGTTTATGTGGGCTATAACATATTAATTATTTATTAAATTAATAAGACAAATTCAGGCGGAAATAGAAAATTGAAGGTGATCTTTTTATGCAGATTTGAATCCAGAATATAACCACCATCATTAACAGTTGACAGAAGTTTTTTGAGTCAAAAACAAGCATCGATCTCACCCGTAACCCTAGCCGGCGCCATCATTATATTTTACCTAGCTAGCCACACCATTATACAATATATAATTCCTGCTCTGAAATGTAACAAACACTACTCCACCATCGCTCGACGTTCGAGAGAGAGAGATCAAGGATGGGACTTTCTTGCATGCAAGATCTCCAAAAAAAAAAAAAAAAAAAACGTAGCCCTTGTTCAAGGACAGACATTGCTGGTTTCAGAAAAGTTCTACCACAAACCAGCATTGAATAACACTCGTTGATTTCAAAGAAAATACTTATTTTAGTTA
>Ga0307517_10010969_pt1 | contig 12605 bp, 7 predicted proteins | sample 23_EM_MG_FD_194515 | JGI IMG/M metagenome (GOLD analysis project Ga0307517, IMG submission 194515) | Populus trichocarpa ectomycorrhiza microbial communities from riparian zone in the Pacific Northwest, United States - 23_EM | ecosystem: Host-associated > Plants > Roots > Unclassified | place...
GTTCTTTGATTTTTTTCTAAAGAGAAAAAAAATTAATCTTTATATGTCATAAGCCAAGGTGATTAAGAGGAAGATGAATGCAAATAAAGATGGCTTTACTGATTAATGATATAAGCAATTTAAATTCTTGAGTGAGAAAAGGTCTTCATATCCTTACCAAGAAGATGACCACTTGCACTCATTTTTTAGCTGGTAAACAACATAAAGTTGCATTTAAAAGACCACCTTCACATGTTCTTGATTTGATTCATACTGATATTTAATTTATGACTGATAAGTCTCTTAGAGGTGATTTATTCCTTGTTAGTTTTATTGATGATTATTGTTTAAAGATTTGGGCTGTCGCACTCGACATCGCTGCGGCCCTAAAAAATAATGGTTCTCTTGATTTATATTATGGAAAAAGAACAGATTTCTGGCATCTGATTCTTTTAAGGGAAAATGTCTTGTTTGAGGAGTCGCCACCTAGTATTATGGTCACTAGGAACCCTAACTGGTCAATAGAGATTCTATGGCTCGAGATTGGTTACGTAAAAGGGAAGATATTATCACCCCTTAAACGTTCTGCCTAAGGCAGACTGCATTGTTGGTTTTGTCTTAAATTGCTAAATATTTATTAGTTTATGCTATGATGATTTGTTTATAATATTCCTGACTCTGGCGTCAGTGAATATTCGACTACGGATACTTCCAACTCTGGCGTTGGTAAGTATTACGTAACTCAAAACAAAAATGAATGGTGTTGCTGACTCTAGCTCTTTAAATAAAACAAATAAAAATAAATTTAAATATATGCATGCATAATTTTTTATTTTTTATATGTTTATATTTTTTTATTTTCTATTTTCTATTTTTTTTATTTTTTGGGGGCTGGGCCCAGCTCAGCCCATGTGGCTGGGCTGGACCCAGCAGGCCTAGCCGGGTCACAGGCTTGACCCGGCTGGCCATTTTTTTTACCAGCAGGCGTGCGTGAGCAGTTCACGCACGCCTGCTATAGGAGCATGTAATTAAAATGCAAGAAGGGAAAGCGCAACTTACCTGGTGCTGGAAATGGCGATCCGGATTTTTTCAGTCTTTCTTGGTCGTCTATCCTTGCCTCAAGATCCCTGTGTTCGTTCGTTTCCCTTCTTTCGGTGTATTCCTTCTGTCAGCTGCTTGTTCCTCTCTCCTTTTTAGCTTCTTCCTTTGGTTTTGGAAGCTGGTGCTGGAGAAGAGGCAGTCGGTGGTGATGCTGGTCCTCTCTTCGTTTTTTTAAGCTTCTTCCTCTGGTTTTGTTTGCGTTTTTCTTCTCTGGTTTTTCGTCTGCTCACTGTGTTTGTGTTCTGAAGATGAAGGCGAAGCTGGGGTACGTTGGCTTTTTGTTCTCTTCCCCTGTTTCTGTCTCTGTCTCCTTCCCCTGGCTTTTCTTCGTGTATTCTCTGCTTTGGTTTTTCAGCAGTTTTTTCTCCGGTCTCTCCCTGGTTTTTTCGTGTCTGGGCTTAGCTTTCCCCCTGTCTACTGGGTTTTTTCCGTCTGGGATTTTTAGCCTCTGGGTATTTCTTCGGGTTCTCTCTGCTCTCTGGATGTCCTTGGTTCCGTGATTCCCCTGCTGTGGCCAGAGAATGGCCTTTCTTCACGCGTTCGTGCCTCACGATCGTGAGGCACGAACGCCTCTGTTTCTGTGAGAAGAAACAGGGGCAGAAAACTTGCTCCCCTCTGTACAGTTTCTGTTCTTGCGTTTCTGTTTGTTGGGTTTTTTTACTTACTCTCTGCTCTCCTCTGCTTTCCTCTTCTGTTCATATGTTGTGATTGAATTCTGGGACTAAACTGAAGATGGGTTTAGCTCTCTGTTTACTTCCTTTTGTTCGTGGCTTTTTCTTTAGCCTCCTCTGTTTCTTTGAGAAGAAACAGAGGAATGCATGTCTGCTCTTCTTCCTTCGTTTTTAGTCCCCCTCCGGTTCTGTGATTCCTTCCCCCTCGCGCTCTCTCATCTTCTCTGGCTTTATAGCCAGAGAATGCCAAGCATCTCTACAATTGAAACGGCTTCAAAGCCATTACTGCAGAAACCGTTCCTGTGGAAGGAGACGAAGAAGGCGACGGCTGATTTCTAGAAACGGCGCCTTTTGTGTGATGGGAATGGCCATTTGCAATCCAGTCACTGAAGTTCTGGAATCGTGTAATCAAGCCCCTGGATAAATTGTAATTGGACCCCTGTATTTCGGCGTTTTTTACAAACTAATCCTTGGACTTTAAGCTGTTGCAATCGTGCCCCCAATTAACTCCAAACTTTGTTATTTCTTCAATTAAGCCCCTGATTGGATTAATTAAATTAATTCCAAGCTTAATTAAGTCTCAAAACTTATCAATTCTCAAATTAAAACCTTAACTGGATTAATTAAATTAATTTCAAGCTTAATTAAGTCTCAAAACTTATCCGTTTTTCAATTAAACCCTTGACTTGATTAATTAAATTAATTCCAAGCTTAATTAGATTAATTCCAAAGTTTAATTAAACCCTAAAACTTCCAATCATGTTGCCCTTAACCCAAATTTTAATTCATTCTTCATTTATTTCATTTTACTTGTTTTTTTTCATCATTATTATTATTTTTTCATCATTTTTTTATCCTTTTCAATAAATAAAATAATAATAATAATTAAAATAAAAATGGTCAAAAATTGGGTTATGACAAGATGAATGCGGTATCTTCCAGTTGTCAAACACCATCTTCCACGATAGCATTGAAAATGTTGTGCTGTTCTCTTCTTGGTAGTCATTATGTGTACATGGCGACGTAGTGGTTAGGCGTCAATAGATATATATATATATATATTTTTTCTTTTCTTCCCTCTTTCTCTCTCCTCGCCTTAGATTTAATGCTAGCCCTTTCAAAAGTTAAATGTGTTATGTCAATTTGTATTTGTATCAATTTTAATCATCATTATTTTGATTGCTATTTGTTTTGCTTTTAAATTTTTGAAGTTAATTTTTTTAAAAAATTGTCCCTCAACATTTTCTTTCATTTAATTTTTATATCCAATTCAGTCCTTATTCTTTTGATTGCTATTTTTTTTGTTTTTATTATTTTCTTGATTTATTTTTTTTCAATTTAGTCCCTCATTACTTTCTTTCATTTAGTTTTTATACCATATTTGGTCATTATTGTTTTGATTGCTATTTATTTTGTTTTTTTAATTTTAGATAATTAAGAATTTTGCTTCATGATTTTTTCGTGTTTGCTTTCTATAGGGTAATCCCGATCTCATGATTCAGGTAACAGAGTTTGAAGATTAGTTTGATTTGACTTTGATTTTTAGGTTTTTTTTTAAAAGAAAATGATTTTTTTCTTCAATTTCATTATTTAACATTAAGTTATTGGTCATTATTGTTTTGATTGCTATATATTTTGTTTTTTTAATTTTAGATAATTAAGAATTTTGCTTCATGATTTTTTCATGTTTGCTTTCTATAGGGTAATCCCGATCTCATGATTCAGGTAACATAGTTTGAAGATTAGTTTGATTTGACTTTGATTTTTAGGTTTTTTTTTAAAAGAAAATGATTTTTTTCTTCAATTTCATTATTTAACATTAAGTTATTGGTCATTATTGTTTTGATTGCTATTTATTTTGTTTTTTTAATTTTAGATAATTAAGAATTTTGCTTCATGATTTTTTCGTGTTTGCTTTCTATAGGGTAATCCCGATCTTATGATTCAGGTAACAGAGTTTGAAGATTAGTTTGATTTGACTTTGATTTTTAGGTTTATTTTTAAAAGAAAATGATTTTTTTCTTCAATTTCATTATTTAACATTAAGTTATTGGTCATTATTGTTTTGATTGCTATTTATTTTGTTTTTTTTTTATTTTGAATAATTAAGAATTTTGCTTCATGATTTTTTCGTGTTTGCTTTCTATAGGGTAATCTCTATCTCATGATTCAGGTAACAGAGTTTGAAGATTAGTTTGATTTGACTTTGATTTTTAGGTTCTTTTTTTAAAAGAAAATGATTTTTTCTTCAATTTCATTATTTAACATTAAGTTATTTGGCTTTTAGCTTCGTGATTTTTACCACTTTTTTTTTAATGAAATTATTCTAATCTTATATCCTAGATAGTTGGTTAGTCAAGTTAACTCAAGTTGATTTTTTTTAGTTTCACGTTTTATCATTTAATTTCCTCCAGAGTTGACCTCTATTTTTATTCAATTTCTATTAAACAAGTTTTTTTAATCTTTTATTAAAATTAATTTTATTTTATTTTGTCCTTCAACATTTAATATTTGATTTGCTGATAATTAAAATTTTTTATTCACTTTTTTATTATGAGATTATCTTAATTTGATTGAATTTTTGTTTTGTTATTAAATAATATCATTAAAATATTTAAAAAATATTTTTTATAATATTAACAAGCTTATTTTTCTTGACTAATCACTCGATCTAGATTTCAAGTTTTTCTTGCCCATTTAAAAAAAACCTTCGTCATTTAAAAAAAAAAAATTAAGTTAGAAAAAATTTGATATATATAGCTGTACACTACTTAAAAGGACAAACAACATCCTGTCTCCAGCGTCTATGTTTTCTGAACGAGGGGACCAAACAATTAGAGATTCTTTCATCTGCCATTCTCGGCAAACTTTAAGAATAATTGTGAAGTTTTGTTTTTTTGTTAAAAAAAATTAACATGAATGGACAAACTTATGATAATGAATAGGTTGTTCGAGAATGTGAATAAGTTTTTTTTTTTAATAAGTTTTGTTTAGAAATATATTAAAATAATATATTTTTTTATTTTTTAAATATTATTTTTGGTATTAGTACATCAAAATAATTTAAAAACATAAAAAAAACTTAATTTAAAGTAAAGAATTTTTTTTTTTGATTTTTTTTTTGATTTTTTTAATATATTTTTAAATAAAAATCATTTAAAAAAATAATATACTTGTCATTCCATTCCATGAAATACACGTAATTTTCATGAAGCTTTGCAGAAAGCATAAAATCACAACAAATTGGGTTGCTGGATTGCCTATTTTGGATGAGTCACACTTGCTCTAATAATCGCCAAAAGCTACTTGTAACACCCAAATCAGCTATCCACAATTTTCAGCTACCACCCAAAACCAAATATGCATTCATCAAGCTAACCAGTCCACACCTCCCGTTCCACAAATCAAATCTCGAATGAAGACTGTGTTTGTTTTTTTTTTTAAAAGTGATTTTTAGAAAATTATTTTCCAAACTTTTCTATGTTTATTTACCATTAGAAAAGTTGGTCAACGAAAAACACTTTCTAGTTTTTGACTTGGTTTTCAGGAAAGTGTTTTCCTTTTATTTTGGGCGGAAAACAATTTCCAGAAGATTTATTCCTCATTATTTTAATAAATTTGAGAAAAATAAAATATTAATAAGTTATTTTCCAACTCATTTTTCATGACATAACCAAACACTAGAAATTATTTTTCAACTTATTTTTCATTACACTACAAAACATTAAAAAATAAGTTCTCCAAATTTATTTTTCAAAAAATAATTTACCTTACAAGATTTGTGCCCTGAACAGGACAGTTGAAGGAATTGATTCCATTTGCGCGGTTGTAGAGATAAAACGAAACTTTAGGCCTTCACACACAAGCCCTTCGATTGCAGAACCCCATTACCATTTTTCTTTTCTTTAGCCAATCATCCTTCGTCACCTGACCACCATCCCTATCATCATCACTGCCGCAACCACCTAACGACAACAACTAATTACACCACCCCTGCAACCATCACCATCATTGCAACCTTTCGGCCTTCACCCACAAGCCCTTTGAATTTTGATTGCAGAACCCTATTACCGTTTTTTATTTTCTTTAACCAATCATCCTTCACCACCACCATCACTGCTGCAACTATCACCTACGGACAACTAATTACACCACCCCTGCAACTGTCACCATCACTGCTGCAACTGTCACCTCATTGAAACCCCACCTAACGACAACTAATTACACCACCCCTGCAACACCACATAACAGCAACCAATGACAAAACTATCACCACATCATTACTCCACAACCATTATCTTTCTCACATTATTACTTTCCACACATGATTTGACAACTCATGAGCAAAAAAAAATCTATCAAATGACAAATAACTCAATTTTACCAAAAATAAAATGTAAGAAAGAAACCAAATTTAAAAATCCAACACAAACATTAAAAAAGAAAACAGGTGACCTTGAAGTTTTGCTTACAAATTACAACCAATCATAAATGACAAATAACTCAATTTTACCAATTTTTTTTTAAAAAGCTCCTCTCTCTCTTTAATCACGTCGTAATCCTCAAGTAACAAAATTAACCACGATAATCAATGATTAACTCCATAATCATCTGTGAGCCGTGACAAGGGTCTCAATAAACCTTAACCCATCAAATCTTGTCTCAAATTCCTCCTTCTTAAACCCACCATTTTTCTCCATTGATAACGATCTTCATGAACCCTTCAAACCAAAAAAAAAAAACCCAACCGTCAGGATTCAATCAAGTTAACCATCAAATCTTACGACCAAAAAAACAAAAATACCTCAGAAACCATAGGGGAAGAAGATGAGGCTGATGTTGATGATAATGATAAAGCTACAGTGGAGGCAGTAAGAACAGAGGCAACGAGAGCGCGCGAACCCTTCATGTTTTTTTTTTGGGTTTTTCTATTAATTTACGGGATTTGATTTAAGAAGAGATTTTTAAGCTTTTGACGGGCGAGATCCGACGAGGTGTTCTCACCGGATCTCGACCACTACCGGCGGTCGAAATTATGGTATTTTAGTCTGTTTGAGATTGTGATATTGATGGCAGTTTAAAATGTTTTTTGCTTGGAAATGCATCAAAATAATTTTTTTTTATTTTTTAAAAATTATTTTTGACATCAGCATATCAAAACGATTTAAAAACATATATATTTTTTATTTTAAACAAAAAAATTCAAAATTTTTAGGAACACGGTTTATACCGCATTCCCAAACATGCCCTTTATGTGACCTTCGTTTTCATTGCTTTAGGCATTTTATATTATGGTGGAAGTTTCCGCAACTAATGAGATTTTATGTTTGATGTTGTGGTAATTTGAATGATTGTGGTTTTAAAAAAATTATTTTTTTAAAAATATTTTTAGTTGAGGTTGATTTGATAAAATATATGTTTGGTTAAAACTATAATTGAGGTTGAGGTTGATTAAAAAATAGTTTAATATGTTTGGTTAAAAATATTTTTCAAATTGAGGTTCAATAATAAAATGACTAAAAATGATATATATATATATATATTAAATAAATATTATAGATTTAACTACTACTATATCATGAAATAAACAATACTTTATAATAAATATTTTTTATTATTTTATTAAACTATTTGTAATTTCATCATCCGACACTTTTAATTAATTAATTTATAAAATTTTTCATCTTTGTTTCCAAACTCCAATGAAACGTTCACATTGCATAATAATAATTGAACATGATTGAATTGTTCTGTTGGTTCTCAACACAAAAAATCTTGGAATTGATATCTCTCACCTTGATACACGAGTACCAAACACTATGAATTTAATTATTCCAGGTTTTCCAAACATTTTTTCTGCAGAAACCAAATGGCCCTATTAATACAAAACTTCTACCCCTCACCTACCTATTCATCTTGGTAGGAGCTAGAACTTGCCGCCACATCTTTAGTGAAAGCACAGCAAAAAAAATGGCAACAACAACTTTTTACTGAAAGTATAAGAAACTAAAAGGCAAGTTGGCGTCCTCATTGACCAATATTTAATTCAGATCTGCATCAAATCTACAGGGAGAGTGGTGGCTTATGCAATATTGGAGGAGACAATGCAACAAAAAAAATGGAGAGATGGGTTGCGGTGTTTCAATGTGCTTTGATGGGGAGGCCAGTTTTGTCCAAGAATTTCAACGGTAATAAAAAAATCACAATTACATTGTTTGATTTACCTTATGACCAACTTTTCCACTGAGGCCAGACCTTAACTTTATCATGGGATCCACATGCATAACCACAATTCAATTTTTAACCAAACATTGATAAGAGGGAGTTTGAGAGAAACCATACAATCCACCGCACTTTCAAACAACTTTTTTAAGCTGTTTCTGTATTTTAATTTTTTATTTTTTTGAAATTGATTTTATTTTTATTTTTAGATTGTTTGAATGTGTTAATTTAAAAAAATAAAAAAATATTATTTCAATAAATTTCTAAATAAAAAATACTTTAAAAAACAATTACTATCACAACACCAAAAAAGCTCTTAATTCTGCTTTAAGTTCCTTCTCACATGGATTTTTAATGCAAAAGGTCACCAACGATGATCAGGGTGGGTTACACCTGTTACCCAAAGGCAAGTGAACCACCTGCAGCCTTTAGATGGCATGTGTGACCCACTTTAGTCACTGTTGGTAGTATTTTTTTGTGTCGTTGTATTCATCTCGTTGATATCGTTCTGATGATGTTGATGGTATCGTAATCGGAGCTTTGGTACATCTCCGAGCATCTCTTTTTTCTCCCGCCACTTTTCACATCATGATTTGTGCCAACCCTTTTTAATTTCTTCGAACATGACACACTTTCCATTAGTGACATGTAAACTGTCATGTTTTTCAATCGCGACATATATCAAATTGTGCTATTTTACCAAAACTTTTTAAATTATGTTATTTTACCAATTGTTTTTAAATACTGCTAATTTAAATACAAACCTTATAAGACTTCGTCCGAGTCGTGATTTGGTCTAAGACTTAGGTCATGAGTTTGTTGGTCAACACGAATTTGGTGGTTTACTTGGGGTTTCAATAAATTCAGAATAATATCGTTTCAAGATATTTTTAATTGAAACGATGGGTTTTTGGAAAAATGAAGTTAAATTAGAATTTTTTTAGGTTTTAATATGATTGATTAAATCATGAATTAATTTATTTAATCAAATCAACTTCTAAATTGATTCAACATAAAACCCGACTAGAGCTATATCTCGAGTAGCGTATCACTAGATTATTCTAAAAAGCCCGACCATGTTTTATAATAACAATTTAAAAAGTATTTTATATTTATTAGTAGTTAGTAAGAATTTTTATTTTTATGAGCTACTATCTCCTACTTATGTTTGTTTCTACGTACGATCCATGAGACTGACGGCGACGTGGCACTATAGGGAATGCTATAGAGTTGACTATGAAGAGGAGGGTTTGACTTTTTGAGGGTGTTTAAGAATATGATAAAAATTGCTTTATAAAGTGTGTTTTTTGTTTGTGAAAATATATATTTTTTAAATTATTTTTAATATTAATATATTAAAATAATTCAAAATTTAGCTAAACTATAATTACACCTATGTGCTAAACAGTTCCTTAATGAGAGAGAAAGTTACGGTTGTTAACATGGTGGGGATCTTAAAGAATTGGGGTTTTGCTTAAGCTTGATTCTGTTCAAGATTCTCCAAGCTTTTTTTTTATTATTATTTTTTGTTGGAAGGAGAGCTATGAAATATAATGATTAATGACTTTGGCAATGCATGATGGTAAAGATTTTATGATATGTTTATATGATTTTACATGTATTATGATATGCCTAGCATGTTTAGAGAATACTAGATGTGCTCGTCGTTGGACGTCTACATTATTTTTTTATAAAATATTTAGATGCTAAAAGGCATTTAAAAAAAAAGAAAAAAATTCAAAAACTTGAATTATAGTCCCGACCAATAAAATAAATGGTTTTATTTGAATAAAAAAAAAGCAAAGATAAAAAAAAGACTAAAAAAAGACCATAATAACTAGGAAAAAAAATCTTTATCCAAGAGCAAAAAATAATATTGTTCAATTTTCAGATAATAAAATATGAAATGATGAAATATGATAATGAAAGGGGAAAAACAATGTGAGTTAACTTGGGCTAGTATGATAGATATATAATTTGGGGATTAAAGGGTGAGCAAGTCCGGGCTAACCTGCCAATCTCACGTTCTAAGTCATGATGTCAGGATAACTTAATAGAAAAGAAATTGAAGAAAACTACAAAGCTAATTTTTTTTAAATAACAATGTCGAATGACAAAACATAAAAAGAAAATGAGACAAAAAAAGGATATAACTTCTGTTAATTTTTCAAACCCGTGACTAGGGTCATTAGATCGGAAGTACCATGCATGAAAAAACCACAAAGCCCAATCCCCAAGAAAAAAACCGATGAAGGACAAAATAAAAGAAAATCACATAAAAAGGTTCAAAATAAAAAATAGCAATTAAAAGAATAAATATTAAAATCAAAATAAAAAATAAATCAGAGGACAACAACAAATTCTCGATTTAAGGGTTAAATTAAAAAGAATAGTAACCCTAACAAACAGATAAAATAAAATCAAAAGAATCATAAGCAAATTGTAAAAAATAATATACTATAAATTTGGATTAAAAGATGAAATTGAAAACCAATAAAACATCTATAAAGAGGTCCATGAAAAAATAAATAAATCAAAATAATAAGGATAATATATATATATATATATATATATATAGTAAAAAATTTGTATCGTAGGTAATGAGATCGGAATGACCCGATTAATCTAAGACCTAGATCGGGCAAAGATTCAACAAAAAAAATAAAAAATTGACCCGATATGATTCAAGGAAGGTGCAAGTAAAAGAAGACATGAAAGATCATATGTAACGAACTTCTAATTTTTATTTATTTTCATAACATGTCATTGATTAAAAATCCTGAAACAAGCAATATTTTTTTGACTTGTTACACCCTCATTAATTCCTTATGTATAAATTGATATATCATTAAACATCTATAATATCATCTTGTCACATATCGTTTAACATTCAACAATCATTTATAATGATCTTAGGCTTACAAGTTACAACCCATCAATGCATATACAATGTCCCATTATTTTCCACAAAATAATGTTCCATACCATCCATCGAGTTGTTCATTACAACATAATCACATATATTAAGGAATTCAGAAATTACTTCACCAACCATTCTTCCTAGAAACTAAAATTAACTTAATTACAACATTACTAATAATTAAATACAAAAGATACATCATTACCTAACTATCTATAATAAATAATGAAAAAAAGATGGTTAGGTTACGGTTGATCGGAGGTGCATGTGAAGAACTTGTGAAATATATATATACAACAATAATCCCATGGAATAAGCATTACATGATCTATAACAATTAACACTTCGTGAGTGAAAAGTTCTATTACAACAATTCATCACTATTTTCTAAGTATATAGCATAACATTTTAAAATCATCAAGTTATTAGATTTGTATTTGCTCCAAATACCCACCATCACGACCAAATGCATTTCTCATTCATCATCCTCACCCCCGTGCATCATTTCTTTATTAATAATATTTTTCTTCTCTAAAGGCTTAAATTTCAATCTTTACAATAATTTTTCGCCAAAAACATTGAGATACCCATCATTATAAAGACATTGCATTCAGTTATTGTAAGTATTCCCTCATTTTAAAAACATAAGAATCTGAATATTATTGAAATTCCCAATAACTTTAAGAGGTGTATCTCAACTGGTCAGATTCTAAATTTGTTCTTTAAAAATCACTAGTTCAAGTCCCACAAATCTCAGAGTCACTGGAGACTTACATTATTGTTAACTTTAGGGCTCGTAAAATTAATTGAAGTACGCACAAGCTGATCCAAATACCATATTAATAAAACAAAAATAATAATAATATTCACCATCAAGGGAAATCCATTCTTGGAATTTCTATTATTCACCCCAAAGGCAATTTGTTTCTTGAAATTTCATTATCTATCCCGAAGGCAATTATTTTTCTTGAAATTCCGTAATCTTACCCTGAAGGCGATTTATCCTTGCAATTTCACCTATTGAGCATCCCGATGTCGTCAGTTTTTCCCCAAGCTCTCAATTAATGAGCCCCACCCTTATAATTATACTTTATTTTGGTGGAGCCAAGTTGAGATTTAAAGATTGACGCACCGTCTTTAGAAAAGTAGTTCTGGTTATTTTTTAAAATATTTTTTTTTTTAAAAAACATATTAATAATTTTTTAATATTTTTTTAAAATTATTTTTAAGATCAGTACATAAAAAAAATTTAAAAACATTAAAAACATATTAATTCAAAATATAAAAAAAAAATTTAAATTTTTTAAAAAATACATTTAAAACACACTACCAAACGGAGCTGCCATTTGAATGTGATTCACCTTTTTAGCATGATTGGAATTTGTATCGATTGTTTATTAAAATGGGTTTTTTAGATATATATTAAAATAATATATATTTAATTTTTTAAGATTTATTTTTTATATTAATAAATAAAATAATATATAAATATATATATAAATAATTTAAAATAAAAAATAAAAAAATTAAATTTTTTTAAAAACTTTTAAAACATAAAAAAATTTAGCTCTTTTATATATATATATTAACAAATATACTAAACCGTGTGGGGGGATCACTGTTCCCCCACACACATTTCACTGTGGATTACAACATTAATCCACAGTGATTCTTCTCCCCGTTTTTTTTTTTTTTGTTTCTAACTTTTACCT
>Ga0307517_10010970_pt1 | contig 12603 bp, 6 predicted proteins | sample 23_EM_MG_FD_194515 | JGI IMG/M metagenome (GOLD analysis project Ga0307517, IMG submission 194515) | Populus trichocarpa ectomycorrhiza microbial communities from riparian zone in the Pacific Northwest, United States - 23_EM | ecosystem: Host-associated > Plants > Roots > Unclassified | place...
TCATGGTTATCATTATCATATTTTCTTTTATTTTTTAGTCAATTTACTGTTGTTTAATTGAATTAACGTGGATTTCCTTTTTTAAATCACGTTAGCAATGCCCGAGCATCGTGTTTTTTTTTTTTTTACATTGCAAAAAAATCAGCCAGATCTACAGGCCATCTATCAAAATATTTTAATGGAATTAATTAACTTAAGGTTTGAATAATAGATAATTAAAGCATAAATAATGAAACGGATATAGAAGAGAGTACGTATTTATGTGTTTGTCAATAAATATTATTCCAAAGTATTTAATGAAAATTTTATCATAATTAGATTCAATTATTATGACAACCATGTAACAAAAAATAAAATAAAAATTCAAACTATCCAAATTCAAGCTATCCAGCCATATTCTACCAAATACTCGAATTAGATCAAATTTTAATTCCATATGAATCTTTCCAGTTCTTTTTTTATTTTGAAATAAAATATTTTATATAAAATAAAATTTCCAGGAAATCATATACCACTTCTATTGAATCAAATCTCAAGTTTTAATTTTAATTTTTTTTCATATATTTTCTCACTTGAAATTTCTCAACATAAAACATGCATGAAGAGATGAAACATTGTTCATTGGGTTCATATGATTTTTTTTTTCATCAGTTATGAATCACGTACATGGGAGAAAAAGTTAAAAATAAAAGGCCACTCAGATAATTAAGGTAAGCTATCAATTATTTTTCCACAAGCAATCAAAGCTACAATTAATAAAATAATTAACATAAGAACACAATTAAAATTTGTGTGCATTAGAACTTTTAAGCATTAAACACATATGAACCCCCTGCTCTTCTCGCCCCGACGGGCATAACACAAAGCCCAGGTCTGAAGAACCAAAATTTCTTAAGAATGAAATCCAGCAAGGTAAATTTCACCACAAAATTCAAGGCTTAAGGCTTAATTGAGACAGGGGAAAATGATTTATCATGCACATATGAGGAGTTAATGTGGTGATGAGCTGGGATCTTCCTCGATAATTCTGCCCTTAAAACCATACAGCCCACAGAATCCAACAAGAGAGAAATAGGAAGTCAAATTCATTCAATGAAGTTGAAATAAAGAAAAGGGTGCAATCCATAACAAAGACAGTTAAGCAAAAGCAAGATTCGTGTTCTTGACCAAAACAGAAGAAGCCAGATAGGGAATCAAAGCACAAGGCTAATGTATGAATAAACAGATAGAAGCATAGTCAACAAAAGATCGGTTATGGATTGCACGATTGCCTGCCTCGTTGAATATCGCCATTTTTGTACTCAAGGCAGTCAGTTAAGACAAAGCAAGATTAGTGTTCTATACTGCCACAAAAAGACTAGGACAAAGACACCAGATCTGACGTATGAGTAACTCAAAAGTTGCATATCTGACAAAAGAATTACAAATAATCAAGCAATCTCAACAAAGCTACCGCACTAAGCTACTTTCAATATATGGACACTGCTGTATTTTCAGAAATGTGGGGAGGCTAGGCACATAAGAGGTCCGTGAATAATAATGCCAGTGAGAGCGTGAGGTATTACACAAATTACATCAGTAAAGGGGATAAGAATCTGAGAATGAAGAACCAAATAAAAGTTTCCTCTCCAACCACACTGAATTTCAGACATTACCAGAGTAGCAACTGTGTCAGTCTCACGTGCAAAAACCAGGGAGAAATCTAACCTCTCAGTTCGTATGATTATCTTACAACTTTTCTTGACTTGAGACCTGCAAAAGATACCCCAGTCCTCTCAGTAATGACTAGAAAATTTGAAGGACAGTAGATAGTAGACCAAACGATTCAGTTATCTTTCATTCAAAGATTAAATTAGAGACTAAAAAACATCAGTATATTAATAGCAAAAGTCAAATGGATAAACTAATTGTTTATCAACCACCTACACACAAAAAAAAAAGGTCCACGGAAAACTCGAGGTTCCTTCCCTTGTTGGGCCACAGTGTAGCTGAATTAAGACATATATATATATATAACCCAGTATTAGGAAGAAAGCAGGATTCAACACCTCAACTAGCTCCACTCATGCAAGGTATAAAAAGAATTAAATAAATAGTGAAACTGAGGCAATAATTTTACCATAATTCTATTAATCAAACAATAGCAAAAAACTAGTTCTTTTTTCGGTGCTATGTTGTCCGTCAGATACGTTTTTTTGTAACTTATAAAAAATGTAAAAATGTTAGGAAGTTAAACGTTCAATGTATACGAACAAAAAGTTTTTAAAATATTGTGATGATGACCTGGATGATATTTATTAAAACAATATTAAGATGCTAATATATTGGATCGATAAGGACTAACCATATTTAAATTGTGAGACTCAAATAGGACATGAGTCCATGATAACACCATAAAATTTAAATCAAAACAAATTAAAAACTCCAATTCAAATTAATCAAATATTAAAGGCCTCAAATAAAAGAAAAAACTATTTAATAAAAAAAATGACTCGAACAAACCTAAATCGGTGTCTCGCATTATAACATTGCTCGGACCAATGTTTTTAAAGAAGAAAAAAAAATTCAAGACTTGGATAATTGACCTAACAGGATCTATTAAGTCAAGTTAATTTAATAATATGATTTAAAAAATAACAATAAATAAAAAGACCCGAAGATAACTCATGTCATTTTTAAAATTAGTGAAAAATCATATTGAAAAAAAAGAGTTTAATCTTCAAATAAATCAAATACTAAAATATAAAACAGAAAAAATATAAGCTTAAAAAAAAAACAAGACTTTTTACATACGCTACATTGCGGGTTAAATATTTTTTTGTTATCTTAAAAGAAATGTTAAAAAAAAAGGAAATGATAACAAACTAGACGATATATTTTTTAAAAATACATATTGAGCAATTAATTTAATTTAATCCAAAAACAAAATTCTTAAAAAAAAGCTAATAAAGAAAAAAAATATAAAAAAAAACTCGAGATAACTCAAGTTATTTTTAAAAGCAATGAGAAATCCTATACAAAGAAAAACAGTAAAATTACAAAGTCCAATATCCAATTAAATCAAATGTCAAATGATAAAACTGAAAAACATGAGTTTTAAGAAAAAAACAACAAATAACCCGAACGAATCTCTTAATTCTGGGTTTATCTCTTCAATTCACAACTCGTTAAATTCTAGATCTAAGATCAATCAAAAAGCTCAATTTAATATTAAAAAATGATTTAAAAAAATCAATTATAAAAAGTTGCCAATGTTAAAAAATAACAATAAAAAAATAAGGATAAAATCTTATATGTAAATATAATAAAAAAGGATGAAATTATATATATAAAAAAAACAATTCTAAAAACTATCTAAAATAAAATAAATAACAATTAAAAGATAAAGACCAAGTCTAAAATTAAAAAAAAATTAATGGAGAATAAAATAAAAAAAACAATTCAAACCTATAAATTAATTCAAATAAAAAAATTAATTAAAAAAATAAAAAACAAATAGTAAGGAGAAAAAATTAAAGGGCTGCTGTGAAATGTTTCAAGGACATGCACAAAAACCAAGAAAGAAAGAAAAAGGAAGGAAAAGAAATAAAAACAAAGCCAATCGTCGCTGATCAAAATTAAGCAACATGCGCCGCCAGAAAACGACAGAGTGACTTACTTGTTGGAGCGTTCCTGCAGCTTTTCCTTTTCTTTATTATTTTTTTATTAATTAAATTACCAAATCACCCTTGAGATCATATAAATATTGCAAAAAACAATGTAAAATCACGAATATACCCTTAAAGCCAAGCTTAAGATTTTTTTTATTCCAAAGGCATTATAGTAAGTCACACTGTTCATAGTTAAAGGAAATTTCGATAAAGATCGTAGACCAAGGGACTGCACTGTGCAAAAAAATAAGAAAGGACTGGGATACTCCTGAACAAATATAAAATAACAAATAAACCTAGTAAAAAAGGTCATTACCCTGAAAGACAGCATGGAGTGATTTTTTAAAATGCAAAACATCAGTTCACTGTTATAATTCATAGTGAATGAATTAAAGCATAGTTACAGTGGTTTTCCCACCCCAAATTTGTTCGGTTAATTCACTCACTGTTGAAATAAAGTGAACTCAAAAGGCATGGAATTATCACAAATGTTCTATATAATGACTTCGTGGTCCAGAGCATGAGAGGCTCCCCTTCATTTAACATAAAAGAATAAATGCAAACATCCCGTAAGGTGCACAGTGCAACACTAGCATATTCCAGTCATTTAATTCGACTTTGTCTAGTTTAGGTTGCCAAACAAGGCTAATAATCAGAAACAGAACTGATAGGCTGAGAAAAATCTCCTTATATTGAAAGAGTTGTGTCAGAATTACCTCAAATCACAAATCAACTACGATTTTTTTCCCGTGAAAAGCTGGAAGATCCGGAGGCCCCTGCTGAATGCCTCGTTGAAGAGGATCCTAGTCTGCATTGATTGGAACCCAGGCATCCATGACAAAAATGCCACAGGGACCATAACTATCACCCCAAACAATATATCATATAGCCGAGCCACAGAAACCACTGCTTCCCAAAGTATAGCGGGCAGGAAGGGGCGAAGTACTTGGGCAATCAATAAAATGCCCCATCCAGTGGGGATAAAAGCCAACAAACTTGTGAAAACATCAGTAAATTTGAAAGATGTGAACTGAAGCAGGGCTATAATCACAAAGATGCCAAGCACAATGATCAGAAACTGGACCATCCGATAGTAGATGTGTTCTTTTGCAGCATACTTGTTCCGGGCATATGCTACCATCAAAAAAAACCCAAAGGCGACAACTACATAAATCCAAGAAAGCAAGTAAACAGCAATGCTAGTACTCCCAGCAGCAATACCTAGTTGGTATACGATCCCATATTGAAAAAAGAAGAAGCGAAGGTCCAATATTACATCCAGTAACTTTCCCCAAAGCCCAGTTGTCCTCAGATGATCCTGCTCCTCATACCACCATCTTTCCCAGCTCTGTTCAGATTTTGCAAACACACCACCTTGGTACCAAATCCAGTTCATAAAATCATCAAAGTCGTATACTGTCTTCAACCAATCAAAGCCAGATGGATTGAAGACAAACGGGGCCATTATCCACGACACAACCAGGAACCAACTAGAGATGGTCATTGCTATATAAACAAATGTGTCCTTAGCTACAGGGCTGTATGCTGCATAAACTACAAGTATCAGTCCAAGCTCAATTGCCTTCACAAAATGGCTACGAGCATAGAGCCTGTAATTCTCTGCAAAACTCTTGTGCTGCACAACAAAACCACGCCCAGTTGCCCGATATTTTGCGCCACCATGGAGGATGGTACGGCCAAAGTAGTGCGTCCGAGTTCCCATAGAGAATGTGTAGAAAACAGATGAGAGCTGGAGCTGCATTGTCAAGAAATCCCAGATAGCTTCGAGAAACCCGTGCTCAAGAGAGTTCTCCACTATCATCGGAAGGGCAGTGAAGAGGCCAAGTTGGATGATGAATTGCTGATTCAAAATAGCACCAAGTGCCTTATTGTTACTGCTGTTGTCGGCCAAAGCAGAACCCTCAACACCGCTAAGAGCCAGATAAAGACGGCCCCACAGAAATGCATACACAGTCAGAATGACCATCATAGTGTTCAAAAAAAATCCCACCGTAGTATAAAAGAATGACAGCATACGGAAGAAGTCCAGCCTATGGCCCAATCTATAGACATCTCTGCTAAGAGTTTGCTCGCCATTTCCACTGGCAACTTTTGCTTCAAACATGGATATTTGATTCAACCCAACATCCCTTCCTTTTCCAACTTGGATGTATTCGTGGTGAGTAATATTGCCTCCTCTCAAGGTGCAATTAAAGCCAGCAAATATGTCCTCACTAATGTTAATCACTCTGGAAGCCTTGCTGATTCCACCTCTAGTCATGAACCAAAACCTGTCAAAGACATCTGGATGGCCATAATGCATTCGAATTTTCAAAGGGTTTGCCAAAACACGCTGACCCAGGGTGACAAAACTAGTTTCCTGAGCAGACATAAACCATGCAAGAGATGATACAGAACCAGTAAAAATGTGTTCCCTGACTCCCAAGATAGTAGGTTTACGAGCTCCATAGTAGTGCCTGTATTCTTCCAAAAGATTCCGCATTTTGAGAGCCTCTTCAAAATAGTTATCCTGGTTCATATCAATAGTCTGCACTGCATCCCCACGAGTGAAGATTAGGGCATGATTTTGATTCTCTGGTTTTCCCTCACCGAGTTTCAAGGGACCCGGCAACTTCACCCTGTAGATTTCCACTTCCTTGTCCAACTGCTGATCATACTTCACAAGTACAGAATAATATTCCATCTCATCCCTCCCAGTGTTTACTTCATCAACATAGGCAACGCGAAGGGCCTCATTATTTTTCATCAGATACAAGATTTCCTCAGCATGGGGATCCTTCTTTGCCTTTTGTGCCCCGTATATCTGGCAGGCAACCACATATGTGTATTTCATCAAAGCAGTCCCATACTCATGACCTTTAAACAACAAATTCACTGAACTGCTATTTCTGCTTAAGCTCTTAGAAGAACTTTCTGAGTCAAAGCTATCCAAACCATTGTCTCGCCTCATCGAGCCAAGTTCTCGTGAACCCTCTTTAATGTCCATCTCCGAGGCAGAATCAAGAAAAGCCAGCATCTTAAGAGCACGGTAATAATACATCATTCCCCTCACAGTACGGCCAAGCGTCTGGCCTCTATAAGATGCCCAGAGCCTCAGATCTCTCAACTTGGTTGTCCATATCTCACCATCCTTTTCCATTCCTTCACGGCGCATCCTCTGCATGAAGTTTTTCCACTCATCAGCATAAATAGTTTGCAGGTAGTACAGTGTGGAAACCCCATCTTCATTTTCAGTTCGAAGCTGTTCTCTGCTGTATAGCACCTCCTCATTGTAATAAGGGGTCAGCACACTAAAAGCCATCATTTTCTCAACCTGGGGAGCGTGGGGCATGCTCATGAACAGGGAATTGCTGAAAAATGCAATTCTGCGCCTGGCCTCTAGATTTTCTGGGATAGTGTTCATCGAATCCCTAGAGGTAAGAATCATGTGCAAACGCCGTGCCTGCCTATAAAAGGTCTCATTGCTAGCATCAGGCAACTGAACTGCATTCCCAAAAAGAAGCCCAGCCATGGCAGCTGGGTCACGAGGAGCCAACCCGTCCTCCATCAACTGTTCAGTGCTCCTCTTCTCTCTGAAAAATTCTCGTACAGCAATCTCATATAGAGCCTGTAGAGTATCTACCACCTGGTTCAGATCCCGCTTAGGCTTGTTCAACAGCTCAAGAAGCTTTATCAGCTTGGCATGGAAATTAGGCAGAGCTGTCATCTTGAAAGTCTTGGTGAATTTCTCAATCTGCAGAGAGTGATCAATTTCTTGAAACAAAACCGTGATAATTGAGTGCTCTTCTGTGTTGGTCTTGATGATTTCAAGTAACAGGTGCTTGACACTATCATAAGCTTCTATGACCGCACAGCGCCTATACTCGTTCTTGCATATCTTGTACCAGAGCCACTTATCAGGAGCATCTACCAACTCTTTGGCCTGGCTAAGAGCAAGCAGCAGCTCATTGCACAGGAGAAAACTTGGCCAGCGAATCACCCTCACATTCCAAGAATTCTGTGGCAACTCCATCAACTCAAGCTCCTTGTCAGAGATAATATCCTCCTCCCTGAAAATTATTATGATCTCATTCCATATCAAAGCAAACTTGTTTGCCTCTACCTGGTTAGACTCCAGCTTCTTGTAAGGGTGGCCAAACCCATACCTAAGCTTCAACCTGTGAATGGCATCTTTGAACTTGCTCTTGAACGTACCCCTTGCATTCAACAGCTGCTCCTCTGGCATCAGATTAAACTGAATTGCACTTGCAAAGAACTGAAATCTCAACCTTAATTGCTGGATGTTTCGAATCTCACCCAAATGTTGAAACAACCCCACTCCTGCTCCAACAAAAGAGGAATAAATGGCATACCAAATCTGCAAGTCCATCAAGTAAATCAACACCACAGGAAGCCACAGCAACCCAACTGAAAACCTATTGCTGTGGTCAAAAAACTCGTGCCATTCATAATTCACATCCTTCAGCTTCAGCATCTGTTTTGATGGTTTAACCATGGGTTTAATCTGCATAAAGTAACTGAAAGCAAATTTGGTAGCTAAAACCATAGCCCAAAACAAAGTATATTTAATATTATCCACAAGCCCCTCCCTCAACCCTCTACCAATAAAACTACTACTCTGAAACCACCATGTCATCATCCGAAATATCCTCCAATCCGTATTCTCAAGAAAATTCCTAATCCAAGGAAGAATAAACAGAGCCAATGCCAATATCTCTGGCGCCACAAACACCAAAGCAACCTCAAGAAAAGTCACTACCTTCCTATCAGCCTCCGATGACCAACTCAGATCCCTGGGCGACCTCCTCAGATCACTGTTCCTCTGACTCCAAATCCTCCCATAAAATGCACCAAACACAATAATCCACCCTACTGCAACCACACTTTTCAAAATCATCCTAACCCCAAGCCCCAAAGTCTCCCTCGAAACCAAATTATACTGTGTCCCAACATCAAGCAATGACTGCAAGAACCTCAACCCACTCCAAGTAAAAAAAACAGTCAACACCCTAACCTGCACATCCCTGCTCTTCAACGCTTTCCACGGATACTCCTTCTCCTCCCACGCAACAATAATCCCCGCTTGCAAAAACAAAATCAACATCACCCACAACCTATCAAAACTCCTTACAATATTCCAAAACGACCGTTGCTCCACAAACCCCGTCTTCCCCACCTTCTTCCTCGATCCCGAAGTCACAAAAAAATTACTCCCTAAATCAATCGGCCATTTCAACCTCTCAAAACACCTCTTACTCCAAAAATACTCATTCAAATCATCATAATTCCGCCAAGCACTATGTGGCGCAGCCCCGTTAAAGCTCCTATCCACTTCCCTTCTCACCGTCTCATAAATTGGCTTCACAACACCATTCAAAAACGCATTCTCCCCTGAAATTGACGGCATCACCGGCTGCCCTGTATTCTCATCAATATAATCCTCTAAAACTCTATTCAATTCAAAACACATATTATGAAATATAAAGCAAATACACTCCGGCATAAACCGTAAATTCGCCGATTCCCCCCAAATTAACAAATACAACGAGACATACAGTAACTCCCTTCTCAGATCCGTCGACCGGTCAGAGATCCAGATATTCGACTTCTTATTCAAGTAATCACACCAATTTGTATAATTCTTCAGCAGTTTCCGCCTGAACCGACGGAGTACACCGGCGTCTAGGGTATCAATGTTGTCCGGCGGAGGAGTCAGCCGCATCTGAGCGTTTGCAAGGTGAAGGACTAGGTGCTCCCGCTGGTTGCGAACGTTGTCCTTTTGGAAGCCGAAGAGCAGAGCAAGCCAGTCGAGGAGGTCCATTGAAGGGTGCCATTGAGCGTAGGGTGGTTTACGGAGGTTGCCGACGGTGCGTAAGGCGGCGGCGGCTGCTCGAACTTCGGGGTAGCGGAGGGAAGGGTGGTCGGCAAGCAGGTTCTGGATGGGGATTATGTTGTAGGGTTGGGATTCGGTTCGGGCCGGGTTCGGAGGGGGCGGGCGACGGAGAGACATGGCATTTGAGAGTGAGGATTGTACAGGCCGGGTTTGGAGGTGGTTTTTAGGCGCGTTTTGGGGTGGTGTTGGATTTTGCTAGAGAGATTTTTGAAATAGTTGTCTCTGCCAGTGTTTTTGAAATATTATGGATGGAATTTAGAGGGAGGACTAACTTGAAGTTCTGTATAAATATAAGGACTTTGTGGTGCTTTTCTTCTTGGCTAATTCTTGAGGTGGTACTTGGCTTTGGGTCTGTACGGTGTAGTTTTTTTCCCTCTATACATATTTTTATTTTATATAAACAAATTAATTTTTATCATCATTTCTTGATTTTAAATTCAAAATCATAAACTATGGGGCAAATTAACTTGTTACTTGAGCTATGCTTTAAATCTTGCTTCTATTGTCTAAAAATTGATGTTGAGTGTGTGTGTGTGTATTAATACTTGATAGGAGAAAAATAAATATAAAGTATAAAATAAAATTAAAAGTATTTTTATCAATTTTAATAGAATAAAATATGATTTTTTTTATTTATCTCGGTGAATAGGTATAAATAATTACAACACAACACAATACAAATTTTCATGTTTCAGGGATACGTATTAAAAATCCACTTGTATAATCAGTTAAATTATTTTTTTGTTTGGGTAAAATCTTAATTCTAAATTCAATGAATATAGAAATTAAACCATTCCATTTATACCATTTATTTGCTTAATTACGTGTCAAGTAACCGTGATGAAGGCTAGCGTGCTTGGGAATGTGGTTCTGATTACTTTTCAAAGTGTTTTTCACTCGAAAATGCATCAAAATAATATATTTTTTTATTTTTTAAAAAATCATTTTTGACATTAACACATCAAGATGATCTGAAAACACAAAAAAAATTAATTTGAAGTAAAGAAAAAAAATAAAAAAAATTATTTTTTTAAAAAATGCTTTTGAAACGCAAAAACAAACAGGATTCGACGATTTTAACTCTGCTAGAGAGGATTGCTTTTTCACATGTAAAATGCATGCATCATTCGCGTGTTTGTTTTTGTGTTTAAGAATTAATTTTTTAAAAATAATTTTTTTATTTTAAATTCATTTATTTATGATTTTAAATAATTTTTATGTGCTGATATAAAAATATATATTATTTGATGTATTTACAAGTGAAAATAATTTGAAAAATAATCGTCATCATAATTAAAACTTCTTTTAGTATTATGGTAGTGATTATTTTTTTCTTGAAAATACATCGAATAGAATGATCTAAAAACACTAAAATTTTTAAAATAATTTAAAGCAAAGAAAAAATTAAAAAAAATTCAAATCTTTTTAAAACATAAAAATAAACCGGTAAATATATTGAATATTCCAAAAAAAAAAAAAACCTCAAGCATTATTGCATGCCTTGAATTAGAGTGTGGGAAAAGCTTTGTATTTGTATTTTTGTTCTTGCGTGATTCAGACATTACGCGTTTCATTTGATTTGGATGTGATCGGTAAGAAGAAGAAAATAAATAAATAAATAAATAAATTAGAGAGAATTAAATCCCAATTGCAAGAGATAGTGGAAGGGTGGAAAATGAGAACAGCCTTTTTGCTGCATTGTCATGAAAGAGACTAATAATTCAAGAAATACAGAGGGGAGAAAGGGCATCATTAAATAACTAACAAAGTAAAAAACCAATCCATTGACGGTGACATTTTCTAATTTATGTAGGAAATTCAAATCATGCTATTCTGGGAAACTACACAAATAAAATAAAATTTCATTTCTTAAAAAAATTAAAAAAATAAAATAGACTAAAAGGTTCTTGAAACTAACATATTTATTGCTCGTATGGCAATTACTAGCTTTTAGAAACTGGTATTACAGCTTTAAGGGGTAGCTCAACTAGTTAGGTCTTGAATTTATTCTCTAATGATTATGAGTTTAAATCCCCTTAGGCTTACTAGAGGGTTACATGATCGTTAATTTCAAGGCCCGTGAGATTAGTTAAGATACGTATAAGCTAGTCCGAACATCCATGTTAATAAATAAAAAACTGGTATTATAACTCTTTTCTCACATGATTTTATAATCATTTTCAGAAGCTATAATTTATAGCTTTTGAGAAGTGTAACCATATTTCTCTTGTTTGGAATTGCAGTTTAAATAAAGGTAAACTAAAATTTATTTATTTTTGTTTAAAATTATATATTTAAATTGTTTTAATGTGTTGATATTAAAAATAAATTTTAAAAAATAAAAATATATATATATTATAATATATTTTTAATAAAAAGTATTTTAAAAAATAATTACTATCATATTTTTAATGTGATGTGATGTTGAAAACAAACATAACTATACATTACATAATTCTCAATATTTTTATATTAAGTTTTCAAAGAAATTAGAAATTCTGTTTTTTTATAAATAAAAAAATATCTCTGACGTTTCTCTTTTGTCGTTTTCAAGGTTTTAATATTTTTTTTATATAAAAAAAACCCCTTCCTTTGTGGCTAAAATGTTTTATAGATAAAAAGAAAAAAAAAATGGGAGAAGTAATCTTCTTTGGAGGCTTCTCCCATACATACAAAGCCACCAAACGGACCCACACTCCATGCCTCCATTTTTTAATATTTTATTATTGCCCCACCGATCAGATCTAGGAACTCTCTTCCAGCCAGTGTCTCTGATCGTGACCGTTGGATGGATAAAAGTCAAACAAAACGCCGGTTTTTTTAAATTCAAACGAAAGTTTTCGAAACACGGTTACGACTTAGTGGACCCTCTAGATATTTCCACGTCGTCGTCATGTGGGACCTCAATTTGATTACATGATGGATGGTTGAGATTTCATGGGTTTCACACTGATGGTTCCGATGAAAGTTCATCTTTCACATGGCAAGTGGGTGTCGTAGAATACAAGGCAAACCTTAATTATACATTCAAAGTATTTT
>Ga0307517_10010971_pt1 | contig 12602 bp, 11 predicted proteins | sample 23_EM_MG_FD_194515 | JGI IMG/M metagenome (GOLD analysis project Ga0307517, IMG submission 194515) | Populus trichocarpa ectomycorrhiza microbial communities from riparian zone in the Pacific Northwest, United States - 23_EM | ecosystem: Host-associated > Plants > Roots > Unclassified | place...
GCGGCATGTATAGGGGGTAAGATCAGGAAGAACAGACCAGACGTCAGGAAGGGAGAGATCAGGATCGTGGGATCCGGACGAGGGAGGCAGGAGCAGAAACAATCGGGACGAGAGGTGGTAAGATCCAAGAAGCCCTGACGTTCGGTGAGAAGGAACCGGCATCTGGGCGCGAGAGTCTTAGATCAGACGTCGTCAGGGCGGGAGAGTCGTAGATCAGACGTCGTCAGGGCAGGAGAGTCGTAGATCAGGCGACGTCAGGACGGGAGAGTCCTGGATGAGGCGGCGTCAGGACGGAGTAGCGGAGCACCAGACGCAGTCAGGACGCACGGGACGTAGGGGTCCGAGTCCGGATGGCGTCAGGACGGATGGCGCCAAGTAACGCAAAGTCAGGACGCAACGTCGATCCGACGTTGCGTCCTGATTCGCGATTAGCGTTCCGGCGTCAGGTGCGTCAGACGCGCGGAACGCACGGAACGCAAGGTATTATTTTTGCTGATGCAGGGGGTGAAAATATATAAGAGAATAAACGATAAGTAACTAGAAAAAGTGAAAAAAATGAAAGGACACTAGAATAGAAGCGGAGGTGGATTTCAAATATTGTGGATGTCGGATGGCTTTCCTGACTGTGACTGAACTCGCTTGGGTGCCTGTTCGCGTCCCATCCAAGGCTGTAATACCCTGTGAATGATAGGTAATTGTAGAGTTGGTGGAGTTTGGAGTGGTGAAGAACTTGCAACTTGTGTGTGATTCCTCTATCGGGTAACATTACTGCATTAGTTGCTCCTGCTAAAATAATCCCAGAAAAATAGTAATGAATAATACCTTGGATTCTCGCAGCTCTGCTGGAGTTGCCAGGGTAATTGTTTCTGAATTATTAGAGATCTATAAATTTTATATTAGATGGTGGGCTAAGCCTAGTTCGCTTTGGATTTATTTACCATATGCGGATTTTGAATAGAGTCTATAAAAAAAGAATTAGAGAAAGGGCAATTGACAATGATGAAAAGGAATGAGAGGAATACCAAGGGAAGACAGGTCAGATAAGTCTTGAGGATGAGTAGAACTCGGTGTTTGAACATTCAGAACCTCAGACAGGGGAGACGAATCGGCCGCCACAGTTGTAAATGGATTCAATCGGGATTGGGGAAGGGATGGAGTGCCGGGTGGACAAGAGGCAGGGTTTTCAGATATATTATCAGGTTCATAGAATACAGGCTCATCAATAGTCATAGGAACTGGGTCAATATCTTGTATAGATGCTCTGTTTTTTCTCTGTCCTTGGCTTATCAATTCTCACAAAGAGATTAAACTCAACTCAGAAGATAGTCTATGGCTATGACCAGTGAACTCCCCATGATCCAATGCCATTGAATTATGTTTGCCTTTTTGCTGCCTTATAGCTTGGGTTGGTATTGTGGTTAAAATTGGTGGCGAGGAAGAAAATTGGCCACTTCTAGAAGAATCAAGTTGAGATAAACTTAGACTATCACCTACTTCAGGATTAGCTGGACTTTTGACGATGGGGATATCAGGTGACAAGCGTGCAGAAGCTTTGATATCCATATCAATATACTCAAAAATAATAGTAAGTTTATCCTTGATCGTAGGAAACCAGGTTTCAATAAGTGCTTGTAAAGTCGCAGGATCTTGAGCGCTGCGGGGGAGCCAGAGTGGTAATTTGGAACGGCTATCCCAGCCAGCAGTAACATAACAGTCTCGCATAATAGGCCGCTTGCCATTTCGCTGAACTTGATATAGATTTTTCCAATTGTGAAAGGGTGTAGTGTCCTCTAAGACTCGAAAGCGTAGAAAGTCCGGCCCTTCCAAACTAGTATCTTCAGGACCCCTAATTGATTCTTGCAAAATTCCATCCGATGGTCTCCACTTCTGTTCCCCTACGATAGTAAATACCTTGTATTTAATATGTGGCTGTTGGGTAAGAAAATCGTGGTGCTGAAGACTGGGGCTACATATGATTTGTAAATACCGTTCGAAGGTAAGCTTCTGACCTACGGAAGGAGCAGCTACTAGAATAATATGACCTGGTCAGCTTACATTCATAAAACATAGAAGATATAGTTGTTACCTTTGGCACTACGATCCTTTACCACACGGGAAGGAATTCGAGCTTGCTCAACTACCATGGCATTCGCTTTCAAATTAGGAAATTGATTGCGTGATTGAATTGCAAAAGAGGCTAATGGTTGGGGATAGGATTCTGTCTTTGTTGTTACTATTACTCTAGTTTATTAGGCTAATGAGAAAGATAAGGGTATATACTATGTACGGGAGGGAACGTTGGTTGATTATTCAATATCGGCGGATCAATAGGAATAGCGGGTGTAAAGCTTGTACTAGGGATATATGGAGTTGGAGGTATTGGGACCAAGATAGATGATTGTATTTGACTAACCGGACGCAAAGGAAGCTGAAATTGTGGCAATAATACTTCTCCAATCTGTGAATTAGGGGAGTTTAACGGGATGCCCAAAATTGAAGCCTATGAATCCTGAAAATTAGTGACCGCCTGCCGAATAAGTTTACTTAAAGAGCCAGTGGGAAAAGGTTATAATCTCAGTACTAGGTCGGGCTGCTCCTTTAGGATAGGTGCCATCTGGAAAAGGGGCTGGGTTGCAGCGGTTTCAAAAAGAACATAAGGGACGGCCATCTTGATGCCGGTGGAAAGTTTCGTAATGTGCGGGGCAATCCCAGGATGTTGAAGCCGGAGGTCGATTCTGCCCTTGATTCTGTTTTTTTGGTAAACCTGACACTAGAGAATCCTAAGAGAATATGAAATCTAAAACTATTTAAACATAAACGAATTGAAATCCGAGAGGTACGATAGTCCAGCATTGGTAAAGTGAGTAGACGGCAAATAGTATATGATAATCTGGTTGAATACAGATAAAATAAGTCAGAAAATAGAGCAATATCTATATAAAACAGGAAAATATGCTCAAGTTATTCTTCCTCTAAGATGAGAATTCTTTTCACACACATCTATTGCTCTTCTCTTGCAATCAAAATTCCTTTATAAAACTCATATACGACAATTATTCAACTAAGCTTTCTAAGCTCAATTATCCTGGTAAGAGTTTTGCCTCTTCAGACTTTATTCACTGTCCATTTTAGTATACTAAACTAGGATGTGATTAGAATGGAGGCATTTAAGGAGCTCCTGTGGTTTTGGTATATTTATGAGAATTGTACAGCCAGCGACTCGGAGACACATCACCTCATTCACCAATATTTAACCAGCCTATCTAGTAGTAGCTCTAATAGCAGGATAAGTATTCCTCTGCTACCAAGCCTACGTACACTGCAGCGGCGGTTGCAGGAATGGGATTTTATCAAAAACAATCAGTGCCAATTTAGTTCTACTCTGCCAACTCGCCTCTGGGTCCTCTTCTATGAGATGGGACTTAATGATTCCGAGATTCTTGGCTTCTTGCATAAGGAAGAACATTCCATTTCAATCAAAGTGTAGGTTCATCTGCTAGATTCGGGGATTCTAGTCTCTCGACATTCTTTGTCTACTTCCAATTAGCCAGAATACCATACATGAATACTAATTCCAGCTAGACTAAAGTGGTTAAGACTGGCCCTCGGCATGAGGCGGCGCTTTCATCCTACAGAATTTGCCGTTCATAATGAGATCATGCGACAAACCATCCAGAATAAGCTAGAAAAGGGCCAAACCACACTATATGGTCGACAATATACATATCAAAGGCTACGTCAATGTGGTATCCCAGTTGCAAGGGACAGAATGTTCCGCATTCTGCATGAGCTTGACCCTATTGGGGTACAAAATCACCGCCTGCATATGAATCATATGCCAAAAGGGGGTTACTTGGTCCCAGGGCCAAACTATGTATGGTCTATTGACGGACATCGCAAATTAAGTATGTACGGAATCGAAATATATGCAGGAGTGGACGCATATTCACGGTACGTACCCCATCAGGCCGATCTCCACCTTTCTTTTTGCCCAAGCCTGTCATAGACAGTATTGCCATACCAAGTAAAAATATCACACAATGCTATGAAGGGTGGAAGCCCATGAGTGGGGATATTCTTGTACGGGGCCAATCATGGCCAACGCTATTTCAAAAATTAGATAAACTACCTGGCTCGGTAGTCTGCTGTTGGCTTGAATCCAGGAGTTGGGTTCAGCTCAAGTCTGTCTTTCATCAGATTATAGGGTTGCCTATAAGGTGATAAAATGCAGATTACCGATAGCGGCAACTTTCGTGCAATGGGCTCAACCACCACTAACTCTAAGTTTAAACTGTCGCCAATTAGCTTTCATTGCTTCCTTCTATTCACGCAGCTGCCTTAGTTTTACCCTAACGTAAAGTCGGCTTTCACCGAATTTGATCACAGAATCTGATGAACATCGGATTGGCGCTAGTAGCACTTTTCTTAGACCTGTCCAACTACGATAGCCGATCTGTTCATACTATGGCCAATCCGCCCTCTTTGCCCCTCCCTGTTGGCACAGTTGCCTTAGTTGTGCTTTAGCTGCACTCTGACTATTACTAGATTCTACCGTAGAATCTAGGCAAAGTCAGATTCAAACAGAAGCGAAACTAGGGGAACTGAATCAACCTGAGGGAGCGAAGTTAGGGAATTGACCATAGTATAAATAGATAAGTCGCAGTGGTTGGGCCAGCTCAGGAAAATCGTAACTAGTGTGAATCCGACTTTAGCAGCCAGATTATGCGGTACTGTATGGTACCACTTCTAAGTCATATCATACAGGTTAAGGTATGTGTTGTTGATGCATTGAATTGCATGAGGTGACCAGATATTTTTCTGAGACAACCATTGACTGTTGGCACTCTTTTGTCTCACCTGCAGTCGCTCTAAATTTGAGCACACATGTGCATCAAAGATTTCATACACACTCCTGTAGAATCTAGTAAAATCCAGATAGATGCTAAAGCGACAGGAAGGAAGTTGAGCAAATAGTATGGAGTAAATAAACTGGATTCACAACAGTTTAAACTAATAGGCCCTAGAGCTCGGTTTAATGTCAGCGTAGATCTCGTTCAGTAAGGCTATATACTAGTATAGTTACTCTTTACCGACTAACCTTAAGATTCCAATATACAATAGTGCTTTCAGTTTTTCTAGCTTACTTTGCAAACATACAGATATACTTCAGTATAGTTACATCCCATGGATATATGTGGGAATTTCCACACTGACTCGCATAGCCTGCCTACGCCAATACCTCGAGGTAGTGAGCCAAACAAATATTTTGCCACATTCTATTCGTTCAGATCGGGGACTGAAACAATGATGATGGGAAGCGCACATTGGCGGCTTCATCAGTCAATCAATCCTCAAATAGAGTTTCACAATATCTGGTGGTATAGTACATCAACACTAAATCAGCGCATTGAGGCATGGTGGCGTCACATGAGCCGTACCCAAACTCTTGCTTGGAAGGTACAAGTTGTTTTATCCTATCATTGACTTTTAGACCACTCAGACTCTGAATCTTAACAGGTTCAAATGGGGGCAAAGGCTCTCAGCCTCTAGTATGTATAAGCTAATTTGAAGCAGAATTACTTTGATTGTTTGAGTTCATCAGGGCTATTTACGGATTCAGAAGTGGACAAAATTTCATTGCTTTTTGTCTACTTTCCCATAATCCGAACTGAAATCTATAACTTTGCTAAGTTATGGAACAATCATCGTATTCGCTATCAGAGAAACCGCCCAAGTCTTCCAACGGGGAAGCCCAGTGTCCTCTATTTTACTCCACCCCCTGGTGTACAAGACTATCAATACAGCCCGAATCGAACTATTCTTAAAGAATTACAGGCCGAGGTTGCCGCTTGGGGTAAATCGTTTCTCTCCCCTCTGGATATGTTTATTTCTGATTTTAACATATCTAGTACTATTAGACCCTGAGGAATTTCTACCTCTTGCAACATTTTCATGGTGTTGTGCATGCCTGGAAGCTTCCGACATATCCTTTGACCCAGAGATTACACTTTCCGCGCGCCTTGCTGATGGTTCCCTTATGCATGAAAAAGCATATCATGTTTTACCAACAGCACTCGAGGCCGAGGTTTTTCATCATGGCTATAGTCTACCACGTGGTTTGCCCCCTGAGGGCGCATATAATTGGACCCCTCCTGTTACATCTCTCGTTGAGACATTATCACCTGCCGGGGAAGAAATACTACTTCAAGAGGTTTTACACTCCACTACTCTTGATCACAGTTCAGGTATTCTTAGTGAAGAGGAAATGAGTGGTGATGATGATACCGGAACTGATGACTAGGTGATTGCAATGTATGTATTCTGCTTAATCACTCTTCAAGTTATTTTTATCGTTGTTCTTCTCAATCTAGTACCTACCCTCCGGGATCATGAATAATCACTCGTTCTTGACTTTCTACAGATCAAGTTCTGAGACAATCCTGTAGCCAGAATTCCCCACTCTTTACACGATTCTTATCTAACTATCTACCTCCCAACTCTTATGCAGTTAACCTTTGCCCAGGTACGAATATACGAACTATTTTATTTTACTCCCGAAGTTAGGCGAAGTACAGGACTGCAAAAAAGCCTAGGTGACAGGCCGGAGCAGAGCAGGATATGAAACATGGCCCCACATGTATAATATTTTTTTTCTTCCTCTGTAATTTCTATTTTAATTGAATAAATTGCGCTTCTTTCCTGAGACTCAAGAACAAATTATTTCTTGGTTCTTATTTTTATTTTTTTATTGTTTGGGTTTCACTTATCCCAAAACCAAAAATCAATATCTGAATTCTGTGGCGGTTTGGGTCCTTATCGTCCGCCGTATTGTTAGCTCCTCAACAAACTGTTGAGCCGGCGTACCTCGGGATTGTACTGGCGTTCAGGATTGGTAAGCCCGGACAGGTGTCATCCTTTACTATTATAGTTAAATAAAATTATCGAACAACAAACCATGATGACTGCTGACTTTATAATAAGGTCACCACTCCCATCGTTTCGAGTCTATGGCAACTAGTCAATACCACCAATGATTTTCAATTAATTTATTTAACAATAAGTAGGGAGTCGAAACCTATCCGGGCTTCTACACACTCTGGATTAGCCACAAATTACCGTGATACATTAAATGGACGATAGGGTATGGCTCTTCTATTCTTGTTATAACACGAGCGAAAATACTTAGAATCAATATTGAATGGATATTTAATCCCTGATGGGCATAAAATCGATCATACTCGAGTATATTCGACAATAATCGACCATACTCGATGATGCTCGAGCAGTGACCATGATCGATCCCTCGATCAGGGCTCCCCAGTTTCATCGATCATTCGATCATAGGGTCCCCTCGATCAGATCATGATTGAGCATGGCCCCCATGATCTGCTCGATCATGATTGTGCCCATCACTAGAAACATGTGTATGCGAGAGATGCTTAAGAACTTCATTGAATCTCAGAGGGCCATGAAGGCCTACTATTTATACAGTGAAACAGCAACATATATGGAAAGAAAATAAAGAACCAATTTGGAAGACAAGAGAAAAACAAGTGAGAACAGAATTACATAACCAGTTGACAGATTGGGCGGTAACAAGAGGGGAAAAGCCAAATGCAGTAAGTTCAACTTGAAAGTAAAAGGCTGGAACCAAGGTCTAATGACCGACTTTGTCGTACTCTAATGCGTAGACAGTGCATATCAGAAAGCCTAATTCCAACACCCGGCAGCCGGATGACACGGGTGATGGCTTATGATGCTATAATGATTCGTTGGGAGGTGTATGGTTTCAATTTGCGCGAGTATCGGAGGTCCAAGCGCTGGGGGTACAGGCCCCTAGAGTCCGTCTGGTGGCCACCCTCCCGTGCGTAGTCCGTCCCGGCACCCCCAAAAAGACGGGTTATGAGCCTCAGTCGGTCAAGTCCTACCGGTCATTTCTTAGCGAGGTACATGTTGACCGGAATAATGTCGTAGCTTTGGTTGATTGGTGTCATACTGAAATCTAGTACTAAGGGGCTGTTTGGCAGGCCGTTGTTTGTAAAATTCTTGATTTCAAAACATGTTTTGGGCCAAATCATGTGTTATAACAATGAGTGAGTTTGGCACAGCATTGTTTGTACACACAACAAAATCATCGTTTCAACACGTGTGTTGAAACAACATACAAATTATTTACCATAATTACTAAAAATATCAATTTCACAATTAATATATATTTGAATTTATGTATTAAATATTAAGAAAATATAAATATTTTAACATTAACTATTTAATAAAAAGTAATAAAATAATATAACTATTTATAGAAGATTAATAATAAAGTGGTGAGAAATTTTATATTAAAGGCTTTACATAATAGCATCAAGTCTGTGCATTAATAGAGGATCGATTACATTAATAAGCAGTTTGACTGGTAATTTTACTATCGTACTAAAGATCGTTTTTCCACCATGACGAACGACAGCCTCTTTCAGTTCAGTACCGAGAATGTCAACTACGAAGACTTCACGTGCCCACAAGGCTGTATGGTCGAAGTATGGAGATCAAAGGCTAATTGATGGGATGTTGGCTCAGTGTGAGAAGGGTAAAAAACTTGATAATGGATTTAAGAAAAAGGTGTGGCAAGAGATTATGGAGGAATTTAACAAGGGTGCAATCGAGGAGAAAAAGACTGTAGCCCAGTTGAAAACTCGTACAAATACCGTAAGTTTTCAATTTGTCTGTTTTAATATTAATTTGACCATTTAACTAATCATATTATTGATTAAATAGATGAAACAGAAGTGGAAGACCTTTACCCATTTGCTGAATTCTTCTGGATTTGGGTGGGACAATGAAGCTAGTATTGTTACTGCTTCAGAGAGCGTATGGAGTGACTATTTGAAGGTATATTTATCTATTCTGAAATAAAGTATTCAAATCTTCCAAATCTAATAGTATATTCCATAATAGAACTATCCAAAAGCGGCAGAATTTAGACATCATTCTCTTCACAATTATCATGCATTAGATGAAATCTTTTGCAATACCTCCGCCACCGGTAGCAAGGCTGTTACCTCTTCTGGTAGTCAACTAACTACCAATCAGGATCAAGTGATAGACTCTGATGAGCCAGAGGACCAGGTATCATCTTTCCACCAGAAGGTTAAAGGTAGAGATAGTGAACTAACTGAAAGTTAGGCAAATCTGGACTGGTATGAGGGGGATATTTCCTATTTGATTGCCCAAGAGCAGGCAATCGATAATGCGGTTGATCCTGCCCTACTTAGGGCTGATGAGGAAGATATTTCAACTCAGGGTTCATTAGTCAGCCATGCCGAGAGCTATCCAATAACCACTACCCCAGTTCATGTCAAAGACCCAAAGGCTCGTAAGGGCACCAAGCGGCAACGAACAAGATCCACAGTTTCCGATAAGCCATCAATGGCCACCTTTGCTGAACGCATTTCCAATGAAGTCTCTGACTTTATAGCGGAAACTCGTGCCAGTAAGCGTACCAGTTTGGCTGAGGACCAACTAGCTTTCAATCAAAAGCCGTCTAGTATTTCCTCCATGCAACCTGCCTCTGTTCCTGACCAGTTTCAGCCTTACAGAGAGGCTTTAGCCCTATTGATGACAATGTACAAGGAGGGGAAGTTTTCTGTTGATGAGATTGGTGATGCTATAGATTTGTTGGAAAGTATGCCAATTCGCTGTGTCACTTTTGTTGGACTCACTGAGGAGCTTCGGGAGGGTTGGTTGAAAAGGGCAATTCGTGTAAGGGCACAGCAACCTTCTGTATTGAATTAAACAAACTCAAGTTTTTGTGAGTTTTAAACTACAAGTAAATTGATTAATATACATCAATCATTATTAACATGTGCAAAACGTCTGCTTCGCATAATTGTTTGATAGTTGCTCCACATCTCACTTGCAATTTGATCTCTTAACTCCTCTCCCTTTTTCTTTATCCTTCCAGAACTCAAGACCATACCCTCCCGCTCCTCCAATTCTAGTTGACTTTTCTGTTTCTCCTGTGACAACCAAATTTCTCTTTCACTATTTGGAATTCCCTCATACTTAATCATATTGTGCATGCAACATAGGGAATTGAATAGGGCAGCAGTTGTCTCAGAGCTATAGCCAGTTGAATGCTTGAGGATTTGAAATCGGCTTTTGAGCATGCCCAGGGTTCTTTCTACGCAGTTTCGTGCTGATGCATGTCTCAAGTTGAAGAGTTCTTTTGCATTCTGAGGCCTAATCCATATACCTATTAGCTATTTATTCATAGGGTTGAATATGATGATAGAAATACATATGTATATATTATTAAGAAACTTACGCTTGATTACTAATAACCTGTTCCCTTAGATGATACCTGACTCCACGATAGGGTGTAAGAAACTGTGGTGTAATTGCATACCCTGCATCTGCCAAGTAATATTTTCCCGTAGGTACCCTAAACCCTTTCGCAATTGCATCGGCTAAAACTGTACTATCATGTGCCGACCCTTCCCACCCTCCAAGAGAGAATTGTATGGTGCAATCAAAGGAGCATGCAATAAATCCATTCTGTGCTGTGAAGCCCTTACGGGTCCGATAGGAAGGGGCGTCTATTGGTGAGACGTTTACTGGAATAAGAGAGCCATCGATTGCCCCAAGACAGTTTCGGAAAAATGGAAAGAACTTTGGATTTTCCAGAATTTCTGGGGAAACCAAAGCCAGATTTGTTGTTTTTGGCGATGGAATTTGCATATATTCTGCTGCGATGATGTTTATAGCGTTAAGAACCTGTTTGAAAATTCTCGAGACAGTTTCAGGGGAGTGCTGAAAACGTTCTTGGGCACCGCGATTCGATGCTCCAACTGTTGCAATAAATAAGAACATGTGCAATTGATGCTCGACAGTTGTATATTGGGTATCCTGTAAAAGATCTTTGGCTCTTATTTGGTTGCAAATTGCTGTGAAAACGGCCAAGCTCATATGTAAACATTCCAATATACGAATTCCGCTCGGGGAGGATAAAAGCTCGGCTGTATATTGTTGGCCACTGAGGGCAGAATTATGGCGTGGAATGCGAGACTTGTACTGATCGAGTTTGTTTATCTCATTCTCAAATGTTGATAGTGCGCTCAACCCGCGAATGGCGATGGCAGCAACTTGTAATACATTGTTGATTTCGTCCTCCTCGGAATGTGCAGACATGCTGGAATTGTTGTGTATGCTGAAATTCGTTTGTGTTCTTGTACTGTTAATTGTTGTTGAGAATTGTGTTTAAAGATTTTCCTAAGTTATAATATTAATTATTAATTTATTTCATTTATTTACAAATTACTTATCTTGTAAAATAATAAAAATCACAAATTAATTAGACTAAAAAGAGTTAATAAAATAATTATTTGAAAACATGTGTAGAAACAATGGTTGTGTTTGGCGCACTTGTGTGTTTGAATAATGGTCATTGGTTGTTTGTACACATGTTTACAAAACATGTTTTGAAATCAAGAATTTTACAAACAACGGCCTGCCAAACAGCCCCTAAGCTTTTCTAAGCCCCGCTGGGGGCACCACCCCTCAATGCGTTCCCCTAGTGTGCCTAGCAATATTCGCCCAACAGGTAGATATGAAGATTAACCCCTATTGTTATAGTTTTACGCTTACTCGCAAAAAAGGATTTCAACAAAAAAAACCCCCTCGCACCCCCCCCTTGAGCCTTTGATACAACACCCTGACAAAACTCATCGTTGGTGGCCTTTTTTACACCAAAAATGCCGATTTTCAGAGCACCAGAACTCCACCACCTACAGTGCCAGCCGATCAATCCTTGGTGAAATAGTCATCTCGTCTATTCTAAACAGGCCGTTTTGATATTGGGTGGGGGGTGTAATATTGGGCGAACTGTAGTGAGACGAAATTGCCGGTTTGGGGAACATGTATCTTTTTTCTATGGGGGCTCATACAAATTTTTGGCCACTATCTCCTGAATCTAAATGATTTGCCCCGGTTAAATGAGGGGTTGGGAAATCCCATTGCCAATTGGGCAAAGGATGCGGGGGACAAGTTGAAGGACGGAGGAGTGTCTCGGAGGTCAGAGGAAAAAGGTATGGCCGACGGCGCGTCAAGCTCGGGACCATAGCTCAACCATAATGGGTCCGTGAGCCACCCACGACAAGTGGCAGCTCTCAAGACACGAGCTCCCCAAAACACGAGATCTTCCCCAACACGAGATCCTCACATCATTCTACAGCTCGCCTTTGTTTTTCCCACCCGCTACCTGCACTGGGCAGGAAGCGCCCACATTGTCAACTGGGAGATTAGTGATGGGCACGATCAGATCATGATCGAGTTTTGCTCGACTACTCAGTGATCGATCACCTCGATCATGCCTGGCCCTCGATCACAGAATGATCGATCATAGGTAGTGCTCGATCATGATCGACCATGATTGAGTATGCTCGATGAAAACTCGATCATGATCGATCACTCCACTATATATAGCAATAGAGGTCGCTTAGTAACCCGACACCTGTCTTGGCAGCTCCCCACCCCCTCACGGCTACCACTATTAAGAAAACACCAACTCCATTCCTAAAGTCCCACAATACTCCAAAAAACACATTAAG
>Ga0307517_10010972_pt1 | contig 12601 bp, 6 predicted proteins | sample 23_EM_MG_FD_194515 | JGI IMG/M metagenome (GOLD analysis project Ga0307517, IMG submission 194515) | Populus trichocarpa ectomycorrhiza microbial communities from riparian zone in the Pacific Northwest, United States - 23_EM | ecosystem: Host-associated > Plants > Roots > Unclassified | place...
ATAGCCTGTGGCAGGGCTTTGGGCATGACTTCAGCAGCATCAACGAAAAGGGCCTTGAACAGCCTGGCTGGTGGGATCACAGTAGAAGCCTCTGATTCGTAAGTGAAAACTCCCATGATAACGTATAAATGCTGGAGTTTGAAGATGGTCAAATGAAGAAGAATTAAACGTGTAGATAAATGTCGAGAAGCTTGAGTTTGAAGATTAATGTTTGGGATGGAGAAATGGTAGAACTTGATTTGCTATTTATAGATATCAGTCCACAGCTTTTCTTGTTTGACAGATTCGATTTAACATCTCTTTCTGTTTTAGATGCCGAACAATGAAAGACTTGGAGCTTAACTAGATTTAAAATAAATTTGAAAAGAATAATTATGATTCTAAATGGTGTCCTTACTCTTAATTACCACCATGCTTTCCTCAATCATCTAATTAGTTCAGATTGAAAACAACAAAATTACGGATCTATTCAATTAGCAGCGCCACCTGTGTACTGCTAAAACCTGCCAAAAGTTGCCGACGGGGAAGCTTGGCTTATTCAAAACAACAACCTTTCACTTTTTCATTGGATATGTAATTAACATTAGCAAAACTCCTCACCTCACCAAATACTATTTATTTTATTTTATTTTTCATCATTTTATTTATTATAAATTGTGATATATGTTTTTTTGTTTATTTGTTTTGTATTGATGATCACAATTTCATTAACCGGATTAAAAGTTAATTTAATTGTGATTTATGTTTTTCGTTTATTTTTTCATTGTTTTTTTTTTCAATTACTTCTTGCAACATGCAATATTTTATTGATTATGAATTGAGTTTCATAATTTCATTTGATTTGCTTTCTATGAGTTATCATAACTTTAAGACACGAGTCACGAATTTGACAAATTAACTTTGTTGACTTAATTTTAATTTTTTCTTTTTTTTATTAATTTTTTTTTCAATTCATTCTTCAATATTTTATTGATTGAGAATTATGCTTCATGGTTTGTTTTAATTGTTTTCTATAAGATTAGCATTTTCTCATGTCTCAAGTCACCAATTTGATGGGTTAACTCAAGTTGAGTTGTTTAATATTTTTTAGTTCTTTATATATATATAACATTGGGTTGATTGAGAATTGAATTACATAATTTATCTTGATTTGCTTTCTATGGGGTTATCACGGTCTCATGACCTGAGTTGCGAGTTTGGAAAGTGAACTTGGGTTGATTCGGGACATATTTTTTTAATTGATATTTTTTTTAATTTCATCCTTAAAATTTGGGTTATTATGAATTAAATTTGATAATTTATTTTGATTTATTTTTATAGGGTTATTATGATTTTATAATCATGGTTGAAAATTTAACAGATTAACTAAGGTTGATCCAAGTCAATCCAATATATATTGTCATGTTAATATTTTAAAAAAAAACTTGTCGTCTTGAATTTTTTTAGTCAAACTGTGTTTTTACCGGTTGTTTGGGTTATCTTGGTACCCGTCAAGTTGACCAGGTCACATCAGGTCAACTTCTATGCAATTTGTTTTCTTAAAAAAAAGTTAGAAATGCTTAAATATTTTTTTTTACGTTTTAAAAAAATATAACATTAACAAAACAGGAACCCCACCAACACCTTTTCTCCTCCAGTCACACAAGCCTTTCTCTTCCTTTTCTCTTGTTTCCCCTTGGGTGGTGGCCATTGCATGGTTTTGCATGCAATGACAAAACAATAAACATGGTCGTTGGGTCGGGCCAACAACCATGTGGACTATGGGCTAGACCCGTTTCAGTCCAATCGAGATGGTTGGGCCGAGTCTGGTCCAGTATAAAAAAATAAAGGAAAAGCAAAGACTGTTGGGCCATTAAACAAGCCATCCTATCTAGGTTGGACCTGTTGCAACCCATCCCCCTCTTAAAAAAAGAGGTTTGTAGGGCAGTCAATCGACATAAATAGAATGAGTCGGGATGAACCCTTTTAAGACCAGTTGAAATGGCTAGGTCAAGTCTAGTCTAACACATATTTAATAATAAAATAATAATAATATAATAATATTAAAAAATTAAAAAATATTTAAAAAAAAAGCAGAAAAAATTTAGATTTTCTAATGGGGCATTTTAAAATATTTAAGGGTCCCTTGTATGTATTTCCAATAATTTTGCACAATATCAAGCTGTAGACTTACACTGTAAGATATGGATCTGATATTAAAAATATCCGGATTCCTACGAAACATGAAAAAAAAATTTCAAAAACAATAAAAAAAATATTTTTGATTTTCATGCATACGACTAAATTCTAAAGGTTTTTCATGAATTTTTCTAAAAGATAAAATCACATTTTTATCATGTTTTTAAAAAATAAAAAAATAAATATCATAACTAGGTTAATGCATTAGGGTTTAGTTAAAATTTAAAAAAACCCATAACAATTATTTTGTAATTCAGAATACTAGGACTTTGCTATATTCAAGAAATAAATAAGTCTGACCTTTAGAATGGTTAAGATTTAACCCGATAAGGTAAATATTTTCTCATGAGGAAAGATCTGTCTTGAACCTTAGATAAGACCAACGAATCGAAACTTGGATCAGAAAAACAATCAAACAACAATGCAGTCTACTGTAGGTAGGGTGCACTAGGGTGATGCATTTTTTCCTTGCACAACCAATCTCTTACCTAGACTCTCGTAGACCATAGATTTTCTAGTAACCATAATAATAGGTGGTGACTCCTGAACTTCATAACCATAACTTTATGATTATACATAAAACCCTATTTTCACCACTCTTAAGAGGTAGACCCTCCATTCGACGCCATGCAAGTTACAACAGGATGACGACTCTGCTGGGTAATACCTTATTTGGTTAGACTAAACTTTGCTTGTTAATTGTTTTCCTGTTTATTTTAGTTTGTTTAATTTTAGCATATTTAAAATGCATTTTTGCATACTGCTTATGCAGTAGTACGTCGGGTATGGATTAATATCTTCATGCATTTTAATTTTTACGAATAAACTTGATTCTAGGTTAGGTGAGGAGTAGCGGTTTGTCTCATTACTTTCAGTCGGGGTTTAGACTCGTGAAACATCCAACTATGAGCTGAGCGTTTACTTGGTAATGACGGTCACACTATACCCTAACCATTCCTTATAAACCCCTATACTCCTTTCCCGAAAGGTGGTCACTTGGTAAATCATAAACTCTTTTGAGACCAACTGGAAAGCTTACCCCTCATATAATGGCCTAAAACCTTCATATATGGTATGGATTCCTTAATAATTCATTTTGCATCAAGGCAAATCTGATCAATAATTCTAAACTTCACATGATTGTCTAATTTTAAGCTAAAACCATGATTTTTTCTGAATATGTGTAAGAATTTGAGATGATGTAATTAGCCGGGGGGAATTGTTGTGCGTAAAAATTATTTTTAGGGGCTCAGACCCACCTTTTTGTCCTGTACTCTCCACTGTATATTAACTGAGATAAGGACTTGGAAAAGATCCTTTCAGATTAAATAAACTACATATTTTTGTCCATATTCAATAAAGAAGTCATGGATTAGCCCTTTAAACAGGTTAATCTATACCCAATGTGCATACATTTGCATACATATATATATATATATACATATATATACATGCCTCAGGTTGAAATATAGATCCCCAAAGAGCTCCAATCCATAAAGTCTACAACACCCAACTTAGACTAAGAAATATAGAAGACAAAGAGCGTGTCCACCATAATGATCATTTCCAAGAAGAATTGGAGTCTCTGAAAGCTAGCGTGGGTCGCATCGCTACTTTACTTGAGCAAGCACTCAGTTTCTATTCATACTATAGAGGAGATACCTACAAGTGTTTTCATGAGGAGGCTAACCAAAAGAAAGATGTATCAGAATTGAAAGATAAAGCCTACTCCTATAGTGTTCAAAAAGTAATTGCCTTTGTTTGATCATGTCTACAAAAGTGTTTTGACTTTGTCATGTCTGTAAAAAGTAATTGTTGTGTTCAAAAGCTTATTCATCCTAAATGCATATGTTTGAATTGAAGAGAGGTCATATTTGATAATCATTTCACAAGGCTAAAAAATCACACCCCACACTAGGGGCAAGTACGAGAAATATGAAAAAAAGTCATGATTAGAGGTGCCTAAACAAAGTTGTGAGGGGGGCATGAAAGAATCCAAAGAGTCTTGAAGGTTTGAGCATACCATAAAAATAGTTAATATGATGATGATGCTCAAAACAAAATGAAGAAAAAAAAGAGAAAAAGCCCAAGCCCAACAATAGGGGGCACGATGTACCATTTTACAAGTCAATCCTAAGGTCTCGAAATCCATGGATCGAAAAAAGGTCAAGGGTAGAGATGACAACCTTTGAGATAAAGGTTTGTAGGCAAAGAAGTATGCTGATATCATGCCCTTTCCAGAGGTTAAAATCACAAGTTATGACTCGAGTAAGTAAAACCAAAAAAGCCATCAAAGCTTGCTATAGAAGGGTAAAGTCCATGAAGAAAGGGGACATATATTTCTTAGGTAGGTATACATGCATATTGATCATCATGCATTATACTTTGATCTTTGATAAACTAGTGTTTTACCGAAAAATCTCTTTTAAGCCCTCACCTCTCAGATAATGCACCTATAGGCCCTATCTTTTTCTTTTATGCATGTCACTGAGCCCTTATCTCTCAGATAGTGCACCTTTAGGCCCTAACTTCTTCTTTTGAGTGGACCTTTAAGCCCTCTCTCTCAAATAGTGTACCTTCATGCCCTATCTTGTTTTTCAAAGTGGTCTCATTGTAATAGGCGACCTACTCAAAAGGAAAATACAAAGATTACAATGAGACAATTTGAAAAACAAATTTGTATTCTTCACCTAGGCAAGTCACTTATGACAATATGACCATTTCAAAAATCTTTTTTTAAAAAATCTTTTTTCACATGAGCAGGTCACCCAATCTCTTCCGAGTTCGCTTTCTAGCCCTCATCTTCCAGATAGTGCATTTTCTAACCCTATCTTTTTCTTTTTATTTTGAGGGCACTTTTGAGCCCTCGTTTTCCAGATAGTGCACTTTCTAGCCCTATTTATTTTTCATTCTCAGTTCACTTTCTAGCCCTCACATATTGGATATTGCGCTTTCTAGCCATATCTCTTTCTTTCCGAGTGCGCTTTTGTAAACACAAACAAAGGGGTAAAGGGAAAACTAGAAACGACTACACCATTGCTGTTAATTTCTAAATAGACAACGACATAGTTTTCATTGCTGATTTTTGAAGTAGCAACGACACAGTACGTTGTTGATTTCTGAATCGGCAGCAACAAAGTACATTGTCGATTTTTGAATTGGCAACGACAAAGTTTTCGTTATCGATTTCTAAATCGATAGCGACACATTTTTAGTGTCGATTTCTTATTCAATGGCAGTTGTGCGCACTGACGAATCCATAGATTTTGTAAAATCTAACAAAAATTATTTTTTGGACTGACCAATATTAGGATGAATTGAAGGGTACAAACCGGCCAGCCTTAGAGAAAATCTTAGAGGAAAAGGGTCAGCCTATCCTAGGAGAGAATTGGAAAAAAAAACCAGCCCAAGATAACCCAAAAGGGGGATAAGGACAACCTTTGTCTAGCACCCAAACACCCTACCTCATTTAAGAGGGGGTAGAAATACAAGGAGGGGGAGAGAGAGAGAGAGAGAGAGAGAGAGAGGGTGACCCTTCGTCTTCCCAAAATCTGTCTGCAGCAACTGCATGTTAAGTTGAATGCTTCTCTTCTCTTCCTCTTTCCTAACAGAAATTAAACCAAGCCCCAGTTGTAGGTGCCTCTTTGGAAGTGTGTGAGAGAGAGAGTTGATAGCTCTAGAGAAGGTTGAACAACTGATTAGAGGGGAGGAGAAAAGGCCTAAAACCGGTGGGGAGAAACCAATAGATGGAGGAGAAACCAAAAGGAGAAGAAGAAGGGGGAGAACTGGGAGAAGAAGAGAAGGAATACTATCAAACTTTCCCCAAACCTACTTAGATTCGAAAGGTATGGGTCATGTAACTTCCTTCCTCCTGTTTTTGAGACCCCGAAACTGAAAATGAAGAAGAAGACCCTAAGAAAATAAACTAGGACTTCTAAGCCAACTATGAAGGAAACCAAAACTAACTAGAAAGACAAGAAAATAGAGATGAAATAGGGTCAAATTCCAGAACACTTAACAAAAAAAAAATGAATAAATTGAATGGACAACACTTGGAAGAGGGTCGGCCATAGCTGAAGGGCTAGATAGAATGTATTGTGTGATAAAATGCATGTAGATGTTCATACTTGAAATTGTGTGATTTTACTGGATCCTAATAATAAACTGTGTGCTGGAACCGAAATGCATGTAGATGTTCATGCTTGAAATTGTATGATTCTGCTGGATTCTAATAAAAAAATATGTGCTGGAACCGAAACACATGTGGATGTTCATGCCAAATTATATGGTCAGCAGCGAACTAGTTTTCGCTGCCGAATTGTGTTGTCAATAGCAAACTAGCTTTCGACGCCGAATTGTATGGTCTGCAGCGAACCATTTTTCATTGCTGAATTGTGTGGTTAGGAGCGAATAAGTTTTTGCAGCTAATCAGTTCACTGACGAATCTGCGTCCCTAGCGAACTAGTTTTCGCTAACAAATTTTTGTAGAAGATTTACGTATCTGGATTGGTCTAATGGTTAAAATGATTGCATTGTGTGATTGTAATATGTGGAACACTTGAATATGAACTTATGTATGCTTGAAGTATGTATGGTGATGAGTCATGTGATTTCAAAAGCAAATGTGCTGATTTGTGACTATTGATGTGTTAGGTGGTGCGACCGGGATCGAACCTTCGACTGGGCAAGGACACCCTACGGGAGGACCAAGTAGGCCGTTTTCACCTTTTTCTTGTATAATGTTAATGTTCTGAAATGATTTACTTATGGATGATATATTATTGTATTGTGGTGAATGTTAAACCGACCTTGAAATGATGATTAAGATGCTGATGAATGTTAAAACGACTATGAAACGTTGGTCGAGTTCTTGATGAATGTCGAAACGATGATTAAATGTTGATTGAATTCTAATGAATGATGAAACAATGATGAAATGTTTGATTGATTTCTTGAGGAATGTTAAAACGACTACGAAATGTTACTTGAGTTGGTGATTAGCTTCACCTAATGGCATCCTAGATGGATGGCCGGGTCACACTAATGATTACCTTCGGCTAATGGCATCCTAGACGGATGGCTTGATTGGGTTAATGATTAGCTTCGACTAATGGCATCCTAGACATATAACCAAGTTGATTATAATGATTGGCTTCGGCTAATAGTATCCAAAAGAGATGGCGGGTTTGATTTTATGATTAGTTTTTGTTAATAGCATCTGAGATGGATGACCGAGTTTGAATGTTGCGATTAGCTATGACTAAAAGCATCCAAGGTAGATGACTGGGTTAAGGAGAATTAATTAACCTCGATCGATGTTAAACTTCAACCCCACAACTCCTATGGAGAGGTTGGGGCATGTGAGTGAGAAAAGTATATTTAATGAAGTAACAAGAGTTAAACAATGCATATGAGAAGTAAAAGAAGGAATGTACCCATTCTAAATTGATAATGAAAAGTATCGATAACGTACTTCTAGTTGTTTATTATTATGTTAGATTATTAACAATTTTTATATCCATGTTATTTTTTTAACAGGGACATCACACAATTAAGATGCATAAGGAAGCCCAATCCACGAGATCACATATTTTGAAAGGTATTATGTGATAGTAGGTCTTAAGTGTTATGTTGAATATTTTCCATTTAGCATTTTTGTAAGGACTTGTAATGAAAATTGTAATGGAACATGGATATGGATGTGCGAACATGTAGATACGATGTTATGAATATATTTATGTGGTATTCTCTTTTATGAGGATGTTGTGTTGTGAAATCACATGAGGATTGTAAGAAAGAAAGTACTAGTTGTGTAAAATTATCATTCGGCACTCGTGTGTAAACTCGTGTTGATAAAGAGACTAAAACAAAAATGCAAATTTATGAGTATGTCAATATGATCTAATGTAAATGTATGAATATGAAAATATAATATTATGGGTATGTGTATTGAGTAACCGTTTTATGGCAATGTTGATTTATGAAAACTATACTCATATGATGCCATGATAAGGAAGGGAACCTAATTACTAATTCATGAAATGTCATTGTGAGAAGTATCGAGAACTTAATGAGAGAAAAACATATTTCCACCGATTTTGGCTTTGAAAAAGCCGGGTTGTTACAACGTTCTAGCCCTCATATAACAGATAATGTGCTTTCTAACCCTATCTTTGTCATTGAGTGTCTTTGAGCCCTCGTCCTTCAGATATTGCATTTTCTAGCCCCATATCTCTTTCAGATAGTGTTTTCTAGCCCTCGTCTACTAGATAATGCACTTTCTAGCCCCCCCTCTCTCTCTCTGTCTTTGTGCCCTCATCCAAGATAGTGTGCTTTCTAGCCCTATGTCTTTTTCATCTGAGTGTGCTTTCTAACCCTCACTTTAAGCACTTTCAGAAGGATTCACCATTTCTTGATATGGTGAGTTTGTTATCTCTCATTCTTTTTTCTTCTTTACAAAGCTTAGTATCTAAAGTCTCTTATGAGACTTTCTATAATAAGCATTGTAAAGAGTGAGACAATTGTCATAACTCATTTTTGGGTTATTCCTCAAAATTTTATCCTTTTTTTCTTTTAAAATAAAAAAATAAAAAATAAAAAATAATAGCAAGAAGATTGGCGATTGATCAACCTGCAACTTTGAATGAATTGGGAGAAACTAGAAAGATGATGTGGATTCAAGGTCAAATCAAATCATTATTGGATGAATCTGCATAAAAATTAAGTTTAGGGATATAATTAGATTTTTAATAGGCCAATTTGATTTAATCATGGGCCAAATTAAAAGTTTAATTATGTTTAAGAATTAATTCGAGTCAAATTAAAGGATTTAATTAAATGCAAGAAGTTAATTATACTTTAAATGGGTCAAATTAATTTTATTAGGGATGTAATTGGTGAAAACTTAAGTTTGGGAGCCCAATTTGAGCTTAATTGTGAAGATTGAAATTTTAGAGGTCCAAACTTAATTTTTACAAAGTCAAATGATTCAAATCGGGGTAATCACAAGAAAATCATAGTTTTGGAGTCAATTAGGGTTTCAATTGAAGACATTTACAACCAATGACCTTTTTTAAAAAGACGCTGAACTATGCGGATTTAATTGGCTAAAATCAAGGATGAAATTAAGGATAATTGAAAATTTAATGGTCAATGAAGGGCTAAATTGAAGAAATCCAAAACCAAGGACCACAATGAAAAAGGCGCTGAAATTCAGGGCTGATATTGAAATTTGGCAGAGGTAAAATTGCATAAAACTAAAAGTTTCAGGCCAACTAGGAGTGTACTTAAAAGAAATAAAAAGCTATAGAACTAAATTGAACTTTGTCCAAATCACTAAAATAAGGGCAAAATAGCGTCGTTTTGTAGATTAAAAAAAAAAGAACAGACCAAACAACTATTGTTCATCAACCTTTTCTTTTTACCCAAAAGAATTGTCGGGATAGCTACTTTTCAGGGAGATTTAATGCTTCGTCTCTTCATTCAATTTAACAAAACATACACCACCATGATGCCCTAACATTTGACTACACACCAATATTGTTCTTTTCCGGTTGATTGATACCACAACCGCCACGATGCCACCCCAAAGATGCCAACTCAGGTAGCCTTTAGCAACTTATTTTGATAGACCATGAAGACATATTTGAGCCCGGTTGAGATCCTTCCCTGCTGAAACAAGGGCCAAGATTTGTCCCTAATAAAGACAAAGTGTCGCTCTTCCATCCCCTATAAATAGGGGTGGATTCCAGGCATTGAGGAGGAAGAAATCTGAGGCCAAATTTGAGAAAAAAAATCACCTCTTTCCCCTTTTCCTCTGCTGCCGTTGCTACCACCAGCTACCAGCCACACGCTGAACTTACCTGCACCACCAAGAACGCCACTAACACCTTTTCTTCTTCGGCCAAATAAGCCTCCCTCTTCTTTTTCTCTATCCCCCACCTCCTGGGGATGGTGGTCATTACATGTTTTTACATGTAATGGCCAAACAGTAGACATGGTCACTGGGTTGAGCCAGTGATCATATGGATAGTGGGCTGGATCCATTTCAGCCCAGCCCAACATAAAAAAAAAGGAATGGTTGTTGGACCATCAGATGGCCCACCCTAATCGGGCTAGACCTATGCAGCCCAACTTAGATGGCTGGGTCGGGTGCAACCCAGCCCCCCTAAAAAAAAAGAGAGGTTTGTTGAGTTGTCAGTCTTCCTAACCAGACTAACTTAGGCTGGACCCATTTTAGCCTAGCCTGGATGGCTAGGCCGGGTCCAGCCCAACATATATTTAATAATAAAATAATAATAATAATAATAATATTAAAAAATTAAAAAATATATTTTTTAAAAAAAATGAAGAAGAAAATTGAAATTTTCCAAGGGACATTTTAAAATATTTACAGGTCCCTCACATGTTTTTTTAACTATTTTGCATAATATCGGGTTGTAGACTTACACTATAAGATACAAAATTGGTATTAAAAATACCCAATTTCCTCCAAAACTTCAAGAAATAAAATAAAATTTCAGAAAAAAACTCCAAAAATTCCAAAATAAATTTTCATTTCATTTTCATGCGTACGATCAAATCTTAAAGGTTTTTAATGCATATTTTCTAAAAGATAAAATCACATTTTTATCATTTTTTTTAAATGCAAAAATAGATATTGTAACTAGTTTATAATTATTCAATAGGGTTTGACCAAAATAGAAAAAAACCCATAACAATTATTTAGTCATTCGGAATGCTAGGACTTAGCTATATTCAAGAAATAAATAAGTGTGACCCTTAAAATGGTTAAGATTTAACCCGATAAGGTAGAGACTTCCTCAATAGAAAAAAATTATCTTAGACCTTAGACGAGACCGACAAATAGAAATTTAACCCATAAAAACAATCAAATAACAATGTAACCTACTTTATGTAAGTTGCATTGTGAGTAATGCGTTTTTCCTTATATAACCAGTCCATTACCCAAACTCTCGCATATCATAGATTTTTTAGTAACCATAATACTAAATAACAACACTTAAATTTCATAATCATAACTTTATAATTATACACAAAACCTTATTTTCTTCACTTTTAGAAGGCAGACATGTTATTGAATGCCTTACACATCACAACAAATTAAATGAGAAAATAGATTTGACACTCCATGTCCAAATAAGCTTTATCACAGGTGTTTGAAATCAATGTTCAAATAGGCTTTCATTAAGTATAGAATAAACACAACTCATATGCAAAAGGTATTTCAACAATTCATTACCAAAACTATTTCGATTTGTTTAATTTCACAACACAACTCAATACAATAAACACAACACAGTGGAACAAGTATTTTGACTCCTTTATTTTGAAAATAATAATAATAATAATAATAATAACAACAACTACAACATACATAATTGGGCTATACATGTCTACAAGCAAATATAAGAAATTTTATAATGATATTGTTCTTTCTAACACTCTTTATAGGGCTTTCAAAAATACTCTTAAACATATATTTATACATAATATGTATTACTACTATAAGAAAAATAATATATAATATTCTTGGACAATTATTTATGATTAGTCGATTTATTCAAATTTTTTTTTTGACATAGGAGTAACTTTGTTCGTGAAATCTCTTTTCTGTGGTCTTCGTTCATTTTTGGACATAGGACGATTCCAACGTAATTTTTCCAGGGCTATGCTCTCTTATGAAGTTGGTGTGCTGCTGAAGCAACAACATTGAATGAAGAAACATCTCCAAATTGAAGAATGTCCACCAAATCATTTGCAAGTAAAAACTTATTTCTCGTGAGGATTTTCAATTATACAAACAATACACCAAATATTTTTAATATTATTGAAAATTACAAGACCGTAGAACTCAACACAGATTCTTTAATTATTATCATTTTGCAGCTTCAGGAACTCTAGAACAAACGTCAAGACCAGCTTCAGAGAACGCACATTTAAGCATCAGGATTTGCCAACAGGTAGGCTTCAATGGCCTTGAATAATCCCATTTGCTTTTCTTGTCCATCCTTAATTTCATCTGCTTTTGCGTCCATGTTGCCAACAGTGTAGTATGTGGTGCTGGTCTTGCACACCGATCCTCCGTCAGGGGAGGATTCAATCTTCGATTCGTTGAAGATTTTTTCATATGTGTTTGCCAACGCATCACCTTCGAACACAGTGTACGCCTATGATAAATTCTCATTGTCAATAGCATCAGTCCTCTCCTTGAAAGATAGGCTACCTGAGGAATCAACAAGCACGCATAGTTCTTTAGTTCATATGTATGTAAGACTCGACCTTGGTCAAAAGTTCAAAATGCAAATCCATATTGTTAGTTTTTTAGCTCATTTTTGTTTACTAGGAGGAGCAAAAGAGTGAAACCAATCTATTCAAAATGATGGATTGTGACTGTTACGGA
>Ga0307517_10010973_pt1 | contig 12600 bp, 8 predicted proteins | sample 23_EM_MG_FD_194515 | JGI IMG/M metagenome (GOLD analysis project Ga0307517, IMG submission 194515) | Populus trichocarpa ectomycorrhiza microbial communities from riparian zone in the Pacific Northwest, United States - 23_EM | ecosystem: Host-associated > Plants > Roots > Unclassified | place...
TTTTGATTTTCCTATTCTGCAATTGAAGTAGGTGTAAACAAATTCCTAGATATTCATCAGCATAACAAAGACCATATAAAACAAGGTTTGTTCATGAATGAAATCAATCACCAACATCAAATGACTGCAATAATCAGATGTCATCTGATTTCTGTTATAAGAAGAAGCACACTTGTGTGCTAAAAGAATGGAAGAAATAGGCAGTGTAGCCAATGCATGGCAATAAACTGAAAAATTATAGAAAAAGAAAGTGACCTTGATTCCACAATAGGACTCTTTCAGTCTATTAAGCATCAACAAATCTATAGGCTTTGTCAACATGTCAGTCCGAATTTGGGGCCATGTCTGATGATGCCTCTGGGTCCAGAGAAGGCATCTTGATATATCCTGAAGAAAAGTTGGTTCACAATGAAAATAACTTTGACTAGAATATGAAACAGATATATTCTAAATATAGTATTTGCACAAGCTACACAGCAAAAGACTTTTAAAACACCATCAGTTCAAAGGATAATCATTCAAGCATCCATTTGTTATTTGAAACTTCTCCAAAATCATGAAACTATAAATACTGAGAGTCAGGAAGCATAAGACATGAAGCATGACCAACACAATCTAAGCATGCACCACTGCTTTTTAAATTGGCAGTCAACAACGAAGGTGAGAGAGGATAAATACCAAATAACCTACTTGTGATCCATTAAGGATATCACCATCCTTGTCTCTTTGTTTTTTCCTAGAGTTAATGTTTATATCACCATGGCATGATGACATCTTTTTTAGGTAAGACTCTGAAGCAAGTAACCATCCCCTTATTGGCAGGAACAATGGTGAAGAAAATGGAGAGAGAACTTAAGGAAACCTAAGATCATCAGATCAGTTGATGTAAAAAGTCATGTCAATGATTGAGGTTGCAGCGATTGTGCAAAACAGTATGCATCATTAAGTTGGCAACCTCATAATCTAAACTCCCCCCTGCTAGGTTATGTCTTTGGGATTTTGGTTGAGTTGCCAAAAAACAAAGGTCTGCCAAAAAGCGTGTTTGGAATCCCATCCAGACATTGGTAACTTAAAATGTAGAGATCTAGCTGCATAATTGGAATCCCAAGTGGATGTTTCGTAACCATGGTTTTTAGACGTCAATCCCCAAACACACCCTGGTGCAGCTTTCAACCCTGGGATGGGTAACTTAAAATCTGGTCAAGCAGCTTATCCCACAAGTTATTTCATCACAAGAGTTTTCAATCAGAAGGTCAATTGTATCTTCTGTAAAACACTTTACAAAAAAGTTCAACCAAAAACTACACATGCACATTTTATAATATATGAAGCCAAAAGCTAGACTTGTCAGGACAGCTTAAGGAGCATTAAGTGTGCATCTACATCATACAAACTCATGTAAGAGAAATTCCCTTAGTAACTGAAGCTTATAACAAGCTCAAGGTTCAGTAGTGAGTTGAAGGATGAAACCAAATCCACACCTCTCCACCAAAAGGCAAAGTCTTTTCCGTATTAGGTAAAGCCACTCCATCCTGAAAACCAAAGTTGAAAGTGATTAATAATTACAAGAGTCATGGCCTTGATATCCACATCCTAAGCATTGACCAAACAATACTGTTAGGAACAAAAAAGACATAAAGAATCTCGGTGTAGGGGAGGAGGGCCAAGCCACGTGATAAACAGTTATTTGCTTCCTTGCCACTAGACACCAAAAAATGAAGGTACATCCAGTGGGATGAGAATGAGAGCAACATAGAGGTGCAATGACATCGCTTGCAGAAGCAACAGTGATGCTGAAGTGGTCAAGGTGGAATCTGCAGTGTTTAAAAAAGATGGAATAATTGGTGATTCAAAAAACAGTAAAGGACTGAAAGAGGCGAATCGGTGATAGTCAGCCAGGGAGCCAATGTTCATGCACTGAGTGAAGGTGAGAAAGGTGACAGAGATGTTATATAGTGTAGCAACACCTCATGATAGTTGGGTAGCATGATGACTCTGATAGAGTAGTGGCAATAGAGTCCAAAAATTCCTTATAGTGGTAAGAATAGGAACAAAAGAAAATATTAGAATTCTTTGCTTCTAGAGGACTAACATTTTTTGTTACATTTACACAGGATAACTTTCTTCATCCAAACTCACTTTTGTGTTGACAATAAAGCATGCATTTTTTTCCTTTGATCACTGAGAAAGCATACCCTTCATTGTGCCCCACCCCAATGAGAGTTCAAACATGCAGCCCCCCCTTCTAACATACGCAGTGGTGTAATTGACCAGTGGACCTATGGACGAATCAGCATATTTTGATAGCGCAGCCTGAATGCTTATAAAGCTAATTTTAAGCAAAAAACGGTAGTTACCTCAATGCAAACTACAGATGTCACCTGAGCACCCATATTAACTATGCATGCCGTTGATAACCCATTCCCAAAAACTGCAGCAAGACCTTCCTGCATCAATCATTTTAGAAAAGATCCTCATATAGGAGCAATTCCCATAACAGTGTCAATGTGGAGAAGCAGGTCAATAATGAAGACTACCAATAGTAACCAAAAAATATAAAGAAATAGGAAATGCTCTTTATCGCACCCTTCTCGGATGGAATGCAAAATTTTTAATCGTTGCTAACAAAATAATGAGGAATGACTGAAACTCGAAAACAATAATAGATACATAAACCAAGCTAAACAACTGGTAGGTAAAGGCATAGGCAAGGTGGAACTGAAGCAGAAAGTTTGATGCTGAAATATGACCTAGACCTCAAATTGATATCATTGATTTTCATTTCAAAGATAAACTATTGTAATATATCCAAATTTTAGTCAACACTCAACTACTAAAGTGTTAAGAGTAATCTTGTAAATTCACATATTTGAAATCTTGAGTATATTTTCTTGATTATGTATGGCAATGCCTTTGATTGAAGTAAAATTGTAGGTCATTACCAAATATGTTTAAATCAAAACCTGAAGAACACAACATGTTTAATTGAACAGACTGGATGTTTGCCAATGATAGCCAGAATTAAAAAGACCCCCTTCTTGTTTTAATTCCCTTCTTTACATCCTTTCCAAATTATCAATAACCTTATAGCAAGAGAATATCAAGTGTAAAAAATATGAATTAAGGAATAATTTATGAATAACATGTCAAAATTTAAAGTTGGCTATTATGATTTTCAGTTGAGCGGGGACAAAAAGGGAAAATTAATTCTTCTGAAACCAAAAAAATGAGCCAAAATCTTTCTCACTCATCTATGATCTACTCACAGATCTCCGTTGTACCATGGTACTTCATGGCTACAGATCTATCCACACCAATAGAATCACCTTCAAAATCAATTTCTACTGTGTCTACCATATCTGTCTTCCACTCAACATTCACACAACATAAACAATAAATTGAATGATTTACATCAAGCTTTGCCACCACAAACCACAATCTAATGATGGAACAATATAATTAAATATCAGCAGGTAAAAAAAAAGTCTCTTACCTGGTGTACTACTGCTGAGCTAAAGCGCAAGTCACGTAATGCTATAGACAACATTTCCTTTATTTCTGCTCATGAAAAGTAACAACAAAATACTAGAGTTATCCAAACTTTCTTCCCTGCTAAATCAAATATGTGAAGATGTGACTTTATAGGAGAACTGGAGAAGAGTACGCATAAGATCCATGAAGTATTTAATGCATGAATAAGCGAGCAAAAAAAAAAAGAAATTAAAACCAGTTTGTCATACAAGGAAGTAAGCCAGTTTGTCATACAAGGAAGTATGGGAAAAACCAGGTATGGAAGGTAGAGTTTCCACCGTTTTCTTTTTTGCCTTGGCCCAGTTGCACTAATTGGCCCTTCTATGAAAATACAAAAAAAAAAAAAAAAAACAGACAGAAAAGGCACATCCAGCCAAAGCAACTTAATAATTTTCAGGTGCAAGAAAATAAAGGAAATTGGCATTTCAGCAACGCAAGATCAATACAAAATGATGGAACATCTGAAATAGACTTCGAGCTGGTGGTATTATCAGCCCCGGCACACCTGAATGCAAAGGGGCTCACTAGGCCAAGGCACGTACCAGAAATACACAAGCACGTGCCTGATAAAAGTAAAGTGCACATATTTAAATGCAAATCAAGTCATGATACAGACCAAATAATTTTTCACTTCTATCACCAATCATTACTAATAATGTAATTATTTCCTCTCTTTTTCCACAAACAATGCACCCTTCAATATATTAACACACCAAAAACCCTTGAAAATTACTCTTTTTTAATAACTCACCCCTATTTTTTAACCTCTTACCAAATTCCACCTAAAAGTTAGAGCATGGTGCAACTTCACAAAGAACCCCAAGGCAGCGAAAAATGTGTGATTGACTAAATGATACTTTGAAAAGCATTAAAGGTCATAGATTGTGTTTAAAATTTTTGGCACAGAAATGAGAATAATGAGTAGATTTTGCCATCTGAATGTATTAAGATCTATATTAAAGGAACTGCCCAAATATAATTACCGCGATTATCAAATGTTTCTGGCAAAACAAGAACTGCAGAATACATGTTTCTTTCTGAGTGAGGGATGTGCAGTTTCTCTATCAATATCCAATCCCAAATAGCATGCATGTCCTCAAGCACCTAAGCGATAGAAAATAAGAAAATACTGTAAATAACTGGAACATAGTTTCTTATATGATGTGTACGCTAAAATGTTGGAAAATAATACAACAATGTTAAGTCTGGTCCGAAACAATAACATATCCACACAAGGTGCCGGTCTATAATATCACTTTCAGGAAAAGTGGTATTATTTTTCTCCTTCAGCTGAAAAAGGCACGTATAAATGAAATCATGCTTGCAAGATAACAAATGCAAGGACGAAACCTGCTGCAAAGGATAATGTTGTGAAATGTTGAAATGACCTCTGCGAATAGGACGGCTTAAGCAGTATGGCTCTGTTGGGGAGATTCTAAGTGCTTCTTCACCAAAAATGTGTCCTCTGAATTTGTGGTTCCCAGAACATATCTCCTCAGCACCAGTGCCTTCATGCTTCTCCACAGATTCACCAGTTATACCTTTACTTTTTGATGTTCCTGCACAAACAATTTGCATATGTTAGGATACATCAAATTCACACTAATCTATGTTTGTCATGGGAAAGCTAAAAGACTTGGTGCGTGAGAAATTATTTTTTTATCAAATGTGACCTAGAAATCAAGGGTAGTCAGAATCTCAAAATACAAGAAAAATAAAAAATAAATAAGAAAGCCAAGTATCAGTCCAATGAGAAAGTAATCGATGCTTCAAGCTTTATATTAAAAAAACTGTGTTTCCATAAGGATCATACAGCCACCAGTGCAAGACATTATTCAGTGTCAGGCAATCAGCACAGAGAACACAATGAAAATTCAGTCTATCAATCAAGAGCAACCTATGCAAGGGAATCACTAAAAAATGTTCCAAGGATCTCTTATCCCAAGGCCCACTATTCATATTTGAGCTCAAACGATATGGAGCTGCCCCTTATTTTTTCCGTACTGTGATTTTGAACACAAGCATAATGCTCAAGAATTTCATTTTTTTGTTAGCCTTGAATATTCAAAGCATAACAAAGGCATTGCATTCAAAACCCCAGGCAAAATAAAATCAACAGAGTATCTGAAATTTTTGTGTGTAGCCTTTTGACCCTGTATAGAGATAGTAATCCCTTGGAGCAGGGACCAATCTAAAGGGGAACCACGTCCAAAGTTCACAAAAATTTCAAAATCCCCCTTATTGTTTGAAACTTTCCAAATAAGTTCTAATGCAATGGCCATCCCAAAATGAAAGTGTCACATTTGGCCCTCACAAACACCAGATTCTGGATTCTTTGCCTATTTTTTCACAACATTCAAAGATAAGAGATTCCAGCTTCGTGTAATCTGGCTCCACCAGCACTGATCAATCCAAGTCAAAAGTAATTTATAATATACAAACCTTCAAACTTAGCATAGGACAGTTCATCTTGCAATAATATTAACAGGGCAACAACAGTAAATTGCAGCAATATTCAATCATGAATTCTGAAGTAATTAGAAGTAGTATGCTACCACTTTCCAGGTCAAACAAGATGGCCACCAATAGACATTGAAAGGTTTAAAGATGGATTACATCTTAACTAGTACAAAATAAAATTCAGCTTGTCTGACTACCATGTATGTTAGAGAGAATCAGACTTCATTCTACTACCTAATGCCAAAGAGGAACCTGCGTCCTGCTCGTATACATTAGCCCACTGAAAAGCCACACTCCTGCCACTCTGTGGATTGTATCCATCAGCACGCCCTATCTGCAGTTCGAGTTAATTAGTATAATTCCATGAGCAATTTCTAACCATTAACTGAGATGCATGTCTGGAGCTCCTCATCCCTCTAAACTATATATTTTAAAATCACTTTAAAAATCTGATAAATAGCCACAAAAGAAATCCACAAAAGACAGTACCACAGCTATCAAACCCCTCTAAACCAGTAGACAGAGCAGCAGCAATTCTTCCAAAGTGGAGATTATAAGAATAATAGCACAACAAAAAAAAAATATTTTTCTGCAGATCACCATGACATGGACTAAATTAGGCTAAATGAAATAGAAGCGACAATTTCACATACCTTGCGCGGGAACGAATTGTTCGCAACCTCTTCATCTAGAAAAGGTATCTTCAATAACGACGCTATCTTCAAGGGAAAAAAAAAAGGAAATATGAAAAACATCAAGTCTTAAAGTTTTCCTCGGCAAATGTGGAGATAAAAAATATGCAAATAGGACGAGTCAACTCACTGTATCATAAGCCTTCTCGCGTTCCATGTGCTGTGCTGTTGTGACCTGAGAATTCAGCATCTAAAAGCGAAAAAAATCAACATAAAGAAAAGTAAAGCTGTGAAGAGGCAGAAAAGCGGTAAATAAAAACTGACCTGGTCTTGGAGATTGAATTTGGGACGTTGATTGGTGTAACGAGCAATGCAGTGAGGAATATTTAAGGGAGCATCTTGTGGAGCTAATCCTATTCTGATATTTGCAGAGCCTAAATAAACCAATTACAATTAGCCAAAACAAAAATCGATTATATTTAGTGGGTGATGATTTTTATTTTATTCTTAGGGTTTTCAAGTTAAGTAAGTGCCTGGATTGATGACTACTAAATTGGAGCCTCGGTCGGCGACGAGCTGAGAAGGAATTACCGTCTTCAAGTAATCCTGCCATTAACCAAAAAAAAAAACGAGGTTGAATCAATTTGACTAAATTTAAAGAAACAAAGAGGGAATTGTTGGTGCTTTTACCATTTCTGTGAAGAAGAAGATGAGAAGAGCCGCAAGGGAGACTTGTTAAACTTATTATTATGCTCACTTTACGTCTTCACCGTTTTTTCCATATATATACATCGTTTTCTTCGCTCTTCAGAGTTCAGTCCAGAAACGTCTTTAATTGAGAGCGAGCGAGTTTTATCGAAAAACAATTTTGTGCTAAACTAGTCGCATTCAATTACATTGCCATGTAGTAAACCTTGAAGAAAGAAATAATATTGAGAGGAAATAAAAAAATAAAATATATAATTTATAAAATAAAATAAAAATATTTTCATTTATAATTTATAATTTATAAAAAATAATAATATTTTTTATTCAAAAAATAAATTAAAACTAGAAAATAAATAATAAGATATTTTATTATTAGAATACAGTTATTTAAAAACTGAGGTTATAGTTCAACCATTTTTAATAAAAATTTAATTTTTTTCATTAAAAATATTTTAAAAAAATTAAATTATTTTAACATATTTTTAAATAAAAATCATCTTACAAAATAACAGACCCAGCTCCACCTTCGTATTCTAGACTGTGGAGATGCGAGCACACAATGGAAAAGTGCTATGTAGCAGTAACCAAGAGATTAATTTTTTAGGCGAGCATATTCAAAATCATACGGCCTCGAAACTGAATAGATTGCATACTTCTGTGGTTTAAGTAAATTACTCGTATGAATGGGTAGCTAAAGCATGAATAATATTAATCCACCATTCCCAAATTCGAGAAAATCATAGTAATATTCTAGCTTGACAGATAATAAATAAATTTCACTAGACAAAATGAACGTATATCGAGCCAAATCAGTATTTGAAATGGCAATATCACACCTAACCTAGTGAAAAAGGGACTCTAAATGTAAAACCCCCCACAACAACAAACTACAGATTTGGGTTATCATACAAATAGCTGGGGAAACATCCATCAATATATGATATGTGCAGCCGCTAGACACCCTGTAAAATTTCAACAAATAATCCAATCTTTAAAGTTTGCTTCTTTGATATGCCTAGCCCACTTTCGCCTTGGGAGTCTTCTTCTTGAGCTGTCTCCTTGGAATCAAGTTCTTCATCCCTATGAAGAAAAGCAACGCACCAAAAAGGGCAACGCTCTGCCAAAACATCACAAGCCCGAAATCAAGAAGGCTTCCCAGCATAAATGCATAATAAAAGAAGAACAAGGGAAATGAAAGGGGGTCCTAAACAACATCAAAAAGTCATAGGTTAGGACAAACCTGCAAGAATTCATTTAAGAGAATGATGTACGTGGACTCGTTCTGATCATAGTTATAGAAGTCGTACAAAATTGGGGAGGAAAACACCAAGTAGATAAGCTGAAGCAAAATAGAAATAATGAAATATTTACTTTGATGATGAGTGATGAATCAGAAGCAGCTGCTGGCCAAAGCCCAGGGATAATTCATCACGTTATAAAGGTAATCAATCAAATAAAGACCCACAGGAAAGGAGAATCTAACCAGGAGATAAGCACCAAAAGGGCTGCCGAATACGAATAAAAAGCCTCCAAGACCCTTTAGAGCAATCATCCCCGCTACCAAATGTCTAGGCTGCATAAAATACCACTAAATCAGAAAGCGAACAGCATACAAGGTGAAATAACACCCAAAATAATCTGCGTAAGTACCAGAGCAGCAGGTACGGGTGAAAGTTCTTACATCAATGTCCAGGATCCCAACCCCCAATAGGGACGAAAGATGTTTCTTGAAAATAGCGAGCTTGGGAATCAACTCTGTCACAGCAGGGCCACCATTTTCGCCAAACTCATTGAACCTGAGCATTATAAGCAACGTCAAGGCAGAGGCATCCAGCATCTACCCAATAGCAGTGCGGGGGCAATGCAAATTTTTAATTACATAGTTTGTCCAGCATAATTAAGTTTTCAAATTGCATTCAGAACATCAATGTCCACAGAAGCCAGCATCACCAAACCTTTTAGGTCAAAAGTGCCGTGAACCCCCCAGCTAAATTATGAAGCTGGGCAGAAAATAATAGTTCAAACCAGTAGAAGCTCCCAAAAAAATAGGCAAACTTTTCGAAACAGAAAATAAAATAATAGGACACTATTACAAGACAAATCATTGTTACACATCAGATTATAGTAACTCAATTTGGTATTCATCACAAAGATCAATTTCTGCAGTAATTACTACACGGTATTACAGGATAAATAATCGTTACACATCGCATTGCTCGATTTAGCACACCATGAAGATCAATTTCTGAAATAAAATCAGTATTCAAGATTGCACAAGAGCTTCTTTGTGCATTTGTTCTGAAATCATAACAGCTAAAACTGTGAATAAATAATTGATCAAATAAAACATGTTTTTTGGCTAGTTGGACAATCAAATTAAAAAAACAAAACATGTAGAACCCAATTCGACATATGCAACAGTAAACAAAAACACAAAATATACTACTACTATGGATTGATACATCTGACAAAAACATAAAATCATAAGCAAGAACAGCAATATAAAGCTTGCATCGGATCTCGAAGAAAGGGCCCGTAATAAAAAACACGTGAATCCGTCTTAACAAACGGAAATGAAACAAGAACTCCATAAAATTAAAGACATATGAGAGAGAGAAAGGGAATCATGGCGTACATTTGCCAGGCTGAGAGGATGAAGAGGGAAGCGAAGAGAACTCTGCCGAGAAAAGAGAAAAACCCCATGTCTCTTGTTTTTTGACTTCTCAAATCTGTGTGGTTGGGTCTCTCTCTGAGTGTTTCTGGAATGAATTTCTAGTCTTCAGCCGATTAGCAGCATAGACTATAGGCTACAGCATATACGGCCAAAGATAGGGTTGGTCGTTGGGTCGTTTAGCAGGAGTTGGGACAGCAAAGATTAGCCAGGATCGAGAATAATATAAAGAAGAGGGGCACGCAGATTAGTAATTTACTGGGTTAACGGGGCCGAGCGTTGCTGCGAGTTGGCTCACGGATCATCATAGTTATTTAAACTGAACAAGAAGTTGAGGAATCAGAATCTAATTTGATTTAAATATTTAGTTTAACCGGATTAATTATCTTAACTAAATTCATGTTAAACTCACCGTATTAATATTTAAAAAACAATAAAAAAAAAAGATGACACTGTTTTTAAAAGAATGATTCATTGGGCTTGATCCAATAATCCAGCAATAATCCAATAATCCACCAATCCAAATTCTTTTTTGGGTCAATTCATGAGTTAGATTTGACAAATATATAGTTAATTTTGATGAAATAAAATTAGATTAAAAAAATAATTATGTTTTAGTAAAAACAGATGAGACACTGAGTTAATAAATAACTTAATCATTAAATCTATAATATCAACATTTTTTTTTAAATTCTCAAATGTATCAAAGAGAAGAAAAAAAGTGTTGATTAAACACTAGAAACTGATTATATGGATTTTCTCAAAGGACATGAAAAAAGAATATTTTTAAAACTATGCATTATAAATTGATAAAAAATAAGTAAGAATTGTTAGGATTATTGTTATGAGGTCTCAATCTATTTATAATTATATTATTTTCTACACCCTTAACACTTTTCAATATAAGAAACTATTGTATGTATTATTAAATATATTTTGAGTTGTGTATGTAAATTAACATAATTTGAAGGATGTGCGTCATTGCAAATATTTCAAAAACAGTAACCTATATTTCCATAAAAAAATAAAAATTATAAATTAATTTTATAATCACAAAAAAAAAATTAAATCATCAAGGAAAAAGAATAACAAAAAAAACTAAAAATATTTTTTAAAAAATAAAACAAAAGAAACCGGGCCTGGGAAGTTACACGCTCGGACCAAGGTTGCGAGGCTCGAATATGACGTGCCGGGGCCAAGCTTGCTAAGCCCGTGCACTTATTTATTTATTTATTTATTTCATAAAACGACAGATCATCCATCTGTTGTCGTCGGGGTAAGATTTTTGAAAGAGAAGAAAATAACCTGCCGCCTCCTTTTCGACGACTCCTTGCCCATGACTCTTTAAGATACTGTTTTTCCACCATTGTTTTTTTTTTTTAAATCATGGTTTTTGTTTTTGTTTTCTTTCTCTTCGATTTTCACCTCTCTCTCCAGAACAAAACCAATGGCCAAAATGCAGTCTAAATGAAATATAGGGACCAGAATGGAAAATAACAAGAAATGAATGGCCAAGGTCTTAGGACCGTAAGTGAACGGCCAACATTGCTTGAAACAATTAGGGGTATCTACTGCTCACATATGTACTTTCAGACAGACATGTGTTACCTTGCATTCACTGTAGTTGTCAGTAGTAACAAAAATTATAATTATAATTATAATTATAATCTAATTTAATTATGCTAAATGGGTTCTGGACTTCCAGTCAGTTACCGATTATGCCACTAAGATCACACCTCTATATATTTTTTTCGTGGTCATCGGGTTGTTCATTAATGGATTACTCCCCGGGTAATAGAGAATTAGAGGTGGATCCGTCTACCTTTATTAAAAAAGGTGGATTATTGTTTTAGATTATGCTAGGGTCCGTGTTTGCACTTAAATTTTTTTAAAAAAAAAATTATTTTTAATACATTAATTTTAAAAATATATTATTTGATACAACAGAAAAATATCTTAAAATACAATCATTACTACATTTTCAAACAACTTTTAATATACTAAATTAACATGAAGAGTATATTTTTAAAATTATTAAAAACAAGATTTAATTTTAGTTTACTTCTAGCCAAGTTAAAATATAAATAAAATAATTCTTTAGTATGTGGTCAAGTGATAAGAGCTTGGAACTAAGGGGTTTGTTTCCTCTATGATCTCAAGTTCGAGCACTGTGGTTGCTAATATGATGACCACTGGAGGCTTATACGGTCATTAATTTCAGGGCCCGTGAGATTAGTCGAGGTACGCGCAAATTATTCCAGATATCCATGTTAATAAAAAAAATATGAATAAAATTGACTACTCTTGAAAGCCACTTGTGTTTTTTTTTTTTTCTATGTTTGTAAATTATTTTTAAAAAACTTCATCAATATAAAATATTTTACAGTTAAAAGTTAAAAATTAGTTTAAAATAATAGAAAACAACGTATGGTTATCAAGAGATAAAAATATTTAACTATTAATAAATCATGAACTCCAATATCGATTAATTATTTTCATTTTCTTTTTAAACACATTTTTCATACACACCGACAGTACCAAAAAAGAATATATATATATATATATATATATATATATATATATATATATATTTCACAA
>Ga0307517_10010976_pt1 | contig 12599 bp, 10 predicted proteins | sample 23_EM_MG_FD_194515 | JGI IMG/M metagenome (GOLD analysis project Ga0307517, IMG submission 194515) | Populus trichocarpa ectomycorrhiza microbial communities from riparian zone in the Pacific Northwest, United States - 23_EM | ecosystem: Host-associated > Plants > Roots > Unclassified | place...
GAACTTCATCTTCTGATCCATCGCTGACGTTTCTTCCCAGGGCATCGACAGGTCTCCACCTGCCGGCCGGGCTAACTGTCAGCGATGTATCCGGACTAAACTGTCAGGGATGTACCCGGGTCAGACCGGGGGGGACCCCCTCAGCCAGCTTCGCTGACAGCTCCCCCAGAGGGGGAGCAACTTGTCAGCCGTTCACGACGCGGGCGGCGACTTCCAGCTTCTCGATCATGGTGCGCACGCTGGGCTGTTCCTTCGGCATCCGGTTCCAGGCGTCGAGGGCGGCGATCTTGTAGGCCTCGGCGAGCGTCGGATAGTTGAAGGTGTTGTCGACGAAGTAGTCGAGCCCGCCCTCCAGGTTGAGCACGGCCTGGCCGATGTGGATCAGCTCGGTCGCGCCCTCGCCGACGATGTGGGCGCCCAGCAGGCGGCGGGTCTCAAGCGAGAAGATCAGCTTCATGAAGCCGGTGGAGATGCCCGCGATATGGCCGCGGCTGGTCTCGCGGAAGCGGGCGACGCCGGACTCGTAGGGGATCTTCTTCTCGCGGACCTGTTCCTCGGTCATGCCGATGGTGGAGATCTCGGGCACCGAATAGATGCCGTACGGGAAGAATTCGGGCGCGGCCGCCGCGGGGGCGCCGAAGGCATGGCAGGCGGCGATCCGGCCCTGCTCCATGGAGGTGGAAGCCAGGCTCGGGAAGCCCACGATGTCGCCGGCGGCATAGATATGCGGCTGGGCCGTCTGGAAGGTCGCCTTGTCCACCGAGAGCCGGCCGCGCTCGTCGGGGGCCAGCCCGCACCTGTCGAGGCCGAGGTCGTCGACCGCGCCCTCGCGGCCGGCCGAGAACAACACCATGTCGGCCCGTAGCTGGCGGCCGTCGTCGCAGGTGACCAGGCAGTGCTGCGGGCCCTCGACCGTGGCCGAGGTGACCTTGCAGCCGAAGCGAAGCGTGACGCCGCGGTCGCGCAGGTCGTGGACGAACTCGTCGGCCAGTTCGCGGTCGATGAAGGGCAGCAGGGTCGGCATGGGCTCGACCACCGTCACCTTCACGTCGAGCGCCGAGAAGATCGAGGCATATTCGATGCCGATGACGCTGGCGCCCACCACCACGAGCTGGCGCGGAATGCGGGTGAGTTCGAGGATTTCGTCGCTATCGAGGATATGCTCGCCGTCGAAGCCGATGTGTTTCGGACGATAGGGGCGCGTGCCCACCGCGATCAGCACCCGCTCGGCGCTGTAGACGCTGACGCCGTCGTCGGTGGTGACCTGGATGGTGTGCGGATCCACGAACTGGGCCGACCCCCTGACCGTGTCGACGCTGTTGCGCGCGAACTGGTGCTCAAGGACCTCGACCTCGTGGCCGAGCGTCATGTGCAGCCGCATGCGCAGGTCTTCGGCGGTGATGTGCTGCTTGTTGCGGTGGGCGCGGCCGTAGAAGCCGCGCTCGCGCCAGCCCGACAGGTTCAGCACGGTCTCGCGCAGGGTCTTGGAGGGGATGGTGCCGGTGTGGACGGAGACGCCGCCGACGCGGTGGCCACGCTCGACCACCAGCACGCGCTTCTTGAGCTTGGCGCCCTGGACCGCCGCGCGGCGCCCGGCGGGCCCGCTGCCGATGACGATCAGGTCATAGTGGTTGGCCGACTGGGCCTTGTTCTTAGCCATAGGTTTCCCCCACCAGCTTCTGCCGGAACGGGCACCATAATCGGCGGGCGTTAAGGTAACCTTTGCCCGAAGAACGCGGGTCTCAGGACGCCAGCCAGCGCACGGTGGCGCCGCTCAATCCTCGAAGGCCAGGTTGTCCTGCCAGGGCTGCTCGCCCGCCAGCACCAGTTGCACCGGCTTCCAGGCCATGCGGTGGATCTCGCAGGGGCCCAGCGTCTGCAGCGCCTCGACGTGGACGCTCGCGTGGTAGCCCTTGTGGCTGGCGAAGCCGTAGCCGGGGTAGCGCTCGTCCATCTCGATCATCAGCCGGTCGCGGGCCACCTTGGCCAGGATCGAGGCCGCCGCGATCGACTTGGACTTGCCGTCGCCGCCCACCACCGTCTTGACCTCGCAGGGCAGCTTGAAGCGGTAGTTGCCGTCGACCAGGGCGTAGGTCGGCTGGATGCTGAGGCCTTCGACCGCGCGGCGCATGGCCAGGCCCGCGGCGTGCAGGATGTTGAGGGACGCGATCTCCTCGACGCTGGCGAAGCACACGCACCAGGCCAGCGCCTTGGCCTTGATCTCGACCTCCAGCGCCTCGCGGGTCTTCGCCGACAGCTTCTTGGAATCGTCGAGGCCCTTGGGGATCTTCTTCGGATTGAGGATCACCGCCGCGGCGCTCACCGGCCCGGCCCACGGGCCACGGCCGGCCTCGTCCACGCCGCAGACGTGGCCGTCTATAAAGGCGCGCTCCAGCAGCATGGTGGGGCCGCGGGCCATCAGCCCTTCACCGCGTCGTGGCGGAAGCAGCAGGTGAGGTGGTCGTTGACCATGCCGACGGCCTGCATCCAGGCGTAGACGATCACCGGGCCTACGAACTTGAAGCCCTTGGCCTTCAGCGCGGCGGCGACCTTCTCGGCCAGCTCGGTCTTGGCCGGGACCTGGCCCACATCGGTCCAGGCGTTCTGCAGCGGCTTGCCGCCGGTGAAGCTCCAGCAGAATTCGGAAAAGTCCTCGCCGGCGTCGCGCATCGCCAGGTAGATCCTGGCCGAGCCGATGGCCGCGTCGATCTTCGCATTCGACCTGACGATGCCGGCGTCGGCCATCAGGCGGGCGCGATCGGCCTCGCCATAGGCCGCCACCTTCTCGGGATCGAAGTTGTCGAAGGCTGCGCGGAAGGCGTCGCGTTTGCGCAGGATGGTGATCCAGGCCAGCCCGGCCTGGAAGCCGTCGAGCACCAGCTTCTCCCAGAGCGCGCGCGGATCGTACTCCGGTACACCCCATTCCGTGTCGTGATAGGCCTCATAGAGCGGGTCGCCGGCCATGCCGCGCCAGCCGCATCGAACGATCTCGGTCATCGGGGCACATTCAGCCGAGACGGCCTGTCGCGGCAAGAGAGAGTTCGGGCTGGGGGAGGAACTAGGAGAGGGCGGCGTGGAACCAGGGGGGCTGTTCGACGGTGACGGACCTTCCGTCCACGGTGAGCGTGGCGCCGAGGGCGCGGTCGAGCCGCAGGAGCGCCATCGCCCCGCCGTCCCTCCCCGACAGGACCTCGCCGGCGCGGAGGTCGCCGGCCAGGATTTCCGCGCCAGGCGCCGGCGCCGGCCCCTCGAAACGGATCGGCAGCATGCGGCTCTTGATCTGGCCGCGGCGCTTCATGCGCGAGGTGGTCTCCTGGCCGACGAAGCAGCCCTTCCTGAAGTCGATGCCGTTCAGGAGGTCGAAGTTGGCTTCGATCGGATAGGTCGTGTCGGAGCCCCAGTCGGCGGGACCGGGCACGCCGAGGGACAGTTTCTGGGCCTCGCGGGCGGCTTCGTCGCCGGCGACCGCGCCCGCGGGCGGCGTCGCGCCGTAGCCGCGCCAGCCCAGTTCGGGCAGGCGCGGGTCCATCACAAACCCAGCGCCGCCCAAAAAGCCCGGGTCCCCGCTTTCGCGGGGATGGGCGGAGAAGAGGATGGAGACGGGGACATCGGAGGGGGCCAGCTCCACCTTGGCGCGCAGGCGGTACAGGGTCAGGCGCTGGAGGACGGCGTGGCGGTGCTGCGCCTCCACGTCCAGCCAGGCGCCGTCAGCGTGTTCCACCACGAAAAGGTCGTAGAGCAGCCGGCCCTGCGGGGTCAGCAGCGCGCCGAAACGAGCTTCACCGGGCGCCATCGTCTCGACATCCTGGGTGATCAAACCCTGGAGGAAGGACCGCCAGTCCGGCCCGCCGATCGCGATCAGCGCCCGGCTGGGCAGGACGGCGTGGGTGAGGGCTTCGGCCATAAGGCTAATTTGGGGTGCGCCGGTGTAGAGCGCCAGCGCCACCCGACCTATAGAGGGCCGATGGCGCGCGTGACCCCCTTCCCGATCCTGTTCATCACGGCCACCCGGATCGGCGATGCGGTGCTGTCGTCGGGCCTGATCAAGCGGCTGGCCGACGAGATCCCCAACGCCCGGTTCACGGTGGTGGCCGGACCGGCAGCCGCACCGCTGTTCACCGAGGTCCCCAACCTCGACCGGGTGATCGTCTTCGCCAAGGCCAAGGACGGCAGCCACTGGTTCGACCTGTGGCGCCAGGTGCGCAAAACCCGCTGGGGGCTGGTGGTCGACCTGCGCGGCTCGGCGATCTCGCGGTTCCTGTCGACCCGGCGCCGGGCGATCCAGCGCAAGGTCGCGGGCCCGTCGGTACATAAAGTCATGGAGGCGGCCCGCACGCTGAAGATCGAGGACAGCCCCGCCTCGCCCCACCTCTTCACCTCGCCGGAGATCGAGGCCTACGCCCGCGAGCTGACCGCCGGCAGGGGACCGATCCTGGCGCTGGCGCCGGCCGCCAACTGGGTCGGCAAGACCTGGCCCCTGGAGCGCTTCACCCAGGTGGCCATGCGCCTGCTGGGTCCGCACGGGGCCATGGCCGAGGGCCGGCTGATGGTGCTGGGCGGGCCGGAGGACAAGAAGCTGGCCTGGGGCCTGCAGGACGTCGTGCCGCGCAACCGCTTCATCAACCTGACCGGCGGGGTGGACCTGCTGACGGCGTTTGCGTGCCTGAAGCACGCGCGCCTGTTCGTCGGCAACGACAGCGGCGCCATGCACCTGGCCGCCGCCGCCGGCGTGCCGACGCTGGGCCTCTTCGGCCCGTCCGACGACCAGCTCTATGCGCCCTGGGGGCCGGAGGCGCGGGTGGTCCGGGGGCCCCGCGAATACGAACAGGTCCGCGCGGTTGACCCCGGCTTCACGCAGGAGCTTTGTCACATGATGGACCTGAGCGTGGACACCGTCGCCAAGGCCGCCAAGGACCTGCTCGCCCAGACCGAACCGCAAGAGGCCCAAGCCAGCGATGCCTGAGACCTACGACCTGATCGTGCGCGGCGGCGAGGTGGTAAACCACGCCGGCCGGGGCTTCGCCGACATCGGCGTGCGCGGCGGCAAGATCGCCGCGGTCGGCGACCTCTCCCAGGCCGGCGCCGGCGAGGTGTTCGACGCCACCGGCCTGACGGTGATGCCGGGCGTCATCGACACCCAGGTCCATTTCCGCGAGCCGGGCCTGGAGTGGAAGGAAGACCTGGAGACCGGGTCCCGCGCCGCGGTGCTGGGCGGGGTCGTCGCCGTGTTCGAGATGCCGAACACCGAGCCCACGACCACCGACCCGGAGGCGCTGGCCGACAAGCTGACCCGCGCCGCCGGGCGCATGCACTGCGACCATGCCTTCTACGTCGGCGGGACGCATGAGAACGCCCAGTGGCTGGGCGAGCTGGAGCGCCTGCCCGGCTGCTGCGGGATCAAGGTGTTCATGGGCGCGTCCACCGGCACCCTGCTGGTGCAGGACGACGAGGGCATCGAGCAGGTGCTGCGCCACGTGAACCGCCGCGCGGCCTTCCACTCCGAGGACGAATACCGCCTGGCCGACCGCCGCCCGCTGGCCCGCACCGGCGACTGGACCAGCCACTACGAGGTGCGCGACGCCCAGTCGGCGATCCAGTCCACCGAGCGGCTGGTGCGCATCGCCACGGCGCTCGGCAAGCGCATCCACGTCCTGCACGTCACCACAGCTCAGGAGATCGCCTACCTCGCCGCCCACAAGGATGTGGCCAGCGTCGAGCTGACTCCGCAGCACCTGACGCTCGCCGGGCCCGAGGACTATGAGCGGCTGAAGGGCTACGCCCAGATGAACCCGCCGGTCCGCACCGCCGAGCACCGCGCGGCGCTCTGGGCGGGGCTGGCCAGCGGCGTCGCCGACGTGCTGGGCTCCGACCATGCGCCGCACACGTCCGAGGAAAAGGCCCGGCCCTACCCCGCCTCGCCGTCGGGCATGCCGGGCGTGCAGACCCTGCTGCCGGTGATGCTGACCCATGTGGCCGACGGCAAGCTCAGCCTGGAGCGCCTGGTCGACCTCACCAGCCATGGCGCGAACCGGCTGTTCGGCCTGGCCGACAAGGGGCGCCTGGCGGAGGGCTATGACGCCGACCTCACCATCGTCGACCTGAAGGCGCGGCGCACCCTCACCCACGCCGCCATGGCCAGCCGCGTCGGCTGGACCCCCTTCGACGGCATGGAGGCCAAGGGCTGGCCCATGGCGACCATCATCCGCGGCCGGGTGGTCATGCGCGACGACGAGGTCATCGCCCCGCACCTGGGCGAGCCGGTGCGGTTCGCCGAGACGCTGGCGGGGTAGACTTCCTCTCCCGCGCGAAGCGGCTGAGGCTTCCCAACACGGCGGCGGCTTGGAATAAGGCTTCCCCATGTCCGCCGAACTGCATGCCGCCAACGCCCCGTTCCGCGACGCCCGCTATGCGGCGCGGCAGCTGACGGTCGAGCGGCGCGACGGCGGCGAGATGGTGCTGACCAACCCCGCGCCGTTCTCGACCAGGTTCCAGACCATGACCGCGGCGCTGGAGCACTGGGCGCGGGTCGCGCCCCGCCGGGTCTGGCTGGCGGAGCGCTCCGGCGAGGGCTGGCGCACGGTGACCTATGGCGAGGCGCGCGACCAGGTGGCGGCCATCGCCGGCGGCCTGCTGGCCATGGGCGTGGTTCGCGCCGAGCCGCTGCTGATCCTCTCCGGCAACAGCATAGACCACGCGCTGATCAGCTACGCGGCCATGAGCAAGCGGATGCCGGTGGCGCCGGTGTCGCCGCAGTACGGCCTGCGCGGCGCCAATCCGGCCCGCATCGCCCATGCCTGCGAGATCCTGAAGCCCGCGGCGGTCTTCGTGGCGGACGCCGCGCCGTTCTTCGAGGGCCTCACCGCGCCGGGGCTGGCCGGGCTGCCGGTGATCGCGTCGAAGAACCTGGGCGTGGGCCATGTCGACCTCGCCTCGCTGCTGAAGGCCAGCCCCGACGCCGCCGACGCGCGCCCCATCGACCCGGCCAAGTACCTGCTGACCTCGGGCTCGACGGGACACCCCAAGGCGGTGATCTGCAGCCACGCCAACATCTCGCTGAACTCGGCCCAGATCACCGCCTGTTTCGACGATCCCGACCCGCCGGTGATGGTCAATTCCGCGCCCTGGAGCCACAGCCTGGGCGCCAACTCGATCCTGCACCAGACCCTGCACCGGGGCGGCACCCTCTATATCGACCTGGGGCAGCCCACGGCCGCACGCTTCGGCGAGACGGTGCGGAACCTCAGGGAGATCTCGCCGACCTATCAGAACATGGTGCCGGCCGGCTGGATGCTGTTCGTCGATGAGCTGGAGAAGGACGCCAGGCTCGCGCGGCGGTTCTTCGAGAAGGTGCGCCTCCTGCAGTACGGCGGCGCGGCGCTGGGCCAGGCGGTGGCCGACCGCATCCAGGCCGTGGCCCTGCGCACCGTCGGCGAGAAGATCAGCTTCGCCTCCGGCTATGGCGCCACCGAGACCGGGCCGCTCGCCTGCAACGTCCACTGGCACAACGACCGCATGGGCATGATCGGCCTGCCCGTGCCGGGGACCTCGGTCCGCCTCGTGCCCAAAGCCGGCAAGCTCGACTTCCGGGTCAAGGGCCCGCAGGTGACCCGAGGCTATGTCGGCCGGCCCGAGCTGTCGGCCCAGGCCTTCGACGACGAGGGCTATTACATCCTGGGTGACGCCGCGCGGTTCGTTGACGAGGCCGATCCAGCCCGGGGCATGGTCTTTGACGGCCGGCTCTCGGAGAACTTCAAGCTGGCCTCGGGCTCCTTTGTGGGCGTCGGCGACGTGCGCATCGGCGCGATCGGGGCGATCGGCGGGGCGGTCACCGACGCGGTGGTTTGCGGAGAGGGGCGCGAGGGCATCGGCCTGTTGCTCTATCCCAACCCGACCCTCCCGCGCCGCGCGGTTGAGACCGCCGTGCGCGTCGGGCTGGAGGCCTTCAACGCCCGCGCCTTCGGCTCGGGCGGCCGTGTCGCCCGCGCCCTCATCCTGCCCGACGGCCCCGACGCCGGCGCTGGCGAGATCACCGACAAGGGCTACATCGCCCAGGCGCTTGCCCGCACCCGGCGCGCGGACAGCGTCAGCCGCCTCTTCGCCGACCCCGCCCCCTTTGAGGTGATGGTGTTCTAGCATGGCAGACTTGATATGAACGGCGCCGACGCCCTGCTCGCGACCCTGGTGGCCAACGAGGTCACCGCCTGCTTCGCCAATCCCGGCACCAGCGAGATGCAGTTCGTGGCCGCGCTCGACCGCGCGCCGGAGATGCGGCCGGTGCTCTGCCTCTTTGAGGGCGTGGCGACCGGCGCCGCCGACGGCTATGGCCGCATGGCCGACAAGCCGGCCTGCACCCTGCTGCACCTGGGTCCGGGCTACGGCAACGGGATGGCCAACCTGCACAATGCGCGCAGGGCCTATACCCCGATCGTCAACATCATCGGCGACCACGCCACCTATCACCGCCAGTACGACGCGCCGCTGAACTCCGACATCCCGGCGCTGTCGGCGCCCAATTCGATCTGGGTGAAGTCGGCCGACAGCCCCGACACGGTGGCAGGCCTCACCGCCGAAGCCGTGGCCGCCAGTTTTGGCCCGCCGGGCGGCCCGGTCAGCCTGATCCTGCCGGCGGACTCGGCCTGGCTGGAGACCAGTTCCGGGGCGGTGATCGCCCAGAAGCCGGTGCGCCCCGCGCCCTCCGGCGAGGCCGTCGACGCCGCCGCCCGCGCCATCAGGGCGGCCAGGAAACCCGTGGTGCTGATCGGCGGCCAGGCCTGCCGCGCCGAGGCCCTGGCCCAGGCCGCCCGCCTTTCCCTGGCAGGCGTGCGGGTGCTGGCCGACACCTTCGTCGCCCGCCTGCAACGCGGCGCCGGCGCCTTCGCCCCGGAGCGCATGCCCTACTTCGGCGAGATGGCGCTGAAGGACCTCGAGGGCGTGGACCTGATGGTCTTTGCCGGGACCACCCAGCCGGTCGCCTTCTTCGCCTATCCGAACCAGCCGAGCGTGCTGCTGCCCGAGGGCTGCGAGACCCTGACGCTGGCCGCGCGGAGCGAGGACGCGGCGGCGGGCCTCGCCGCCCTGGCCGATGCGCTGGGCGCGCCCAAGGAGGGCCCGACGCCGGCCCTCGCCCTTCCCGACGCCGCGCCCACGGGAAAGCTCACCGCCTATGCGGTCGGCGCCTCGATCGCACGGCACATGCCCGAGGGCGCCATCATCTGCGACGACTCGGTGACGTCGGGCACGGGGGTCGCGGTCAACACAGCCGCGGCCCGGCCGCACGAGGTCCTGGCGCTCACCGGCGGGGCGATCGGCATCGGCCTGCCTTTGGCCGTTGGCGCGGCGGTGGCCTGTCCCGACCGCAAGGTGCTGGCGCTCTCCGGCGACGGCTCGTCCATGTACACGATCCAGGCGCTCTGGACCCTGGCGCGGGAGAACCTGGACGTCACCGTCGTGGTCTTCGCCAACAACAGCTACCGCATCCTCAACATCGAGATGACCCGCACGGGCGCGGGCAATGCAGGGCCACGGGCCGCGAAGTTGCTGGGCCTCGGCGACCCCAACATCGACTGGGTGCCGCTGGCCAAGGGCCTTGGCTTGCCGGCCGTCCGTTGCGAGACCGCCGAAGCGTTCGAAAAGGCCTTCGCCGCCGCCATGGCCCAGCGCGGCCCCACCTTCATCGAGGCGGCGATCTAAGCGTCAAGCAAGTTGCTCCCCCTCCGGGGGAGGAACCGGAAAAGAAAAAGGCCCCGGAGGTTTCCCTCCGGGGCCTTGGTTCCTCAGGCTCTGACGAACCCTAGGTGTTGCCGGGCAGTTTGCAGCCGGCGGCGAAGGCGCAGCCGGTGGCGGCGACGGCCGCGACCGGGCTCGGCGAGTACTCGATCATGTAGCCCTTGAGGCCATCCGAGCAGCCGACTTCCAGGAGCAGGGTGCCCTTGGCGGTCTTGGCCGCCAGCCGCGAGGCCGAGACCACGCAGGTGGTGTTGGGGACAAACTTCTTCAGGTCGGCGGTGAGACCTTCCATGCCGCTGCCGGGCTTGGCCAGGCCGCACTTGTAGCCCGCCACCAGGGCGTGGCCGCAATCAAGCACCTCGCCCTTGCCGCCGGCCTTGAAGATGCCCACGGCGCCCGCGCCGCCGGTGCAGGCCAGTTCGACGACGTCCTCGCCGGCCGCGGCCGGGAACACGGCGTACTTCTCGACCTTGCAGTCGGAGCCGGCGTTCTTGGCCAGGCGCGTATAGAGGTCGGCCTGTTCGGACGCGGCCTGACGGGCGTCGGTCAGGGTGCAGCCGCCGAGGATGCCCTGGGCCTTGGCGCATTCGTAGGTGATGGCGAGCGCGCCCTTGGTGTCGATCTTGTAGATGTAGCCCTTGCCGTCGTTGCAGGAGACTTCGAAGAAGTTCGAGCCATCGGTGGAGGCGCCGACGAAGCGGCGCTCCTTGATGGCGCAGCTGGTCTTGGCCTCGGTGTTGTAGCGGTCGACGACGGCCAGGCGCGCGGCCGGATCGCCGAACACGCACTTGATGTTGCCGCTGCCCGCGTCGAAGTTCAGGCAGTTCTGCGCCTCGAGCTTCTTGCTGCCGTCATAGGGCGCGCTGGCCACCACGATGTAGCCGACGCCGCCCTGGCAGGCGATTTCCAGATAGGTCGCGGTCTTGCTCTGGCCGATGCCGCGGGCTTTTTCGGGCACGCACTGCACATTGGCCTTGGCCAGATCCGCGGCCAGCGCAGCCTTCGGATCGAGGTTGGCCGGCAGGATGCAGGGGGTGGCGGCCTTGGTGGCCACATCGGCCGGATAGCTGGCCTCCAGGCAGCTGAAGGCGGCGGGGGCGCCCACGCCGCTGGCCTGGATCAGGTAGCCCATGCCGGCGCCGCAGGCGACTTCATAGAGGCTGGTGGGGGGCGTGCCCTTCTTCTTGTCCTCGGGGATCTTGCCGATCAGCCGGGCGTCCGACACCTGGCAGGGCAGGCCGGCGGCTGTGACCAGCGCCGGGGCCTCGGCCATGCCGGCCTTGCGCTGCGCTTCGTTGACAGGCGGGGCGGCTTTCGGCGCGGACATCACCGCGACAGGCGCCAGCACCGCGACGATGAGGGCCGCGACCAGCCCCAATCCGATTGGCCTCATGATTTAGATCTCTCCTGGACGTTTCTTGACAGGGCTTCCCTGCCCCAGGAGCGCACATAAGCGCCGGGATCGTTGCAGGGTCAAGATGACGAAGGAAGCTGGCCCAAGTGTGGCGCAGTTCCAATGGCTTAGAGGCTACGGCTAGGCTTTTCGAGGACCGCTGGAATTCGAATCCTCAGGCGCTGCGGACCTTCAGGTGGGCGCCGGTCACGCCGACCACCTCCACGCGTGCGCCGGCCGCCAGCCCCTCACCCTCGTCGAGCTCGGCGGCCCATTCCTTGCCGTCGATGAACACCCGGCCGGCGCGCCCCGCGAAGGCCGCGACGGCGACCCCGTGGTGGCCGACCAGCCGGCCGATGTTGTCGTTGATGTCGTGGCCGTGGGGCGTGATCGACCTGGGCAGGTAGCGGCGCGCCAGCAGGCTGGAGAGGATCGTCAGGCTGGCGAAGAGCAGGATCGCGCCGACCAGCGGCAGCTCCACGAAGCCGGCCAGGGCCGCCACCACCGCCGCCGCCGCCGCGGGCCAGAGCAGCCAGCCGGAGCCGGTCGCGACCTCGGCCGCCAGCAGCGCCGCGGCCAGGCCGATCCAGATCCAGAACGGATGGCTGGCGTAGAGGACGGCGAACTCCGGCATGGCTCAGGTCTCCGTCGGCGGGACCGCCGAGCCCCGCTGCCCGCGCGGACGCGGGGGCGGCGGCTGTTGCTGCTCGGCCTTGGCGGTCTTCACCATCTCGCCGATGCCGGCGATGGTGCCCATCAGCGAGGCCATGTCGGCCGGAACGATGACGGTCTTCTGCTGCGGGCTTTCGGCCAGCTTGCCGAAGGCCTCCACGTACTTCTGGGCGATGAAGTAGTTGATGGCGTTGACGTCGCCGTCGGCGATGGCGTTGGAGACCATCTCGGTGGCCTTGGCCTCGGCCTGGGCCGAGCGTTCGCGGGCCTCGGCGTCACGGAAGGCGGCTTCCTTGCGGCCCTCGGCCTGCAGGATCGCCGACTGCTTCTGGCCCTCGGCGACGGTGATGGCGGCCTGTTTCTCGCCGTCGGCCTCGGTGATCACCGCGCGCCGCTCGCGCTCGGCCTTCATTTGTCTGGCCATCGCATTGGTGATGTCCGGCGGGGGCTGCAGGTCCTTGATCTCGATCCGCGCCACCTTGACGCCCCAGGGGCTGGTGGCCGCGTCGATGACATCCAGCAGGCGGGTGTTGATCTGGTCGCGCTGCGACAGCACCTCGTCCAACTCCATGTTGCCGACCACGGTCCGCAGGTTGGTCATGGTCAGCTGGGTGATGGCGAAGTCGAGGTTGGTCACCCGGTAGGCGGCCGCCGCGGCGTCCATCACCTGGATGAACACGATGGCGTCGACCTGCACCGACACGTTGTCCTTGGTGATGACGTCCTGGCGCGGCACGTCGAGGACCTGTTCCATCATGTTGATGCGCCGGCCGACCGACTCGACGAAGGGGGTCAGGAAGCTGATCCC
>Ga0307517_10010977_pt1 | contig 12598 bp, 2 predicted proteins | sample 23_EM_MG_FD_194515 | JGI IMG/M metagenome (GOLD analysis project Ga0307517, IMG submission 194515) | Populus trichocarpa ectomycorrhiza microbial communities from riparian zone in the Pacific Northwest, United States - 23_EM | ecosystem: Host-associated > Plants > Roots > Unclassified | place...
ATTTAAATTTATTAATTTTTGGTCATTATAGTTTCTATAATGCATTTTATTTGTTTAACTTTGAGTTCCAGAGTTTTAAAGAGATAGCAAATTGCTAGAAAAAAAAAAGAGAGATAGAAGACAATTTACCACTTTCTGACTGTAAAAAAAAACCAATTTTGATATCAATGATAATGTCATTAAGGTTTTTTAAAACTTTTATTTTTCTAGAAAAGATATATCAGAATTTAGAAAGATTTTTTCATTCAATTTAATTTTGGGGGGTTTTTTTACCACAAGTTTAAGGATTATTTTTATATTAGGATGGGTTTAATGTAGAATCTATAATGTTTATTAGTTGTTTTTAAATGGAAAAATGTTTAAATAGATTTTAAGAGTCTACAAACTTTTAAACTAACTTTTCAATTATTAGAGATACTCAAAATTTACATTACATACAACATGTCATCCATTTATTTCCATTTTCAAAAAACAATAAGGTGGGTGCTCAGCGCCTAATCTCACATGCTCATGCGTGTGGTCTTTTTTTATTAGCCAAGCATGCCTAGTTTATTTTTATAACATTTAAATCTTTTTTTTTTCAATATTTTTTGTTTACCTCTAACTTTTTTTTATTAAAATCCATTATAATTAAAATAATATTCAAATTATTATTCAATTTCTCTATAGTTTTTAAAACTGTAGAGCTTATTATTTATTGTTGTTTACGTGTGTGTGTGTGTGTATTTGTGTGTGTGTGTATTTCTCATAAACAACAATTTAAATTTTAGATGAAAAAATATAAATTATTATATAAATTATTCTCTTTTTTATGTATTTTTTATTGGAATAAAACAAAACAAAAATTATTAACAACATAATTTTTTAATAAAGATAACGACAGCTAAAACAAATGTTCTAAAAAAACTTAAATAATTTGAAATAGGTATGAAAATAGTATCTCTTAAATATAAATTATATTAATTGTAAAAGAACTTGATGAAAAGATATCTCAAAAAATGACCCATGATATAGATATAGTTCGAGAAAATAACTTCATTTTTATCCAAAAAAATCTTTGTTTATGCAATTTTTTATCCCTTTAATTTTAAGCTTTTAAATTTAGATTCTAAACTATATTTTTTAAAACGTTTCATCCGAGAGGAAAAGGAAAATCAACAAAAAAGAATTTAATGGTAGAGAATGGAGTTGCTTGACCATATATTAGCCACAAAACTAGTCAATTTTTGTATCGATTAGTTTATTTTTTCGAGAGGGTTACCATCGAAGAGTTTTGAAAATTTCATCTTGCTTAGAAAAGTAGATGTTGACTTAATTTTTTTTTATCCGGTTTAATTTTTAGTTTATTTTTTTTTTCTGATTTATGGATGCTTTTAATTCAAGATTTTAACTTTAATGACATGTCAACTTTTTTTTTTTTAAATAGAATCAATGTTGTGTTGTGTGTTCACTAAACAAGAAAGGAAAAAAACTAATTTTGAATGGTAAAGTTCAACTAGTCAGATCTCAAGTTTGTTCCCTAGAGGTTATTAGTTCGAGTCTCACAAATTTCAGGACCATTGAAAGTTTACATGGTTGTTAATTTCAGGACTTATAAAATTAATCCAGATACATATAAGCTGATTTAAACACTTATATTAAAAAAAAAAACAAAAACAAAAACCAAACGTGCAAGCCTTGCCTAGAAGTGCTAGAGCTTGATTGTATTGGGTCAAACGTGTTGCCCATCCTTCTAGCTATGAGTGGTTTGTCTCTTTTTATATTTACCTTTGTTTTTTTCCTTAATTATTATTACAATACACTATAAATAAAATAATAATGTTCAATTAAGTATCATTATATTATATTATGTCATGGATTTCAAATAGGATTAAGCTTTTTATTGTTATATTAACAATTATTTTGTTAATTATTATATATGAATCTAATAGATTTTGTTTTCAAATGTGATTATAAATATTCAATGAAAATAAATTTTATTTTATTTTTTTATAATCTTTTTTACATAATTTTATATTTATTATTTTCCCCCTTAATTTCATACAAAATGTTAGAGACATGATCTTTAATATTTTTTTTATTAAAGCTTATATTTAAGATCATAATAAGTTTTTTATTTAAAAAATAACATTTCTAATAAAAACAAATTTGCATTAAAAAATGCACTAATAAAAAACAAAATCTGGATTAAAGAGATATATTTTTTACTTATTTCAAATTATTAATATTCTTACAAGAATTTATTTCAATTGCCTATGCTTTTTATTAAAAAAAACATGCTATTAATAGAAACTCATGTTTCAGTAAAAAAAATGCATGAATAAAAGAAAAATAATTCTTCTAGTAAAATATATACTTTTCTCTGTCTTTTTATAAATATTTATTTTGACGGTAAAAAAACTAAATAAAAATAAATTTGAAAAACTACCTCCAATTTCTCTAGTAAAAACATATGACTCGGATAAATAATCAGTACCACGCTAGTAAAAAAGAAAACCCCATGATTAATCCACCTTCTCACGCTCCTTTTTGATTTTCTTCGTTCCTTCCCCAATTTCTCTCTTTTGCCTTCACAAGAGAAAAGAAAAGAACAAACCAAAAACTCTCTCTCTCGCTCTCTAGAACCCAAGCCCAGATGGACACGGACGTGACGATGGTTACGGCAGGCGAGGCAAGTTCGTCTTCCTCAAGGAAACCGAAGCGATTCGAAATCAAGAAGTGGAATGCTGTCGCTCTTTGGGCTTGGGGTCTGTCTCTTTGATTATACCTACTTTCTTTATTTTAATTATATTCTTCATGTTTTGTGTTAATTATTTGATGGGTTTGCAGATATTGTTGTGGATAACTGCGCTATTTGTAGGAATCATATCATGGATCTTTGTATGTCTCTTGCTTTCTCTCTTTCAAGATTTCCAGGGTTTTCGTTTTTCTATTTATTTATGTATGTATGTATGTATTTTTGTGTAGGCATTGAGTGTCAAGCAAATCAAGCGAGTGCTACAAGCGAGGAGTGCACTGTTGCCTGGGGTATGTGTTCTTCTTTCTTGAATTTAGGGTTTTCTCATGGATTGGTAATTTGTATTCTCCTTCTTGGTTTTGAGCTTGGTTTCATGACTGCATGTACTGAGCTTGGTGTACCTTTTTGTGACTTTATTATTTGCATTGAAGACGGATTTAATGTGATGGGGGCTTTATAATTGTTGGTGACAGTGTTTGTTAGATTAGTGTGGCAGAGTTTTTCGTGCTTGGTATGGTTTTAATTATTTATGTGGTTCTCTTTGTATCTTCTTTGAAGAGATTTAGAAATCAAAGGGCGAATATGTCCAATACCTACTAGGAGTTTGCTATGGTTGTGTGTTTGGATAGTTACCCGAAAGTCCCAAACCTAAGGATGTCTGCCGTTAGGTGTTGATGACTACCATTATGTCTGTTTCAAGGAGTTGGTCTTTTTGTGAGTTTGATGTTTGGAGAATTCATTCTCTTAACTACTAGACTTCAGTTACAAGATATTTTCACCCTGAATATCAAGCTACTGACTTAGAACATTCTCTTATGCTAATTATCCCAGTTGCGGCAGTTGTCTTAGGCCTTTCATTTTTTTTTTAGATTCTCCCTGGATATAGCATGCATTGATTGGTAGTCTGCTCTTGGGAATAGGTTGTTAATTTGAGCACCTCAAACTGTAACCATGTTGGTTTATATCTAACTAAAATATAACCATTTATGTTTTAGGGGTGTTAAATGAGGTAATTATATAGTATTAGTAGTACCTGATATGCCAGCAATTACAACAATTATGCCCCTGCGACCGAATTTAGTTTTTGGTACATTCATAAGCAATTCCTTTTGTGGGAATGTGTGCCATGTCTGGCATGCTCTTGCTATTTGAGATTAACCTGATTGAGGTCACTGCCTTCAATTTCTTAGATGGCACTTTAGGAGAAAAGAGAAATCTCTTGGCCTTATATTCTGCTTCTTTTTCTTTCTTTCTTTTTTTGTGGCTGACACCAATTATAGCATGTATGAATTTGCAAAATTCATGGTATAGTTTTTGGAAATCCACAAGAATGGTGAGGGTCAAAAGGGAGATCTTGATTTTGTTTAATTTTAGCTCTCAAAGATATGGGTTAGAAATGGTAGGTTAAGATGCTGATTCTCTAGCCAACCCCTCTTTCTCTTTATTATATATATATATATATATATAGATCTATTGATTCTGCCCATTAATCTTGCTGCATTTAAACCATGGTTCCTTTGGTAATTTCTTATCACATCTAGATTTGTTACATGCATACAAGCATGACACTTGATCTAGGGCTATTTGTATTGATTGCTAACCGTAACAAATTTCTATCTGTATTGGTTTATTCATGTTTTCTGTTGGTGGATGTGAAGGTTCAATAGTCTTGCTTATGTGATCAATTTGGATGTACTGCTTTAGTTTGTCCTGTAGGTTTGTGTTTTATTTGCTGTCAATTTCCTTAGACGTGCTAAGAGACTTGGTTTGTGCTACCACAGGTGTGTGCAATCATGCCTTCCACTTCCACTGTATCAGCCGATGGCTCAAAACCCGCCAAGTGTGCCCTCTTGGTATGCTGTAGTGAATGCATAATTTTTTAATTTTTTTTTTAATTTCATCTATCAAACTCCTCAGCACTTATTTGGCCATTTAACGCTTGCAGATAATAGCGAGTGGGAGTTCCAGAAGTATGGCCACTAAAATTGATGGAGCGAGCAGAACAGCTGGATGGGCTTCTTTTAGGCCAGCTCTTGGAAGTAAAAGAACCTGCAGACAGAGATGTCTCTAATGACTTGACATTATGTTAGATTATTATAAGTAGCATATCGGAACAGTATTAATATTTGTATTCTGAAGTTTTTCCAGTTAGACCCCGTTTATGTTATGAGATGTTGTGCAGTTTGCTCTACTGTTTGTGTGCTCAAATTCATGTGACGATCAGATTTGCAGTTGTGCAGTCTCGGAGTGGAGATTTGTTTTCTCCAAATGCCGAAACCCAAAGTCAAATTGTTTTGACTGCAGACTGGTTTTATATATAGGTCCTGTCTGACAACTCCTTGTTCATGGCCTTGCGAGTAGCCAAAAAACAAATAATTGACCTGGTTATTTGTTAGTTTCTATGGCGTCTAAGCAGGTTCAAAGTGATCAATATGTGAATACCTTGAGAATAAGGTTGTTAAAATTGTGATGTCGTATGATTTTACGAGTTAATATATGCTTATCGTGCAGAATCGTTTTAAAAACTTAAAAAAGTTAATAAACTCAAAAAAATTAATAAAATCAGGTTGAAATTAAGTTAAATCAGTAAAATAAGATGAATTCATAAAAAATCACGATTTTGATACCGATTTTACAATTTTAACAAAAATATATACTGCACTGCAATAGTGCAATATATGTTTCCTCCCGACCAATAACGACATGCCATGCCATTTGTCCACACAAAAGATGCGCTGCCAGGCGCCAGCTACGCCCCGAAGGGGATGACATATATGCTGCAATAGTGCACTTCCTTGTGAGGCTCAATTCCCAATGTATGCCCTCTTGCCTTCACTTCAACGGGCATGACCTAGGCTTAGCTAATGTGTTCATGAATGCTAAGAGTATTAGCCAATGTGATCTCGTGTAATATTTTTTTAAATTTATTTTTATTTAATTATATAAACATTAAAATATATATTCATAAAAAAAAATGATTGAAATTTTAAGTCAAAATTATCTCTGCTCACGAGTAACATGGGTTATGAAATAAAAACCACTGACAATTAAATACTTGTTAGAGTCTAATAACTTGAATCAAAGAGGAAAAAAAATGATTATCTTTATCTTTAATAAAAACTCAATTTTCTTATTTATGTATTTCTTGTTTTTTTTAATTGTTTTAATGTATTAATATTAAAAATAAAAATATATATTATTTTAATATATATAAAATTTTTTATTTAAACCAAGTATTTTAAGGTGCTTGAACTATGTATAAATTTTTATTTAAACTATATATTTTAAGATACTTGAACTATGTATGAAAAAAAAAATCCTTATAATTTTACAATCCAAGTTTATTTTATATTTTTTGTATCGTGTTAAAAATATATTTTTAACAACCTTAATTGAGAATCATTTAAGTACATCAGTCAGAAGTTACTAGTGCTGGTTGACCAAGTGGTTCCTGTGAGAGATTTGCATGGCTTGTATTTTACCTGCTGAATGCAAGCGGAGTTGTAAAGATGAGGTGCTCATAAACAATTACCAAATTCCAACCGTAGTAAAGATGAGGTTTAACCATCTAGATGGTGGCTCAATGATAAAAGTTTGAGATCAAGAGGCTTGCTTCTTCTGTAATTTCAGGTTCAAGCCTTGTGGTTGCTCATATAATGGCCACTAAAGACTTACATGGTCGTTAATTTCAGGGCCCGTGAAATTAATCGAGATACGTCCAAGCTGATCCGGACACCGATGTTAAACTAAAAAAAAAGATGAGGTGTTCATCAAATGCAGTATTAAGGCAGACGAATCAGCAAGACATGGGAAAAAAAAAGGTAAAAATGAGACGACGCCTGAGAGATTCGAACTCTCGCGGGGAAACCCCATGTACTTAGCAGGCACACGCCTTAACCACTCGGCCAAAGCGTCGTTGATGCAATCCACTTCTAGTTTACTTCTATTATTACTTTCTCATTTACAAAGAGTCGAGTCAAATCCACCAGCCTTCTCGTTTCCATATCGTTAATCGTATGGTGCTAAAGCTCTATGTCCCACTTGAATTGGCTAGCTACTCATTCAACCATTTTCGAGAAAAAAAGAGCTCGACTGGTTCCTTGTGCATTTTCTCTCTCTCTCATCACCAACGTACTTGGTGATGTGCGTAATTTCCCCCGTAAGGTGTAGACAGACCATGGAGGTGCATTTGAATTATCTGTCTGTGTCAAAGCTATAGATCTTAGCTTGTCATTCATCAAAATAAACAAATACATGAAGTCAAGCCAGTGGCTATGTGTTTGCGGGTGTATTTTTTCATCACCTAGTGACTTTGGATGCAGGCATTTTCCCACAAGATCATGGAGATGGAGATGCCTGCGGGTATGAATGGTTGATAATCTTCAACAGCTTAAAACAGGCACAAGTCGCTCCTCATTCACTCTCTTCTCTATCGCATAACCCATTACTGCTTAAAACTCTTGATCATTACAATTGCAGAATCAATTAAAGCATTATTTGATCTAATTCACTGTGGAAAGTATCGTTACGTTACATTCCACAATCTCCAGATTGAAATCTTGGTAAAATGAAAACTTAAATCATGATCACATAACTTGTACATGAGGCAGAATATGCCCCAAGTTTGAAACTATTCCAAATAACTTCTCCCGTGTCCAGTTCTTAAATGTAATCCCTGGATGATCCTTGACGCCACTTGACAGCAATTGGACCTCTTACTCCATGAATCCCATCGCTCCACTCGATTGATCCAAATGTTGATGGGATAATGGTAGGCCAATCCAAGCTAACACTGGAGAAGGTAATCTCATAGGACAAGGTCTTATTCTCTGCACTGAACACAAGCTTACTTGGTGATACCTTGATGTCAACGTTCGCCGGAGAATTCACTTTAACCTCATAAACTGCATCAAGAGAACTCCCAACATTTTTCACCACTCTCTTGTAAGTAACCACATCACTAGTAGACTGGAAAACAACAGAGAATGATGGATAGTTGAGATTGCCTGGACTGCCCACTTTTCCACTGCATATGTCCGAACTAGGAGGCTCTCTGACGAACACTGCAATTCGATTAGAATCATACCCGATTGCACAAAAGAATGAAATATAGTCACTTGTGTCCATATCATACACCAGTCCAGGATCAAGAGCACTATTGGGATCAACATGACCAGCTCCATGAATGAAGGGTGTTGATTCTTCACCACTAGCAAGATCCTTGATATTCTTGCCAGAATTGTCTAAAGTATAAGCAGTGGTCACTAAAGCAGATTTTATAGCAGCTGGGGACCAATCTGGGTATGCTTTTCGAAGCAAAGCAGCAATTCCACTAACATGAGGACAAGACATTGAGGTACCTGATATTATGTTGAACTCAACCCTTCTAGGATCAAGTTCCAAATCTGTTGGTCCAACGAATCCAGTCCAACCAGCCAAGATGTTAACACCAGGAGCAATAACATCTGGCTTCAGAATTTCCGGTGTCAAATAATTTGGACCACGACTTGAAAAGGCAGCAACCTTAGGAGCTGCAGGTGAAGTCCCAATTATTGTTCCACGGAACAGAATTGTTGCAGTAGGAGACTGGTCCGATTTGATATATTGTCTAATCTTATTGGCAGCAATTTCACCAACCTCAGTAGCCGGCAGAAGATGAGAATCAGCAATCAGCTCCTCACCACTATCTGCTGTGTTTGCCAAGATCATTCCAAGCCCACCAGCAAGCTTCACTGCAGCTCCTTTCTCCACTCTTGCATTCCCTCCGCGATCGCATACCACAATTTTCCCTTGAACTTTTGATGGACTTATACTCCCCATATAGCAATACCTGCTCCCAACGTCACCAGCATACACCAAAGGAAGCTTGTGATCAACAAGTGGGTCACCAGAGTAGAGTGAGACCCCACTAAAAACCCATCCATTGCCCAGGACTACATCGGCCGGAAACTCTCTATCAATTGTTGAAGCACCAACAGTAAGAATCCATGGAGCAATATTAACAGCAGTATATGGACCTGGTCCTGCATTCCCAGCAGAGCAAGACACAACAATTCCATGCTGTGATGCACTGAAAGCCCCAATCGCAATCGAATCATGATCATATTGAGGAGCATGACCAGTAGCACCAACAGATAAAGAAATCACATGGACTCCATCATAAATAGCCTGATCCATCGCAGCAAGAATATCAGAGTCATAACAACCTGAACTCCAACAAATCTTGTAAGCAGCAATTCTGGCTTTTGAGGCCATACCACGAGCTTCTCCTGTTGCATACTGGAAAAGGCTCGCGTTATGAGCTAAAGATCCAGCTGCAGTTGTTGCTGTGTGGGTGCCATGACCTTCAGTATCTCTTGGAGATGCAGATTCTTTTGATTCATCAATAGGCCTCCCTTTATGAGTTATATAGCCTTTATGAAAAGCTCTGGCGCCAATAAGTTTCTTGTTGCAAGAAGAGGCTGGAAAGTCAGGTCCTGTCTCGCAGATCCCTTTCCAGTTGGCAGGAACATCAGACAGACCGGAATCCGATAAACTCTTATGTTCGGGCCAAATTCCAGTGTCAAGAACTCCAATAATCACACCATCACCATAACCAGAATTTTGCCAAAGGCGAGAACTTTCTGATAGGCCTAAGAAAGTAGGGGTGTGCGTGGTGTGAAGTTGGCGAATTTGATCAGGAATGACTGAAAGAATGCCCGGCACAAGGCGGAGCTTTGCCAGTTGGGTGGGTGTGAGGTGGACTGAGAAGCCGTGGATGGCATGGTTGTAGTTGTAGAGGATCTTGGCAGGTTGAGGTGAAGGAGGGAGGGATTGAATGATAGAGGTGTACCAATCATGGTGAGAAGAGAAAAGGGAGGGCTTGTGGGATTTCGAGACGTGGATGATGAAGGTTTGTGGATGGTCCGATGATGATGATGATGGTTGGTTCAAGAGGAGGAGGAGGAGGAAGTGAAGGAAGGAGACGGGGGAAATGGCCATGAAGTTTTTTCTGATCCCTGGGAAATCGTCGCCGTCGTCGTCGGAGGTGGTTGGAGATTATGGTCTTTTTATTGGGAAAAGGAGCATAGGGAGCAAAAGAGACTTCAATTGGGACCACATGTGTTCCATCCAGCCAATGGCAAAGTTTAGTTGATATTTTTATTATAGAAATGTTTTATCTGAATCATTATTGCATTCGCGGCTATGTTCAAAATTCAAATACAAATTATTTTTCTTTTGTAATGGTAATGACAAAGATGTATAGGATTTATGTTTTTTTCTTCTGGTTTAATAGTGTTTTTTAAAAAATTTAAAATTTATTTATTTGTTTAAAATTTATTTTTTTATATATTTATATTGTTTTAATATACGGATATTAAAAATAAATTTTTTAAAATAAAAAATTACAAATAATCACATGACATATATTAAACTAACTGAGGTTTACACTAATATAGTTTAGAAACATACTAAATCAAAATAATAGTACATGGACATCCTGCCATAAATCAATGTAATAGAAGAAGAATTTGAAACTTCAACTCTTTTTTTCCCTATTTATATTTCTCATAACTTTTGAATGAGGTGAGAAAAAAACCGAAAAATCAATTAAACCGAGAAAACTGGAAAAAAAAATAACCGAAAAAATCGAACCGTGAAAAAAAACCGATTAAAATTTAAAAAAAAAACAAACCGGTTCGGTTTCGATTTTATAAACCTGAAACCGAAAAAACTAAACCGAACCAAACCCAAACTGGAAAAAAAACCGAGCCAAACCGAAAAAACCGAGCAAATCGATTTAAACCGGTTTTTGTTCTAAAAAACCAAACCGAACCGAAACCAGTCAGTTTAAACCAGTTTTGGCTTTTTTTAAAAAAAATCGATTTAATTACTTTTTTTTTAATAAAAACCAAAGCGAACCAAATATAATCACCCCTAACTTTTGATTTTAACTTTGAAAGTATCTCTCAAATTTGCATCTAGTTTATTTAGTTTCTTAATGAAAGTCTTGAAGTTATGTCTTTAATAGTAATTCTATTTCAAACAATACATTATACATCACATCATTTCATTATGAAACAATTGAACGATTTTACTTTCAACACAACACTCAAAGCACAAAACAATAATTACAATATAGCACAATGGAAGCCAAACAATCTAACAAGTATCCAAAACAATATATTTCATAAAAAAGATAATTTGTTTTACTACTTCTTTTTTTTTTTTTAATCCAAACCTTAGATGATAACATGTATTAAAATTTCCCATTGCAAAACAAAAATTTTCAAGAATTTGGATAGAGATTGCCTATTCCACTATTGTTTCTTGAGATTAAAATATCCAAAATAAATAATTTTTTTCTTACAAAAAATTAAAATTTTTCAACACTAGTTATAGCTTGCCAACTCAATGTGATGAGTTGGAAAACCCACAATAACTCGAAAAGAAATAAATATTTTACTAGTTTAACAACATATAAGCAAATAATATTATTTAAAGCTTATATTGTTTTGGACAAAATGGGGAAAGTATTTATGTTATGTGGTATTTGAGTATAAGATTTTGTGTAAATAAGGGGTAAGTCTAGAATATCATTATTAATAAATACTAATTTTAGATTCCATTAGGTTTGAGTAAAAGAATCAAAATTATAGCTAAATAAGTGGACTTCTTCAATGACTTTAATCAGCCTTACTAACAAGTTCACCTTCCGTTTGGATTCCATGAACAGGATCCCAATTAGAGAATCAAAGGGAGAAGAAAATTTATGTACTAATTAAATGAACACATAAGAACATAGACCTGATCATGAGTACGTGGAAGCCATCAAGGGGACAAGAAGGGGAGACTTCCTTCCCATATAATATGTATCCTTTGGAAGGATCCTGCAAAAATTCCAATCAACTAGCCAAAATTACTAAACATGCTAAGACGCATAGGTATTTTACAGTAAACTTTTTTAACATCCTCAATTTTATTTTAATTTTTTAATCCTCAATTTCTTTTTTAATTGCAATTTTTTAGTGGCTAGAGTAATGACGAATTTATGATAAATTGTTAAGGATAGACTATTAAAACACAAGGGACAAAAGTGTATAACATGGAGAGAATGCATGGTCAATCTAAAATTCTTGGAAAAAGTTATTTTTAGTCCTCACTCTTTTTTCTCTCTATAATCACTTTATTTTTTATAATTTCAATTTTAGTCTAAAATTCATTTCTTTGCATTTCACTTAACGCGTTAGGTAGAGAAAAGAAAAAGTCATATGAAAATAGAGAGGAGCGAGTAAAACGTTGGTTTGATCACTTTTCAAGGATATAAATTCATCGTTATTAATGTTAATGAGTTTTATTCGACGAAAAGAGTTTGATGATGATGGTTTGTCTCTCAACATACATGAAAAAGAGGTCAAGTTTTTTTTTTATTGATTTTGGTTTTTAGGTGTATTGAAGTCGTTTAAAAAGGTTTTTATGATGTTTTGAAGGTGAAAATAGCTTGAAAAAAATAAATTATTAACCCAAAATAATCATTTTCTTGATTTTTCAACTACCACCAATATTCAGAATTTTAGTTTCAGTAAATGATGCATCTTTTGTTATTTTTTAAAGGAGAATGACATGTCATTTACCTCATTAAAAAAATAAAAATAAAATTGAAATGGCCCAAATGTGTACCCCTAGGCTTTTTTTTAATGGTCAGACGCACTAGGCAATCCAGGTTAGGCTCGTATGCTTGTGTCTATTTTTTTTTCACATTGACTCTTTTTTTAAAAAAATTTATAGGGTTTTCAAGTTTCTTATTTTATATTTTATTTCTTAAAAAATTAATTTTACTTTCAGTTATTTGAAAGGCATTTTCATTAAAAAAAAAAATGA
>Ga0307517_10010978_pt1 | contig 12596 bp, 16 predicted proteins | sample 23_EM_MG_FD_194515 | JGI IMG/M metagenome (GOLD analysis project Ga0307517, IMG submission 194515) | Populus trichocarpa ectomycorrhiza microbial communities from riparian zone in the Pacific Northwest, United States - 23_EM | ecosystem: Host-associated > Plants > Roots > Unclassified | place...
AAAATTCAGTCAGTTCAGAGTGCTGAAAACGGGCGCTTGCCTGGAAGGTGACTGAAAGGCGACACAAACCAACTTGATTTCAGTCAATTTTGGTGACTGAATTTAAGGCGCGGTTTTTTTTACAGTGGTATGAAAGAGATGTTCACGTCCTTCCCTTCCCCTTCCCACGGGACTGCTCTCTCTCCGCATTCGCAACGATCCTATCAACCTCTCCCCTAATCTCCAAATTCTCTCGAAATCTGTGCATCCTCGAACTTTCCCTTGGCCATCACCTCCTGCACAAAAGTCTCTAACAACACCTCTTGCTCCAGCAACTGTTGCAGCACGTGAGCCAGCTCTGAATCCGGGTCAATCGTGGTTTCGTTGAGCGCCAGTGTGGGGATCGAGGATGTAGAGGGGCCCGGGTTCGTTTTGCACGCAGGTTTGGGAAGGGACGATGCGCTCGATCAGTTCATGTGATGGGTTACGATGGACGAAGGAGGGTACCCGAGCCTGGAGCGGAAACATATACTTCTGTAAAAGCGAATTCACCGTACCGTCTGTACGTGGTCTTGAGAACTACCCTTCGCACAAGGTAAGTTCCGTGTCTACTTCGCGCTAACACGGGGAAGGGATGACCTCCGCAAGGATGCTCTGTACAGGGAAAGTTGGTAACAAATCCGGGAGTTGTTGGAAAGTTTCCTTTCCTAACGGTCGGGAGAAATTATCCAGCAGTTGGAAAAGTTCACCCAGATGGGCTCGAATACTTAACCAATTTTCGTACAGGTAACCACTCAAGTGGACGTCTACTGAGCTTGTTAAAAGTTATCCGATTAGTCCCAAGAAATCTGTCTTTCACCCACAGACTGCGAAGATTTTACCTATTTTTCTTCCACAGTGATGGGTGTGATCTTGACTCCGATTGCGGCCCCTCGAGGCAATCGCGGAAGGAGCGATGGTGTGGATGGGGGGACGCTTACCTGGTGAACAGCTTGGGAAGGTTCACGGCCCATCGCTTCAGGGCAGCAAAGAACCCGTCCTCATCCCCAACGGTAGTTCCATGCGTTCATTGTGCTTGGCATGACTTCGGGGGACGGTCACTCGGAACCAACTGGGGTAATCGCCAAAATGTCGTCACGAATCTTGTAGTCAATAAATAGAAAGCAAGTACACCCGTCTAAACTGCAGCTACAACTGTCCTCTAATATCCACCCAACCAAAGCAACCTCTTCACCCCATACTCCATCTTCGCGTACATGGTCGTGTTCCGATTCGCCTCTGTCAGACTGTTCCAATCGGTCAATTACGACGTATAGGTGGCGGAGATAACAAAACAGAAGAACGACGGTTACTTACCTGACGACGGCTTCCTCAACGACGAAGTTCGGTTTATGCCCACCACCGACATCTTGACAAGCCTTGACGATGGATTCAACCATCATGTCAACCGCTTCCTTACAGTTCTTCGCGCCGCTGAGCTCATCCGCGGGTTCTATGATGCTCCCAGTCGCTCGTCGCGACCGAGCAGGGTCGATAGGCAAGGCTTTGAAAGCGGCAAAAACCCTGTCACTGGCCTGACCAGGTTCCGCAGCCCTAGAAAGCAGTTTCGACAGCTGCACTCCGGTGCTCTTCCTTTGTGGACTCGCGTTGATGGGTACAGAAAAGCTCGTGCGCTTCGTGGGGGTCGAAGGTGGGGACTGGCCCATGTCTATGCTGTTCCGCATCGAATAGGTCGTCATTCGAGCGGTTTGTTTCGTCGGACTCCACGCGAGAGTAAACCCTGCATTCTGAAGAGGGTCTTTGCTCGCCTCTTCGAGGGGAGACAGAATATAGGCGCCTATGACACGTTCAATGCGCGTTGTCAGAGATCTGAGGACGAACTTACCTTTCGTAATCTGGATAACATCACCCAGCGGGACGCGGGTATATAACTTAACTTTCTCTAGGGTATAATCGTAGCTCTATTTGTAGTCAGAATCCGCCCATTGAACGGGGAAATGTGGGTACTCACAATAATGTATATCGCCGTACGGGTCTGGAAAAGACTCAGTGCTATTCACCGGATCAAAATACTGAACGCTGACCAACAACAGGACCTTCTCCTCGAACTTATCGGAGAACTTGCGATTCAGTTCCGACGGGGAGAACACTGTCCATCCACATAACAGTCGTTCTCCCTCGCTCAAAACACGAGACACAGAAGTGGCGATGGCTTCCGCGCGTATACGCGACAAGCGAATAAGGTCTCGAGGGTCGCTGGACTGGAGTCTGAGTAAGAATTCAGAGAACACGGAGAGGTTACGATTTCCGAGAGCATAGTCGAGGACCGCTTGGGAAAACCAATCGCTAAACGTGGAAGTATACATCCTATTCGCGACAGCGTCAGTATTGGGGTGTGTGATCAAACGATCCACACGCTACCTCGCCAGGGAGTTAACTCCATCATTCAACATTCCGGTGAGGTCGCGTCGGCCGGTCCTACGGTGGAACAGACGTAAACTTGAGTTCAATTTGAATTAAATACCGGCCCACCGGGTGAAATCGCCCTGCATGACAAACAGTCAGATCGAATCTCATGCCTACACGAAAAAAACTGCGAACAAACCTTGAGTGCTGAGGTTCCAGCACTGGTACTGGTCAGTGGGTGCGGAAGTTGGTGGTAGAATGGGCACATACTATGCACGACTAATAGCATCGCCATTGTTCGCCCATACTGTTTCGTACTATTAGCGGCTGAGTTCCCAGTGAATAAACGATCCCTACCATCGTTGAATACTGAGTCGCATTCGTGGTGGGCTTCCTCTGGGTTGTACAAGGCCAAGGCACCAAGTTGCTTGTTCAGGACGTACCGAGCAAATGCAGACTGCACGCCTGCCGTTCAGACCAACCACTGAATCACCTCACTCGGTATTCGCACGCACCTGGACGACATTGGTTCTGTCCAAACAGTCGATACAATTCACTCGAAAGGCGCCTCTTTGTTCTGACATCAGATTGTTATTCGATATCCACAGAAATCTGCACGGAATGTCAACGTTTTCGCATTTGAAATTCCGACACTAACTCACCCTTGTCGCTCAAATGCCTGCTCCTGTTTTACAACAAGTTTGCCAATGTTCTCATATCTGGGGGGACGCGAGTGTGTAAGTGCCAAACGATACAACGAGTTCAGGAGCCGCTCACTTCATTCCCTTTGTTTCCGCATGAAAATCGTAATCACAATAGCTGCGGGGAAAAAAAAGTTAGACGAGCGAGAGTCAACGCGGAAAACCCGTTGTCCAGTACCCCACATCCGGTGAGTTCCATTCTGTAACGTGTTTATGATACGCCTGCGACAACACCCCTTCTCTCCCGCCCAGCTCGGCAAGATTTACGACGGACTTTGAAACGCACTATGAGCGGGATGGAAGCCATGTACTCGCGAGTGGAGTCCTACCTGAGGACCATATTTTTGTGCGATCTTGTTGAAGTGCCTGCGCAGAGCCTCGGCATGTTGTGCAGGCGTCCGTTCCGTCGAGAGTTGCGGCGGGGGCTTTAGCCCATACCCTGACTGATTCCAGTAGAGTGGAACTGAGGCCTCAAAAAGTCAGCGCCGAAAACACACGACAACATCACGGCATACTCGAGCCCCGAAGCTGGACGTAGCTGAAAACATTCATCAGGCCTTCCCGCTACAGAGGAAAAAAACTTAAGTCGGGCATGCAGGACCGAGAGATGAGGATCGACTGACCTGAACTCTCATGACACTCTCAGTCTCAACAAAGTTCGCGACATTTCCCTCTTCGCCAATCCCCCTTCTCTGATACCTGAGGCCGGCTCGATCCCTGGAACGCCTAGAAATTACTATGTAGTCGACTGGAGCCAACTCATCCGGCTCGCCATTCATCGGTGGAACGTCGAAAGAGGCGATTTGGAAGTAACCCTGCATGACAGGGAGGACGTAGCAATGTAACTAAACAGCACGCAGTGGTCAGTCAACCAACACATCTGACCGAAGCCGAGTCCATACCCCAGCATCGATGAACAGTTTCGAAAGACATTCATTCCACCAGAACTGCTTATCAACCCTCCTCCACAACGGAAGCATGGGTGATGGCTCCGCGAGAGGGTCAACCCCATCCGTCGAAGGTTCAGCCGGCGGACCGCTCTCCGATATCTTCAGATCCGCAAGCAACGCGCTGTGCTTGTTTGCCTTGCAGACCTGATCCCGCTTATGTTGTAAACACCGGGTAATATCTATCACTCCGCAACAGAATCAGCGAACTCATCAAATGTAGACACCAAAGCACCGACCAAAGCTATAGGCAAAATACATCCCACCCTTCGAGAACTCCCTTATCGTTTGTCTAACGACCTTGTCTTCGAGTTGAGTATGCGTCTCCTCCTGAGTGGTAGGAGCAGGGGCAGTAGTGGCGATAATATCTCCGAGCACCTCCGCAGGTTCCTGGCGGCCGTCCGCCATTATAGTGTCCAGCGACGAGTCTGGATCGTCTACGGGGTACGAATCGCTAAGGTCACCAGGTCTACCCCTCTTGCTGAACCTATCCCAGAACCCAAGGCGACTGGCAATTGTTCGTTCGACTGGTCCTGTCTGCGATAACTCAGAGCTAGGAGAGGAACGACCGGATGATGGCGAGGGTGAATGAGTGGTATAGTTCTGATGGTCCGCAAATAAGCCGCCCCCTTGTGTTTCTGAGGGTGTCATCACCTTGACCTCGTCCCCATCGGCAAAAGTAACTGCACGAGCGGAGGTTTGGCGTTGAGCTGGAGAGTCCTGAACATCGTCACCGGTCGAAGGGAGGAGTGAAGTCCGAGGGTTGTTGTTGTTGCGCGATAACAAAGCATTTACCGCGACCGTTGCACGTTCCTCACTAAGCGGTATGGCGTGCACGGTCTTGATAGCATAAACAGGATGGTGTTCGTCGAGGACTAAGCTCCAATGGGAACACGGTCAACAACAATCGGTTTTGCAACTCGCCACACAATAACTTACAGTTTCCCAACTCTGTTCTCGAGGAAATGACCAGCAGGTAAGAAGCTAAACTCTCACACTTAGATGAAAGACACCCATAACTCGGTAGCGTGACCAACGACCGACGGATAACCACATACCAGTGAACAAATCGAGCGAGCCCAAGATACCATAGACAACCGCAGCTTTCGACCAATCCAACTCCGAGTCCTTCGCAGCAGCACCTTCGACGAGCTCGACCTTTCCCGCTAAACCCCAGCTTATCCTAACGTACGGTTCGGCATGATTGTGTTTGGGTATGTGCGGTCTCAGCAATAACCCTTTGCTCGACACCAAGATGTCAAGATGGTGATAAGGATTCGGATGAGGTACGGGCGGTACGGTGTACTTTGGGCCAAGGCCAATCATGTTGTGGAGAGATCCTGGGTGAGCCGGTGCCGTGGATGGTGGTGGTGGCTTTGGCTTTGGTGACGCCGGCTTGGGACCGGGAGTGCCGGTGAGCTTGAAAATTCGCTTCATAATAAAAATATACAGGTAGTCGTCGATTAGGTGTGCAGGACGAGTCCCTCAACAGACCATCCGCTGGTACGAAGCGGAAGAGAGGGAGATAGGCGGGATACAGCCGATGATCGTGAGAGGAATCCAGAAACAGGATGCAATGCAGTGCAAACCGATTTTACTTGTACTCGTACAAACAAACAAAATACGCGATAGGAAATCATGCGGATGGGGGATCAGCAGACGATTTGCCTGCAACGCGGATATCGTATCCGTAACCATGACCAGGAGCTCCAGGGAGATCCCCAGGACCGTCGTAGTGCATCTCGGATACATCGTAGTTTCCTGCCATCGCAAGTCAACGTCACAAAATCCAGACACCAGAACCCGAGGGAAAACCGTACCGATGAACCTCCAACCGTCCTCCTTGACGTGGTAAAGATTAATCGTGTTACCTGAGAAGGCGTCGCGATGACCAGCAGCGTAGATACTCCTCCTTCCCAATTCCTGGGCATCTTCGTCTGACAGGTCCCAGTTGTACCCTTGGTCCAAAATACCATACGCAAACGTACTACCCGACCCAACAGAGAAGAGGTCTCCTTTAAGCCTCGTCCCATCGGAATCGACGTAGTATACTTGTGGGCCCTATATGCGTCCATCCGTGCGTCAGAGGGGGGCTACGCAGCACCGCAAGGAGTTACCCACAGTCTTATCCCAACCGCAGATCATCGTACCCTACGATATTGTGAGATAATTTCCCGTGCATGGGCAACGATGAACACGAACCATACTCAATCCCATCCCCTTATAACTGTACACCAAGTTGCTGAGATACTTGCTGGCAGCGGCGACAGAGATCCGCTCCTTGTTTCTTAGCTCATGAAGTCGGCACTGAATACCAAGGTATGTCTCCCAATACTGACAATCAGCTACACAACACAGAAGCGTCAAAACGACCCTCGAGAGTCCAAGACGACCGACGAAAAATACTCACCGGCGCCACCAGCCATCGTACCGAGCAGGTAAGGATTAATCTCGATGACCTTCTTCACGGTACCGGAAGCTAGGGCGGGGTCAGCGATCCAAATGACCCTATGCCTCTCCACACACCAATATAGCTCCCAGCAGTCGCCCTTGAGTCGACAGCAACAATAACTCCACCCTTGAACCGGAACGCAAGCGTCGTTGTACCGTGTTGAATCTTGATCCTGCAGGACGGGTCGGCGTGATCGTCAGTGTGCAATCGCAAGAACGCGCTGGGCTACACAACATGAAACATCAGCTGCTAAATCCACATGCACACTCCCCATGATACAAGGCGGTAAACTCACGTCTGGGACAGCAGGGATATTGAAGTTTGGAATCCCAGCGGCGAGATTTCCAAATCCCCCGTACGAGCCCCACATCAAATCCGACACATTGTCGCCATCCTCCTCAACGATAGCCTTGGCCCGTTTGATTTTGGAGAGGGGACTATTCGCATCGAATCGTTGCACCAAAGAATTCATCGCTGTGGTCGTAGGAATCAAACGCGGCAAGAGGAGGGTTAGATAACTGGGTGTCCAAGGGCGTGACGCGTCCCTCCGTCCGATTCACACACTCGCTACGTCTCTCGACCGATTCCGTCTCTGAACAATGCGAATCGCAAATGATCTGTAATGAGTGTGGGTATCGTATTACATATTTACTTCCGAGAGATAGGGTGTAGAGGAGAGTTCCAGGTGCAAAACAACGACAAACGACGAGAAACCTTTAAACAAACCAGGACCAGAAACAGTCCTTTCGAAAACCTTGCCAACCATTCCGAGCCCCCATAAAAGCGAGAAGAAACAGTCCAGAGGAAATACGGAGTCCGATCAGAAACATTAAATTGATAACCAAGCAGTTGAACGAGGGCGTGCGAACGGACAAGGGTTTGGTAGATGGAGATTTTGAGCCAGGACGCAAATGGTAGATAGCAATGTGCAAGCGGTAAAAAATGAGGCGGGAGGGTGGTTTCGCGAAGAGATACAAACGAAAACCCAAGAGGGCCGCGAATCGATGAGAAGGGTATAATACACACGCCGAAAAATCCGTGAAGCATGAAATAAACGAACCGAACCGAAAGAAGGGAAAACTATCGCACTCCCAAACCAGCGATGTCGATAAACCTCGTTGTTCTTTTCATCGCTGTCGTAGTCATCTTGGGAGTCTCTGGCCCGGGGATAACACCACCCTCATCACCGTTCCGGCCGCGATCCTCATCATGGAGAGCCAACTGTTCGGCGATGCTTGCGTGCCGTTCGCAGAACATCTTCCCATCGGCCTCGTAGTATTCATCAAGGCGCGTCGTGCAACGAGGGTACTCGCAGAGGAAGTGTTCTGGGTGGTATTTGGCACCGGAGTGTGCTACCGCACATGGCCCTTCAATGGGTTGCCCACACGACGAGGCAGCACACAAAGAACCGTTCGCCTCATGATAATGGTAGGCGCAGTAAGGTCTGCCGTCGTAGACATAGAATGTCTTATCAGGGAATGATTTCTGTGGATGATTGTCGTCGGTAATGATGGAGGGTGTGAAGGTGAATGGGCTTACGTGACAACTGTGGCAGTTGAAGCAATCGCGATGATATTTGCCTTTCAACTGGCCGTCCGAGGAGGATACCGCTTGCTTTTCTATCGGCAGATTACAACGGCGACACTGAGGAGCAACATCGATCAGATAAGGCGATAAGGCGATCAAGTTGTTCGCGAGGCAACACACACCTTGGGTAAATACATATTCTTCCAGCATTTATCACAAAGAACCCTGCCACCGTCCATGGGAATCCACCGACCGTCGTCGACGGTCTTGTTACAGTTAGCGCACTGTTTCATCTTGCGGGACCTGCTCGGAGGAGCGGACAGATTGCTCGTGACGCTCTTTGATGGTTTCAAGGCGTCTAACTCCCTGGGCTTGGCAATGGTAGGGCTTGTGTGCGATCGCGTGGGAAGTTTGGGTGGCTTGCTCGAGCTCTCCCTAACCGGGTTGTGGTTCTCTACTCCCGGAGGGAGAATTTGTTTGGTGGGAGAAAGAGGGGAGAAGCTCGCGTTGGTTGTTGGTGACAGAGGGGTGTCTTCGAACAGAGTTTCCATAGCCCGATCGAGAGCACCAACCGATCTTGCAGTGCTCCTGGCGCCATATCCGGCGTACGAAGATGAAGCAGCGGAGAGGCTTCGTACCGGGATCCGGGTGGAGTACGCGGATTCGGACGACCTCGAAGATCGGGGCGATGAAGTGGGGAACTGTATCCCGTCCTTCTTTGATACATCGTTCCCATCGTCGTAGTCTGAGTCCGAATCAGCGTAGGCAAGGCCACCAAAGTCGGAACCATTAGATGATCTGGGCCCTTCCTTGCTAGGCTTGTTCTCCAGCTTGACAGCGGTCGCAATGATGTCGGACTCGCGTGCGAATGACAACCTGATTTCGTCGGCCGGTGACTGTGGGAGTGCATAGCCTGAAGCGGATAGTCTGTCTGAAATCGATGGGGACTGAGAGGGAACAGGAGTAACAGGTGGGGGTGTACGCGACGCGATCGACGGATTGCTCCGCGGGGTAAATGAGCGCTCCAGTTCCAAGTTGATGTCCATGGGAGAGTGCGTGGAGAACGGAGAGTTCGGCGAGTTGCCCGAAGGAGATAAGGGGGGAGTGTGCGTTCCTTCAACAAGTAAGATCCCTGGAAGCTAGGGCCAGACATCAGAAGAAGACGTACCGAGTGCGCTTTGAATGTCAAGGAACCCAGGGGAGGGCCTTCCCACCAGATGCATTGGTGGTGTCATAAACATTGTAGCACGAGCGGCGGCTTGGAAGCCTCTCCTACCAACGCCTGCCATACCTGCCTCGCCGCCGATCTTGGTATCAGGTTCTGGAACCGGTCGAAATCTCGGTTGCTCCATCATCGGCGGTGGGATGTTCAGAGGTGGCGGCACGAGACCGTTGGTCCTAGGTCGGACATCAGTTTGAGGGGTAGGGGTGCGGTATATGTCGGATCCGGTGTACGGGAGGTTCGGATTATATACAGAGGATGGAATAGATGGTGGGATAAGGGGTAATTGATTATGCGGGCCGTTGGATCGGGAATTATCGGACGGCGTTCTTGTCCGTGGTGTATCATAGGATGGTCTACCGGTGCTGAGGCTGTTAGTTGTAGCGGTTGAGGATTTGCGAGGACGATTGGAGTCAAATGAGGGTCTGAGTTGGGAAGCGTTTGACAGTACTCGGTCCCGAGAGTCCATTGACGGGCGAGAAGATGCACTGCGATTGCTTGCGACTGAGGGTGCACGAGTCTGAGAGGGACCGACCGGGATGTTAGGCGTGTTTGAGCGAGAGGTTGGGAAAGGAATGTGGTGGGGGAAAGAATCCGCGCTCCGTGGGGTACCCGGGATAGGAACTCTTGGTGTTGGTAGAGGCTCCGTTGGAACTGGCTTCATCGGTGGAATTGAGGTAGATACAAGTCCGGGACTAGACGAGTTCTGTTTCCGAGAGTTGACCGACAACGCGCGCGACCTCCTCGCAGATACCTCGGCTTGACGGGAAGCAAACGATGGCTCTGGAGATAGCGTTTTGGGAGGTGGCGTCTTTGAAAGTTGAGGGCGAACTGAAGGTGGAAAAGCCATCTCCTGGATGCGTTTGGCGAGGAGGTTCGACAGTGATGGTCCGCTGGTTGAAGGCGAAGGGGGAGGAGCACAGACATGTTCCCCGAGTTCATGGATTGGGACCGGGTTGTTGCAGTCTGAGCATTTGACGGTGGGCAAGAGCTGGGACACCCTTCCCTCTGCAGGGTTGGATGGTGGGAGGAGGGAAGCCATTGACGATTCTTGAGCGCACGTAGACCGACTTCTTGAAGGCGTATGTGAAGGCGGAGGCGAACAAGCGGGTGTGGACGGCGGGAGGCGGACTGGGGGTTAGAGAGAGCTCATGTGGGTTGTTTGCTGAGATTCCTGCTCAGTATAACGCCCAGGTGGACGGCCTGTCTTCGTCTTAGCTGATGCCCTACTGGAGGGAAGGGAAGCAAGACGCAAACATCTGGTGGGGGAAGAATGATTGTCGACGTGAGAAGCGCTTGCTCCTTCCACGCATCCCCGCATGTCCCTGACCTCACTTGTCGTCAATGTTCAGATTTAATTTTTCACTCTCCACATATCGCGGTCGTCGCGTCGACCTCTGCTGAATTTTCTGCGATCCTTTGGGAGGGGCGCAGGGCAGCTTGGGAAAGGCCATTTGTTCGGAGACACGGGAAGGTGAACCGCATGATCAACATTTGATCGCGCTTCCGGCCTCGCACAGCTTCCTCTTATCTCCAAGTTTCCCAAATACGCATACAGCCGCGCTGCACTTATCGATGATTCTCTGATGATCCACCGGGGTTACTGCACTCGGGAGCCCCCACCAGCAATGTGCTTTGTATCGGACATGAAATCGCTGGGTCCATCTCCATTCCTCTCTTTGCATTTCAGAAGCCGAATTTCGACGCCATTCATTGAGTATTCATCGGGAGCGCCAGGAAAACCGCTTGCGACGATAATACTCGCGACCGCGATTCGCCTCTCATCTCGGAGTTCGTCGGTTTACTTTGTAAGCTCGGATCTTTCGCCATCCCCTTCTAGTGCGATGATAAAGATGGAAGGCATGACGATCCAGGAGATCTGCCTCTCACCAGTGATATGATTGATGGCACTATCCAACAGTGAGGGGCGATACGGACAGCAATCTCTGCCGTCCTGATGGCTGACTCGCATCAGAATTGTATCTTTACGAACTTATGAAAGGGTGCCTGGTGTCAGCTCCATGTCTACCCGTGTCTCACTAACCAACCGACTTACGGCACACTTATAAATCGCCGACCAGGCCCAGTGTAGTGCTGGGGTCTGCGGAAGTTGATAGGAGTATTCTTTCGAACAAACCCCCAGACTCAACGACTGAGGAAACGCGCTCCCCGCGGTATCTGCTGTGACGTGTCAGACTGCCTGGCTTGGGTCGAGTCGAGACGGCTCCAAGCCAAATGACACTGGAAGAAACATTTGAGAAACACGCTGTGTAATGATAGTCGCTCCATGAGACGGGATATGAGCTTACCCACTGAGCCGGGTTTGGGTATCCTCATGTGGGTCAAGACCTACAGGACAAAGCCGCGAGCCTGCATATAAACGGGTTTGTCCGGGGTTTTCGCCGGCGGGGATTGAATCCGAAACCAGATTCAGCTACCCCCACGGCATTTTTGCAAACAGGGCGCTCCGGCCGAGTTGACGATAGGAGTATGTTTGTGCCGTAGAGAGACATTTTGCGTCAACCGGAAAGTGACCCTGTCTCCCCCTAGAGCATGCTGAGAGGAACTTAGCCAGATGGACGGGAGACAGAACTGACGGTCACGTCACGACCTCATGAATGTCACAGCGACCCCTACCTGAACACCGCTGCAGCACGATCAGACATAGCGGTGTCTCCAGCACCATCCCCAACCACGACGCCGACCCCGTGTTCTCTTCTTCGTGTGGCCTTTCCGACCCCTCAACACCGCTGGCGCCTGGCGAAGCTCCACTGCAAATTCCCAATAGCCCAACCACGCAACACAACCACGATTACGACCAAAACATCACTCAAGATACCACCCACCTTTTTTCAAGATGAGCTGGCTAACGTCATTGTTTTTCACCTCGCGCAATGACAAGCTGTCAAGAGGCGGCGCATTGTCATCGACGAGCGAGGCGTTTTCACTTCCAGTCTCGTCACCAATCACCCCAACGCACCCGGACGCCTTCAACAGCGACTCTCTGGCAATGAACGACCCCGAAACCACGAGTACCCCCGCGGCATACACATACCCACCTGGGAGGAATGGCCCCTATGGTTATGTTTCGGCAGGGTATGTTCCGATTCTTATTCATCTCCCCGTCTTCTCTGGGCTCACGTTATCTTCGTTTCGTGTTCAACCCTCTGCAGTCCTCGCTCAAGACAATCAACCCTCCTTCCCCTTCATAGCGCACCACTCTCCCCTTCCACCCCCTACCCACCGTTGTCTCACACGTGGGCCCGATTACGTACTTGGCTAAGCAAGGAATACCCCGAGCTTGGTGACACTCTCAACTGGGGTATTTCTCCGGAAGATCTCGCGCAAATCGAAATGCAATT
>Ga0307517_10010979_pt1 | contig 12596 bp, 11 predicted proteins | sample 23_EM_MG_FD_194515 | JGI IMG/M metagenome (GOLD analysis project Ga0307517, IMG submission 194515) | Populus trichocarpa ectomycorrhiza microbial communities from riparian zone in the Pacific Northwest, United States - 23_EM | ecosystem: Host-associated > Plants > Roots > Unclassified | place...
CCATATTTCAACATAAAACGACGGTGTTTTGAGTAAAAAAAAAAAAAAAAGAAGAGGACCAGACGACGCGTCGTCTGGTCACCGTTCATTGTCTTCTTCTTTTACCCGAAAGAAACTGCTTTGGAGCCTTATTTGCAAGTGAATTTAATGCTTGATTTCTCCATCAAATCGAACTAAACTTGTACGAAATGGATTCCCTGCAGTTCCTCTACAACCTTATGTGAACGTTTCAGGATAAATGACAGCACGGCGACACCGGCGATGGCGTGAAGAGGTCAACTCAGGCAACCTTTTCCTGCAGATTTGACAACTCAGGGAGGCTACTTTTAACCAACAGTTGGGATCCTTACCAACCAAATCAAGGGCCAAAATTTTACCCCGATGTGGATGAGATTACCCTCTTCCACCGCCTATAAATAGAGGCGGATTTGATGGTCTGAGGGAGGAGAAAATCGGGTCCAAAAATCACCAAAAATCGGCCTTCTCTACTCAATTTTCCTGCAACCGGTCCTTTCTCTTCTTTCTCTCACCGCCGTGGCCTTTAGCCACCACCACCCTCATCACTGGTCTTTCCACCACCAGCTTCACCACAAGAAGCCACCAACCGACCACCGACAACCACCGCGAGGTCTTCCCTCTCCCTCTGCAGATTTTCTTCTTCTATTCTTCTTCTTTCTTCCTCCGCCACAAGCAGCGAACCCCGCTACCATTTCTTCCACTAGCACCTTCGCCATCTTCATGCCAGACCAATGACAACAGCTTCTTCTCCTCCGCAAGGTTGCCTCCCACTTCACTCCGTCGTCTGCAACTGCAAAGTTGCATGCAGAACGTGAACTTATTGTTCACGTTCTGCAATTAATTCATCCCTCACTTGGGCCGGGCCAGTTATGGCCCGGCCCAAATGTTTGGTTGGGTCTGGCCCGGCCCCAAAAGAAAAGGAGAAAGAAAATATGTTGGGCCGAGATCGGCCCAACCTTTTTGGACCGAGATCGGCCCAACCGTTTTCTGGGTTTTTGCTTGGCCCAGTTACCTGGGCCAGCCCGACCCACCTGTTTTAATAATATTTAATTAATATATAATATTATATTATATGTTTCTTAAAAAAAACAAAAAAATTCCAAAAAAAATTCAAAAATCCTTTGAAAAAAATTGTGAATTTCTCAAATATTTTTCTACCAATTTTGCATAATATCGGGTTGTACATTTACACTGTAAAATACAAATCCGGTATTAAAATACTTGGTTTTCTCTGAAATATTTCAAAAAAAAATTTAAAACATTCTAAAAAAGAAAAAATATTTTGTTGCATACGGCCAAATCCTAAAATTTTTCCAACCATATTTTTCATATAAAAAAAACAAAAATAAAAATTGCATCTTTTTCATGTTTAAAAAATCCAAAAATGGATATCGTAACCAGTTTATGATTATCCATTAGGATTTGACCAACATGTCAAAAATCTTTTTCTAATCTTTTAGGATCCAGATGTAGACTTTAATATTTATGGGGTGTAAAATTACACGATAAAGTACACCCTCAGGTATTAAAGATACAAGGTGTAAATAAAGGCAATGCTAAACTTCAAACTTTAGAACGGTTAGGATTTAACCCGATAAGGTAGAGACTTCTCATAAAGAGAGATCTGCCTTGAGCCTTAGAAAAGACCAACGAATAGAAACCCGACTTAGAAAAAAAAAGCAATCAAACAACAATGCAGCTTACCTTAGGTAGGGTGTACTAGGGGTGATGCGTCTTCCCCTTGCACAACCAGTCCCTTACTCACACTCTCGCAGACTATAGGTTCCTAGTGACCATAATACTATGTGGCAACTCCTGACATTAATCATAATTTTATGATTAAATCCAAAACCCTTTCCAACACACAACACCCCTCATCAGGAGGCACGACAGGAGCCTCAGCCGTCGCCAGACGTCGTCGCCCCCGCGACAGGGAGTATACCCTTGTATTTTGTAATATTACAACTTTTATATAACTTAATTTATATAATTGATGTTTAAACTTGAATAGATGAACTTAATTATGAAATTCATATAATCATGTTTCATGTATGTGTGTTTATCCCATTTATTCCCCTATAACGATATTTATTGTTTAATGTATGTTATATATGTTGTGGTTGTGATGTTGATGATGATGTTTGTGGGATTGAGACCCAGGATGATTGGGTCGTGATTGAGTTATGAGATGTAAGATATTAGAAGTGTAAACAAGGTATATGTGATAACTTGGGACCTTCCGATATAGGGGAGACTTTGCCAAAATTTCAGTGGAAATTTCGGTGGACTTGTATATAAGAACTGGAAAAAAAAATTACCTGTATTTTTACGTACCAAATCATAGAAAAGTAACTATAATCACATATGAAAGTGTGGGGCGTTACACTTTAAAAAAGAGTTTGAAGAAAGGTATTATTCTTGGCAGCATGGGAGGGATAAAGAACATGAGTTTTTAGCATTGAGGCAGGGAGATATAACGATAATAGAGTATGAGATGGGGTTTCAGGATTTGGTGATTTTTGCTTTTGCATATCTTTCCATTGAGCGCCATCACATTGAAAGGTTGTGAGATGGATTCTGACAAGATTTAAAGAGAGCATTGATAGTAATGTTATTTCATTCAGTTCAAGATTTAGTTTATGCTGCAGTGGCTATGGAAAGGTAATTCGGGATGATCATAAAGAAGAAATGGGATAGGGACAGGTAGTTGGAACAAAGAAGAGGGACGTTGCATTTTCTATAGGCAGACCTCCCCTTTTTTTTAAAAAGGAAGGGTTGGCCAACATCGGGTCAATTTGTTAAGAAGGGAGGGAATTTCACCCTAGAAGGGAGTTTAGGGGGGTCAATATAGGTTAGTGCAAAAGGATCTTTTGTAGGACAAGCTCGCTAAGGTATGAGTGATGCAAGAGGGTCCATGGAACAGCGGGGTCTAAGTATCCTTTGTGCTTCAGGTGTAATCTAAGGCACCCTAAAGATTGTTCAGCTACACTAGAAAGATGTTATACCTATATATATATAAAAAAGGGCATAGATAGGGATATTGTCAATACCATGGTAAAGGGTATTATTGTTGTGGAGAGATGATTCATCGAATGAGAGAGTGTCCCTACAGAGCGGCTCGAGTTGGCCAGGGACAAAGGACTATTACTTAGAGGCAGCAGCAGTTCGTTACAGTTGATAGACCGATGTAGTTAGGGGCAAATGCTCATAAAGGTAGACCCAGGTTTAAGAAAGAGAGGACTTAGGGGCGGGTGTCCCATATGACTTAGGAGGAGGTTAGAGATGCTCCAGATTTTATGGTAGGTACATTGTTATTAGATTCTTAACAAGTTTATACTTTGATTGATCTTGGTGCAACACATTCCTTTGTAGCTAGGAAATTTGAAAATGAGAGAGTGTTCTTATTCATTTTGGTTTTCATCATCTCACAAAGATATTCACAAGTTTATTTATATTCATTTCGGTTTCTATCTCCTCTTCTTCCTTCATCTCAATTTGTTTGGACCTTTGCTCTTCAAGTTCTTTCTCACTTCGCAGCGTGATCGCACTAACATTCTCTTTTGGATTCAATGCTTGAGAGGGCAATTTTCCGCTAACTTGTGCTTCTAATTTCCCTACATTTGAAGTTACTTGCTCCATTTGCTTCTCTAAGTTATGAATACATTACCTTGTTTCCTATTGAAAAAACTATGGATTTTTTTTTTTGTAAAGTCATTGTGTTAAAAGCTAATGTTTTCATCATCTCACAAAGATCATCACTTGATGACCCCACAACATTGGGATTTATAAGTGCAGGGGGCTATCTCGCTTAATAATTATGTTGGGGCTAAAAATCCACGGGGGTGGAAATGTCGGCCTTGATTGCCTTATTGTGGCAAGTTCTCATAGCATAAGTTCGGGTGATATCTCCATCCGGGATTGTATGTGTTAGAAAAGAATCATCTTTATGTTAGGTATTGTTATTGAATGCTCCATCAACTATATTAGCGTGTTTAATGTAGTCTTCTTGCATTGTTAGGCATATATCTGAAGCACAACCTTGTAACGAGCATATGCTATAAATTTTCACTTGTTATATATTTCTATAAGCCAAAGAATGCACAAGAGAAGTAAGATCATTAACTTTATTCTCAAGGTTAACAATACTTACCTTATTTGTTTGGGAGTCTCCACGCGTGCCAAATTATTTTGAGTTGGTTGTTATATTTGAGATCAATTGGCGTGCAACCTCAAGTGTTTTATCTACCAACGCTCCTCCACTTGCCACATCAATGATACTTCAGTCAGTAGGCATCAATTCTTCATAGAATTATTGAATGAGTAGTTGATCGGGTATTTAATGATGAGCACATTGAATGCACATTTGCTTAAATCTTTCCCAATATTTGGAGAGTGTTTTCCCATGATATTTCTGAATCCCATATATTTCCTTCCTTATGTTGGAAACTTGAGAGGTTGAGAAATACTTCTTAAGGAAAAAGAATTCATGTCATTCCAAGTTCCAATAGAACCGAGAAGGATGGAGAAAAGCCATGATTTTGTTGCCCCTTTTAAAAAAAAAGGAACGCTTTCAACTTAACTTGTTTTTCGTCAACTCCATGCAGTTTCATCCCAACCCAAATCATGTGGAATTCCTTGAGATGAGTATGAAGGTCTTCTCTCGCAAGTCCATTAAATATTGGCAGTAGGTGTATAAACCCAAACTTGAGCTTGAAGTTGACATTGTTGTCAATGTTTATGCACAATGGTTGATTCTTCATGTTGGGAGCAACGAGCTCATTGAGTATTTGTTGTCATGCAACAACCATGGTATTGATGTGGCCTTCCTTTCATAGCCTACGTAAAGTGTTTTTTATTTTGAGATCTACCTGCACTTTTGCTTGGTTAGTAGATCAAGTTACAGGCATAAATAGTCAAGAAAACTCTAATAAACTAAAAATAAATCAATCAAGAAAGATTTAAAATAGTGAAAGAAAATGAAAATTCAATGCTAAAACACAAAAATGCCTAAAAACCCTAGAAAACAATGTAATAGCCTCGAGAGGGTGGGGCAAGTGGCCAAAGACAAACTAGTCTTGCTCAGAACATTGTTTTCCTTTAGGAAACTAAATGTCGAAGCTTAATTCTACCAAAAATTTCATTTTCAATAGGGCGAATAATAACTTTTTTTAAGAACGAAATAAATAACGATCACAACACAAGAATCAACTAGAATCACTTCCCCGATAATGGAGCCAAAATTTATTGTGATGTCATAATCACACAAAATAATTACCCAAGTTTAAACAAATAAGATAGTATAAAGCAAGCAAGGGGTCAATCCCGCAAGGAAGATCTAGTTTGGGTTTTTATGCTAAATGATTCAAAAATGGAGGGGGTTTTGAGATTATCTAAGTTATGATAGGATAAACAAAATAAAATAATCAAACTAAATTAAATAAATTGAAATTATTAAGAGAAAAAATTTGGTCTCAAGTAAACATCCACCGACAAAAATCAAAACTGATCATTGAAATAATACATTAATTTATATTCTAAATATTTATCTTTCCTTAATATTAGACAGTTAACCGATCCACATTATAACTAACCCTAACCATTAAACAACTATAGTGTCTGCGTTTGTAATTTAATTTAATGGCAGCCTTAAGAACTAGATAGGTTAGTAAATCTAGACAGCATAACTGTCGGTAGTATATGTTCAACATAGATCCGTCATAATTATTAAACCAAGTCACTTCACAAGTTAAATATCACAACTCTGGTTTTGATAGCAAACTTAGCAATAGATATATAGAATAATAATTTAGAGTCCACTCTAACAATCAAACTAAATAATCATAAGAAATAAACATAGGAAAACATTCATATTCATCATATAATCTAAAAAGAAAAGATAAAATAAATCTCACAGTTTTTGAAATTTGAAGGCTTTTATATCCTTTCAACCAAGAAAAATAACTTAACCTTGCATGACTATCAAAAAACTAAGGAAGAGAAAAGATGAAAACATAATTTTTGGTGTAGAAAAAAAGTGAGTTTTTTCTTCTTCTTTTTGGTAGCCCCCTTCTTCACCTCTCTCTTTCCTTTTTATTAGATAAAAAAACCATAATACCCACCTTCCTACTAGTTCATTTTTATCAGGAAATAAAAAAAAACAGGAGTCATTTCCAAAGTAGACAATTTATATTTAAGTAATACATTTACTACTTTCCTATAAAGAAAAAAAATAGTTTTGCATAAAATCTTCAAGCTTTGATGGACTTAGTGAAGTTAATTTGCCCATGTAAAGACCTTTTCCATATGAAGAAATAATTTTCATGTCGATTTGGATGCTTGGAAACTAAATTGGACTTGTTTCTTCCAAAATATGTTTGTTGGTAGAACTTATGGGTTGTCTTAGAAAAATCTTGTCTCTCATATATGAGCTTTTTTTATACTAAACTTTTATAGGTTGATAGGTCTTCAAGTCAGGAATCCAATAAACTTGAGTTTGCAACAAACGGACTTATTTAGCTCAAGATATTCAAGTCGGAATGGTCAAATGTCAAAACTAACAGAATACGAGACTTGTCTTTGAAGCTACGATTTCCATGCTCTTTCTTTCTTTCCTTGCCATATATGGATATAAATGTATGAATGTTTGGTAAAATCTGTCATAACCCATTTTTTGGTTATTCCCCAATTCATATTTTTTTCTCTCTTAAAAAAATACAAAAAAATCAAAAATATTATCAAAAAATATAACAGTGAAAAGAGGATGCCAGAACGCTCAGAAAATGGTCAAAAAATGGTTGAGGAGGTTCAAAAATGCAAAGATTGAAATTTGACAGTATTTCGTTGACTAATGAAAGCCCTGTTGACAAAGAAAATTCAATTTGAGGAAGAAATGTCCAAAATCAGATGTTTATTGGACTCAATTAAATTTATTAAAGGTTTAATTGAGTTTATGAAGAGTTTGATTGCAAGAAAAAATTGATTTTGGAGTTAATTTGGGCTTTAATTGGAAGAAATTAAAATTCTGGGGTAAAATATAATTTTTGAGAGTTAATTTGGTCAAATTAGGGGCTTAATTGCATAAATATTGAAGTTTGATGGCCAATTAGGGACTTAATTGAAGAAATCTGAAATCAAGGACCAAAATGAAAAACACACGTAAATAAAGGGGCTGTAATTAAACCGAATTAGGGGCCAAATTGAAAAAATTAGAAGTTTATTGATCAATTGAGGGTCAAATTGCATAAATTCAAGACCAAGGACCAAAGTGAAAAAGGCGGCCAACTTCAGGGCCGCTGTTTGATTTTTGGCAAGGATGCAATTGCATTAAGTTTTAAATCAAAATTGCAATTTAGGACTTGATCGAACAAATTACAAATTGATTTGGACTTTAACATAAGTTTGGCGCCATTTTCATTTAAATGAAACGACGCGTTTTGGCTAAAATGGCGTCATTTCATACATTGTTAAAAAAAAAAAAAGATGGCCCAAAATGGTGTCGTTTTGAATGGCACTATAGTCTTTCTTCTTCCCCTGGACGCGCAGAAAACAGGGGAAGAAGAAAGTTTTGTTCCCCTGTTTTCACCGACTTTTCGTCCTCTAAAAAGCTCAAAAAGACGCCGACCCAAAACACCCACTTGCTAAGCTGACCCGTGGCCTCCCACGTGTTGGAGAAATGGAGGAGACGTGCCTCCTCGGGCAATCGTGGGCGGCAGCACAGTGGCCACCCCGGCCTTTCTCTCCCCTCTGTTTTTACCGATAAATACAAAGGGAGAGAGCACAAGAAGAGAGGGCAAAAGAGAGCGGGAAGACCGAAAGAAAAGAAAAAAAAAAGAAAAGAAGAAGAGGGAGAATGGTCTGAAGACCGAAAGAAAAAAAAGAAGAGAAAAACAGAGGAAAAAAGAGAAAAACACAGAGAAGGGAAGAAGACAGACCGCCGCCTGGAACCACCGCCACCGCTGGCCATCACTGACGACTGAGGCTTCTCCAGGTAAACCCTCCACCTTTTTTTCTTTTGCTTTTATTTCTTCCCTCGCCATGCAAGACGTGCACGGTGCACGTCTCTGCAGGCGAGGCGAAGCTGGTTACTGTGCTCATGCATAGTAACCAGCTGATGTGGGCTGGGTTGGGCTGGGCTGAGCCCAGCCCGTGGATCTTGGGCCGAGTCCGGTCCAGCTCAACAATGGTGGGTCGGGTCCGGCCCAGCAAATATATATATATAATTCTGTGATTTCCACGCGTTTTGTTTTATGTTATTTTGTTTAATATCGGTCTGTAGTTTATGTAGTAAAATAATAAAAATCCGGTATTAAAATACCTGATTTTTGTCAAAACTTCCAAAATATAAAAAAAAAATTAAAAAAGAAAAACTATTTTTGTGCATATGGCCAAGTGTCTCAAAGCTAAAAAATCATATTGTGTTTTTCATACACCAAAAAACAATGTTTTAGCATGCATTTTGGCTTTAATAACCAATTTATTAAAGTCAAGAGAACATTGGCCAAAATTTCAAAAACAACAAAAATTTTATTTGTCTTTTAGTATCCGGGGTACGACATCGCACGTAATACGTATTCCGAATATTAAATTTTTTATTCTTTTGATGACATTGAATAGTTAGGTTTTACTTGATAAGATAAGGATCTCCTTATAAAGGAGGATTTTTCTTGACCCTTTAGACGGACCAACAATTAGAAAACGCAACCAAAACCTTAGATTTTATCAGACAATAAAACAATGCAGCTTACCTTAGATAGGGCGTAGTTAGGGTGCTAATACCCTCCCTTTACGCAACCAGTCTCCGTACCCTATCTTTGAGACCAATTAGGGTTCCTAGTGAACAAAATATTAGGTGGTGATTCCCAGTCCATATTTTACTGATAAGAGACAAGAATTCCTTATCTCTCCATATTTGCCAGGTAGACACCATTTTCCTGAGTGGTGGACGATCGCCGTGACGCCACACACGTGCGACAAAATCTGTCAATATTCAACACAAACTGGAACATGATCTGAATTTTATCTCCAAATTTCTTCTTTTCGAATCTTACATCCAAAAGTGCTTTCAAAGCATAAAATAAAGAATATCAAGGCATTTTATATATAAAACATGGGCAAAATACTAGGTACATATGGGTAAAACTATCGAATAATATGATTGTGTCAAAACCAAACAATTGATCCTATACTTTCTATTTAGTTACCCACGCCTTGTAATATGAAACATCATACTCAAAATCTCTAAGTATAATACCTTAATTGGTCATAATTTTAATACTTAATTGAATTGGATAATGTTCAACATCACATTAGCAATAAGATCTAAGTCAATTTGATAGTGTCCTTATATAATCATTTGGTTGAAACATGCGTATGGTTCTTATAATTTTGAGATTTCAAATGAATCAGAATTCTTTGATACTCCCATGCAAATACTATTAACATCTTGGTTCATGCATACTGCTTATTTATAGTAATTAATTAAGATTTGGTTTCAAAGGTTTGTCCAACCTCTAACTCGGTAGTTAAGCTTGAATTCCTACAACTCAAAGCTTATTCATTATATATCATTTGAGTAGACCCACTAACATCCTCAAATTTAGGAATGGAAGGCCCCATGAATTGGCTTATTAGATTAACTAACTCATTTTTCCTTAATTATATCATCAATATGACGGTCATCTTCCTCATCACTTGGTTTAGAATCATCATAATAATATGTAGTAGTTGTCATACCTAACCAAGCTTTTATATCCTTAATTTATCATGTCAATATTAGGTTCATTACATCACCACCTACCCTAAATGGACCAACTATTTGTGATGCTTATAAGATCCATTGAATGTAACTTGGGACTCAGGTGAACTCCATACTAAAGAAGTTTTCTCATTTAGGTTTATTATTCAAGTTAAGCTTTAAAAACTGCAAGTTATTTTAAATGGCCAACCTAACTATTGAATTCAAACTTTTATCACTAGAAATGGGCACACTAACATAACAATTTGAACATACCCAACTTTCATCCTCCAATAAAGTCAACTTTAAATTTAGAAAAATTTCATTTAATGCCTCCATATATTAATTTTTTAGTTCGGCAAGTGACATGTCTAATCTAGTACTAAGAAACGCATTACTTCCTTCATTATATGTTATATCATTGTCAGTACTGACAATAGTACCACCATAATAACATAATAATTTCATACTTCATGCTTTGTGAAACAACACAACAAAACCTAGAGCTAGTTTATCAATATTGCAATTTCATCAATTTTTTATCTAGATAATGTAATTTATCAACTCAATTGATGTGTTTTATAGCTAATTAATATAACAAAATCAACAAAACCCTAAACTAACCGGAAAAAAAACCCTAACCCTAACATAATAAAATATTAGCTCAAAAAGCATCGAATTAATAGAGGGGGAGGGTGGATTATACCTGAAATTGTTGAAAGAGAGGAGTTGTGAATAATGTTGGTGCACAAAAGTGGTCGTGGCAATGGTGTCTGCCACATGTGGAGAGAGAAAGTACGCGGTGGCGAGAGAGAGAGAAAGAGAGAATTGTCATACTGGGGAGATAGGGAGGGTGAAGTTGGCGGGGGGGAGGAGGAAGAAGTAGAGAGAAATAAGGGGGAAATAAGAAAGAAAGAAATTTTTTTTTTGATAGTGTTTAAATTCGATTGGTCGTGCAAGTGAGACCTATGCGTCTCTTGATGGCGCATATAAGACCTGTGCATCTCAATAAATTGTGCTACTTTAACAAATAAGTTTTTAGTTATTTTATTTTTCTGAGATTTTTAGCCAGTGTGCTATGTTAAAAGAAAAAAAAACTCTTGAAAACAGTGTCATAGACTAGAAACTAAACTTTTCATGGTGATCAAAATGCCCATGTGAAAGATTTTTTTTTTTTTCCCTGGGGTTAAACATGCCATCCTTGTAAAATAATGCAAGGTGTAACAGTGATGCTTTAGAAATTTTGTATAGCAGAAAGAATCAAAGTGGCAAGGGGAAAAAAGGAGTCAACGAATGACAAAGGCCTAATTCTGCTGCAGGGATTGGATTTTTATTTTCTTTTTATATTTTGCTTTTGATGAGTTCTATGATTAGGCTTTAATAAAATCTCATGGCCTAATTTATGCACTAAAAGCAATGATTGAAGCAGTTTACTCTTTTAGACCAAATGCTGATTTTTATTTATTTATGGGATAGATGAGTGAACACATATGCTCCAAAAGGGATCCTAGCAAAACAGGGAAATTGAAAGGGTAAAAAGAAACGAACTTGGTGCAAGTCCTTAATGAAATGCCCTTTCTACTAAGAAGGGAAAAAGAAAAACAGTAATCATTTCATATGCACAAGTCCTAATAGCTTTCTCGGAGCACAAAATAACATGCAAGTAAATGAAACAATATACAGCAAGACTTCAATTTCTTAGATAAAGGATACAGGTTTGTTGTTTGAGAATCAAATTCCACAATATGCTTTCTCATCAGATATGTAATTTTCCTTCAACTAAGCAGACATCACCGTATTCAAATGCATTATCCATATAGTTTTTATCAGTAGAGAAAAAACAATACTTGTAAATCTGTAAGGCAGTTTGGTTCAAAGGTGGAAAGGGAAATAAAAACACCAATGTATTGGCCCACTACTCAGTTCCAATTGAGCAACATAATGGAATAGTTCCGAAATGAAATCAACAGATTCAAAAATTAACCTAATGCAATTGCTGTCTTGTTTTGTTAAAGCACTTCTTCGACACTCCTGTTTTTGTTAGTCTTCCTTACTTCGAAATTCCACAATAATATGAGCATGGGATTGAAATTGATATAAATTAAACAATAATATAAATTGCATTTGGCCCCTTCCCTCATTTAATTTTTGGGTTTGGTAATTTAGTGTATGATGCTTTTTAAATGTGTTTTTTACTTGAAAATATATTAAAATAATTTTTTCAGATTTTTTTATTATTTTTAACATCAATACTATCAAACTATCAAAAAGCACTAAAATAGCATTAAGTTAATTTTTTTTCCATGCCAAAAGTACTTTTAAAACACATGGAGTTTAAAACATAATGCTAAACAACCTAAAATTAACAAAGCCTAAAAAGATGTGGCTAAATCACCGTAGCTATACTAAAAAAACATTGTTCATTGTAACAGTGTTTTGCTTCTCTAATATTAGGTTATTTGAAAATTAAACTTTGTAAATTTGTTTTTTAATTTTCTTTACATAGGGATTATCTCAGTCTCATGGATTTAGTTTTTTTTTTTCTCGATTTCAATCTTCAACATTGAATTTGATGGGATTGAGTTTTGTAATTTTTTTCAATTTGCTTTTTATGGAGTTATCCTGCTCTCATAACCCAAGTCATGGGTTTGACAAGTTAACTCGAATTGGCTCAGGTTGGTTTTTTGTCATTATTTTAATTGATTTTTTTTTCAATTTCATCTTTCAATATTGAGGTGGTTGGAAATTAGGCTTCATAATTTTTTATATTTGCTTTATATAAGGGTTATCTTGGTCTCATTACTCGGATCACAAGTTTGACATGTTAATTTGGGTTAACTCATGT
>Ga0307517_10010980_pt1 | contig 12596 bp, 4 predicted proteins | sample 23_EM_MG_FD_194515 | JGI IMG/M metagenome (GOLD analysis project Ga0307517, IMG submission 194515) | Populus trichocarpa ectomycorrhiza microbial communities from riparian zone in the Pacific Northwest, United States - 23_EM | ecosystem: Host-associated > Plants > Roots > Unclassified | place...
TTAATAGAGCTAGGCAATGAGTTGTGTAATTATCTAAGTTCATCTTTGTGAACACATAATCCTTGTAGAGACGAGTTTTTAACAATCGATTACAAAATAGAGAATCTCTAACTTGGAGGGGGCAATATTCATTCTCGGAAGCTCATATCGGTATTGATTTTATCTAATATTGATGTCTTTTTTGTTGAAGAGCAGGAAAGTGAGATTTGGTAGGGGATTAGTAGAGCGACCACTATTGTGGTTATGACTTATCAATGCTCTACTTTTAGATTTTTAGAGATCACCTCTTAAGCATCATGTTTCACAACACTCATCATGACATGACGAGAGTGAATCCCACATAGGATTGGAGTGTGATGATTTTTATGCCTACTTTCTTGCACATCAACAAAATATATATATATATATATAAAGATTCATTTATTCTAAGGATTATGCAAGTTCATTATTTTTGAATATATCATATTTTTAGCAGAGTTTTCTTTATTATTAGAACATTTCAAGATATTGACAATGACATAATACATAACAATTCAACACATCAATCATGTCCAATCATCATGTACCAATACCACAACACTTCGCACATGAATAAATGAATCTTTATATAGAGGAATATTGACTATCACAAGTAGTAATAAGAGGAATATTGACTATATAGTACTTACCTATCACAAGTAGTAATAAGAGGAATATTGACTATTCTGCATGCTGTGAAGGACCGACCTGTCATAAATATTGCAGTTTTATTTATTAGTATCAATGCAAAAACAACTATAGTGTATGTATCGAACAATTCATGAGGAATTATTTTCTTTTTTTTTGCATCGAGTTTATGCTTAAATAAATAATTTATCAATATTGGTTGATAATCATATATCTACCCATTAAACATCCTGTCACATTCATTATTCCTTAAAATATCACACTAGTCAACTTTAACAACATTCTAGTCGTCAAAAAATTTGATGCCTCTAATATTCCATAATCCATGATTACTAGTCAACTTCAATCCCTTTTATTACACCTAATTCCATATTTATCAACAAAGCAATACGTATTTTAAAAAATTGCATATACTCAATTAAAACAAGTCCTAAAATATATTATATAAGAGAGCGGAGTACCTACTTAATGCTTGAGCTCTATTAATAATTATCTGCAATGATGCGACACCTACGACCTTACATGTTCCAACAATTGAACCACATTATTATTATTATTATTTTGTCTAAACAAAAAACTTCCACATTTTTTTATAACAAATGAAATTTGTTCTCAACCTCACATTAAATGTTTATAATGTACCAAATTAATCATATATGTTACATTAATTAGGAAATCTAAATTTTTAGGAATCTAATTAATTACCTAAGTGCTAGTGAGATAGAATTTGAGTATAACCAGTATATATATATATCCTCATTGTAAAGAAAACCTTCAAATTTATTTACATACTATATTTTATAAGGATTCATTTTCTATACCAAATTGTTAATACCAATAACTAAGTTTAAATGGATGATAAAAGAAAGCTCTACTAAAGAAAGGTTTGTTAATTCTTTAATGTGGATCAAATTTATTTTATGGTATTAATTAAATGACCAAATCTAGCATAATATCATCAATTAAATTAATTTTTATAATAATATTTTTAGATATCCCTTTTAACAATATAATATTTTTTTAATTTATTGGAATAATTAATTAATTGTTAATTAATAATAATTTATTATACGACAATAATAAAGAACAAGATTGTAATTTATTTCAAACACAGAGAAAAATGATAGTTTTTTAGGATCCTTTATTGCACATAAATACAAAAGTTTTAAACTTTCTGAAGTTAAAGGGCTGTTAAAAAACATGGTAATACTTCAATTTTCTGAAAAAAAAATCAAAACATAAATAAAAATAAAAATTAAGACTTTCTATTCAAATGGAATATTCCCTCATCTAGAGTTTTATAGTGTTTCAAATTTATACTAAATTTGAAAAATATATTTTAGAGGCTGCTCAAAGTTTTTCTTTAAAAGTTTTTTATTATTTTCAAATAAAAAATCTAAAACGATGACTGACTTAATATTTTTCTTTTATATATAGAATTTTGGACAAAGTAAAATATTTTAGTTCTTTTATATTTTCATTTTTAGTTATTGTCATAAACTTACTTTTTTATAAATATAATATAAAAGATCTTTTATTGTGTGAGTTAATAAGTATAACATTTTCATGAAAATCTTATTTGAATGAAAAAATTTTATATCTTATTATTAAATTTTTATAAATATAAAATATTAAGATAACTATTATAAGTTTTGATTTTGGATATTGTTTTATGCAAAATATTTATAATCTTGACATATTTATTTTTTCTTATGGGAAAAGCTTTTTCTACCGTTCTCAACACATTCTCAACAAATGAACAGATATTCTAATTTTTTATTGAAAAAAGAAAAACGAAACAAGAAAATGGAAAAGAATGGTTTTGTGTTATTAAATAGAATTAATGATTCCAAAATAATATATAAAAAGGGAATTTGTCTAAATGAGAATTCTTAAACGCTAGGGCTTCAACTGGATCTCTTAAACATGCAATGACATTATTTTTATATTTAATTTGATAACCAAATTCATGCATTAATCTGATCACGTCAGAAACAAGGATCTAATAAGCAAGCAATGGAACCCTGTTCGGGGGCGAAAATACAAGTCCCAACACGTTATATAAGACTTTTTCCCAAACCTGCTATTCCAAGTCCTTGCATGCATGAGCTTTCAGATTGATGAAACGGATCTCCAAAAACTCATGAATGGTAGGTAGATCGATATGCATGGCGGATACAGCAAACTCGTTTCGCAACACAGCATCAATTAGTTAGTTTTGATAGCATGATCGGTCAAGATGAGACAAACTGAAAGGAAGGGTCCTCCTCTAAAATCTGGCTTGTAATTGACCTAAAGTAAACTGACTGAATTTCTGTGTCAACCTGGAATTCGGGTGATCTGGTAAAAACTTGATAGAGATTTTTTTTTTTCAAATATATTTTTTCTCTTACTCATAGACCCTTATTTTTTCATATTTTTCAGTTGATTACTAACTCATTTCAAAGTTCACTATATAAATACTATAATAATATTTTAGTTTTTCAATGTGAAATTTAAAATCATTTAGTATATATACATTATATTCATAAGAAAATAAGTTATGTTTTTTCCATATAGGATAAAAAATATTTTTGGTTTAAATACTTCAACTTAGAAAAATAAGATAGTATCTTTCCAATGTGGGATAAATAATCTTTTAAACTTAATTGTTTACAACATGTATAGCCTACATTCACATGGATTGTATCTTAATTTTTTTATATAGAATATTAAAACCTCAAATATTTTTTTCCAATTTTTCCGGGTTGACATAAGTCAACCCGGGACCCGACCCCTTAACCGAATCTACCCCCAGACCGGGTTTGATAACTATGGTTGCCATGAAAATATAACTTTAAAGAATGCAATTAAAAAGAAATAAAGTGATGTGACTGGTTAAAAAACTTTTAAAAAAATAGACAAAACTTCATCTCTTTTATTTTGTTCAAGTGCCTCTTTTAAAAAATATTGATTGTTTTTGTTATGTGTTTAATTTTCAGAGTGGTTTTTCTTATTTATCTATGGTTTTGTTTTTATCTTTTATATAGATAAACTATGTTTTTTAAAACAAAAAATATTTATTTTTTGATGTTATTCTTAATATATGTAGCCTTACATGTTATTACTTTTTTTCTTTTTATTTTATTCAATCAATTTAATGTCCTATTTTTAAGATTTAATATATTGATCTACATTTGTCTCTCGGTTTTTCAAGTTTTGTTTTTAGCTGTCATTAATGATTTTTTATTGATTTATTAACGCACAAAATTCTTAGTTTATTTAATTACATGCGTGCATAAACTTTTTGATTTGTTATATTTTTTGAAGTATCAAAATGCGTTGAAAAAACCTACATAGATAATTTTAAAATATTTGACCTGTGGCGGAGTGCGGGTCATATATATATAAAAGAAATAGCTCAAAAGGGAAAATCGACCCGACAACTAAGTTGTTGACGAATCATTTAGCAGCGTTTGGTTATTGTCCTAGGATATAAGAGACAGAGACATGACCCGAGTCAATGCATGAATAAAATTTGTTATTATCATAATTTTAAAACATGACTCGAAAGTTTACTTGGGCCAAGGCCTTGGATCGGGAGGATCAATGTAGTTTGACCTAATTTTTGTTTTTTTTTTAAAAAAAGCAACCTTGTTTTGACCTTTTTTTAAAAAAAAAGTCAATGTGTTTTTTACTTGTGCTTTATTTAGGGTCGAACTATGTTTTTCTTGGATCAACCTGAGTTTTTTACTTGGTCACGTCAGGTCAATACTTCCTTTATTTTTTTCTAAACTCTGACTAATACAAGTCTCGAGTTGACCCTCCTGACCAATCTAGATTTTATAACTAGAGTTATTAAAATATTAATTTCAACACTTAATATAAACCAAAGTTAAAAAAAAAATATCTATTTTTTTAACTTTCTATGTTTGACAATAATATATACTAGTTAGGTGGCTCGCGCTACGCCGCGAGCTCATCTTTTATTTTCTTAAAAAGTTGGGTCTTGACACTGGCAGGACCCAAGGCTATTTTTGGTCTGCAACATGTAGGGCCCAATGATAGTTGGGTCTTGGCGAGCCCAAGCGCCACGTGAGCACTGGGGTATGCCAAGCCCCCAAGTAGGTAGCAGAATGTCACGTGTGCTCAGGGGTGTGCCCAGCATAGAGGCAAGACTCAAGCGCCACGTGTGCGTAGGGGTATGACCAGCATTGAGGCAGGACCCAAGCGCCATATAGGCGCAGGGGTGTGCCTAGCCCACAGGTACCAACCCAAACGCCACGTATCCCCACATAGTTTTTCTTCGACAGTAATAACATTTTTTAAAAATTTATTAATGATGATAATAATAAAAATAGTAATAGTAATTTTTAGTTTTACCTTTCAAATCCAATCTATGGTTGTTTTTCAATATTAAAAATAATTGTTTTTTTCTAATTTAGTAATTATTTTATTAATAATATTAATTATCATAAAAATAATAATATTTATAACACAAAAGATAATATTTTTAATATTAATACTTTTGATTAAAGTAAAAATAATAATATTCATAACACAAATAATACTATTTTTAATTCCAAGAATATTGAGAACGCAAATAATAATATTTTTTTATATTACAAATTTGAATTCTTATAAAAATAATAATATTACAACCCAAATAATAATAATATCTTTGATATGAATATGTTAAGTTATAAGAAAATTAATAATATTTTTTAGATGAATATTTTGTATTATAAGAAAAATAATAATATTTACAATGAAAATTATAATATTTTTTATATTAATACCTGAAATTGTTGAATATTTTTAATAATACTACGCCGCGGGCTAACTTTTTATTTTTATAAAAAATACCATAAAAATTTATAATATAAATGATAATATGTTTTCAATATTAATAGTAATATATTTTTTTTAAAATTATTAACTATTTTATTAATAATATTAATTATAATAAAAAATAATAATATTTCTAAAACAAATAATAATATTTAGAATTCTAGGATCTAGAAACCTTGGGTCTTGATGGAGGACCCAACAAAATTGGATCCTTACGCACGACCCATTGATCTTGAGTCTTGACGACGGACCCATGTCCATTGATTCCAGCGCAATGACCCAAGTGTCAGGTGTCCCCAAGTGGAGAGTGTGCATGGTTCCCGCCTAGCGCAGCCCAAGCACCACGTACGCGCAAGGGTGTGCCTAGCACGAAGGCAGGTGGAAGCGCCACGTGGGCGCAGGGGGTGCCCAGCACTGAGGTAGGACCCAAGCGCCATGTGGGCGCAGGGGGTGTGCCCAAGCGCCATGTAGGTGCAGGGGGTGTCCCAAAGCTCAGGCAGCAGCCCAAGCGCAACATGTCCCCACATAGTTTTTCTACGATAGTAATAACAGTTTTTTAAAATTTAATAATAATAATAATAATAATAATAATAATAGTAATAGTAATTTTTAGTTTTACCTTTCAAATCAAATCTATGGTTGTTTTTCAATATTAAAAACAATTGTTTTCTAATTTAGTAATTATTTGATTAATAATATTAATTATTATAAAAATAATAATATTTATAACACAAAAGATAATATTTTTAATATTAATACTTTTTATTATAGTAAAAATAATAATATTCATAACACATAATAATATTTTTTTATATTAAAAATTTGAATTCCTATGAAAATAATAATATTATAACACAAATAATAATATCTTTGATATGAATATGTTGAATTATAAGAAAAATAATAATATGTTTTATATGAATACTTTGTATTATAGGAAAAATAATAATAGTTACAATGCAAATTATAATATTTTTTATATTAATACCTCGAATTGTTAAATATTTTTAATAATACTACACCGCGGGCTCACTTTTTATTTTTATAAAAAATACTATAAAATTTTATAATATAAATAATAATATGTTTTCAATATTAATACTAATATTTTCTTTGAAAATAATTAATTATTTTATTAATAATATTAATTATAATAAAAATAATATTATTTTTAAAACAAATAATAATATTTAGAATCTTACAACCCAAGAACCTTGGGTCTTGATGGAGGACCCAATAATAATTTGGTCATAATGTTGGACCCATTGATCTTAGGTCCTGACGCCGAACCCATTCCCCTTGGGTCCAGTGGCATTACCCAAGCGCCACTTGTCCATACATGGTTTTTCTTCAATAGTGATAACAATTTTTTAAAATTTATTAATGATGATAATGATAATAATAATAATAATAATAATTTTTAGTTTTACCTTTCAAATCAAATCTATGGTTGTTTTTCAATATTAAGAATAATGTTTTTCTAATTTAGTAATTATTTGATTAATAATATTAATTATAGTAAAAATAATAATATTGATAACACAAAAGATAATATTTTTAATATTAATACTTTTGATTATAGTAAAAATAATAATATTCATAACACAAATAATAATATTTTTTTTATATTAAAAATTTGAATTCTTATAAAAATAATAATATTATAACACAAATAATAATATATTTGATATGAATATGTTTAATTATAACACAAATAATAATATTTTGATATGAATACTTTGAACACTAAGAAAAATAATAATATTTACAACGTAAATTATAATATTTTTTATATTAATCCCTCGAATTGTTGAATATTTTTAATAATATTACGCCGCGGGCTCACTTTTTATTTTTATAAAAAATAATATGAAAATTTATAATATAAATAATAATATGTTTTCAATATGAATACTAATATTTTCTTTGACAAAAATTAATTATTTTATTAATAATATTAATTATAATAAAAATAATAATATTTCTAAAACAAATAATAATATTTAGAATTCTAGGACCCAAGAACCTTGAGTCTTGATAAGGATCCAATAACAAGTGAGTCCTGACGCTAGACCCATTCATCATTGGTCCTGACGCCGTAACTATTCCCCTTGGGGCGCGGGAATGGGTCACGCCCAGCGCAGCCTAAGCGCCACTTGTGTGCTAGCATGTGCCCAGCCCCCAGGCAGGCAGCCGAAGCACCACATGTGTGTAGGGGTGTGTCAAGCACTGAGGCAAGATCCTATGCGCCACATGTACGCTGGGTTGTCCCAGCACACAAGCAGGCAGCCTAAGCGCTCAAGGATTGGCAGACCGAGCGCCAGGTGGCTGCAACCCGAGGTGCGGCCAGCAGGCGTGGCCTGTCTAGCGCCCATGCCTGGCAGCCAAACGCTAGGTGTCTGCCTCCAGCCTGGCGCTTGGGCCCTGCAGGCTGCAGCCTCCCCACATGCCCCCACCAATAGTGCATTCCAGAGTGAAAGCACTCACAGTCTACAGTACCCGCGCTATAGTGCAATCTTGTGCATCACTACCAAACACAAATTTGTTTTCATTTTTTTTTTTTGCTTTATCTTCCATGTCTTCTATATATGTTTCTATATTTTTTGTCACAGAATAATAACCAAACACTATCTTAGTTTCTATCACTTTATATAACTAATTTGAAATTAAAAATTAAGACTTGTTGATTTTAATTTTCAAGATCCCCTAAATATGCTGCATGAGAGGGATGTGCATCAACATAACCCCCCTTGAAATTGTTTTTTTTTTTTTTTTTCTGACAGCAAAAGCAAGATAACATTTTAAGAAATTCTAACATAGAACATGCCCTAAATGTCTTAAGAATTTGATGAAAGAATTTTGGCTGTGGAGTTCAACTAGGAAATCAGGGGTGTACAAGTTTGCAGAAGAGAGCACCAATTATCTGTCATTTATTTATTTATTTATTTTAATGATGAGAACCATCTTTTCACGGCATCTAAGTTAGATCAGATCATGAGAGGGAAGGCTATCTCGACGGCTTATGAGTTTCACAAGTACTGGTTTCGTGTAGAATTACTAACATTAACATCAAGTCGACTTATAAATTTCAACAAGTAGGAAGTTATAAATGCATTGGCTTGAAGCTAACGTTAATAATTCTCCAAGAAATTCCAGCTGCGAAACTTACTAGAAATGAGGATGTAGATAAGCATAATGAGTATCTCGTCCTTCCAACAATGGTGGGAAGATCAAGAAAATAACTCTTCGCTCATGTTAACGACAGGGTGTGGAAAAAAACTGAAAACTTTAAAAAATAGCTTTTTTCTAAAGCACTAATGAATTTTTAAAAAAACTTCACATCAAAATTAGACTTTTCATCGGCTTCAATCATGAGCCAAGATATATAGGCTTGAATATGGACTTTGTGTCCAAGTTATTCCTTAAAAAACAAGTCTTTTGTTTGGAACAAGAAATCTTTAATTCTTAAGTTAGTTACTATAAGAGAGAAATGAGAAAAATATATAAGAGAAATAATGTGAGGAGCTGGAAAATATGTGTGAGGTTCTCTAATTTTTTAATCTAAAATCTCTTTATGTTTACCTAGTGATCCACAAAATATTTATAAACCTTTTGTTATGTCAGCTCACCTTAGGATGTGTAGAGTTGCATGATAATTGATTGGTAGAAACATTGGTGATATTATTGGTTATAGTATTTGGCTCTGCTATTGGTGGAAATGTTGGTGATTTTTAGTGATATTTTGGCAAAAAATTACCATTTGTGAGAAAAGAGGTGCATGCTTTGCATAGAATATGGTTCATGTTTTGCATGATGGCTATTGACTAGAAATATGATGTCAATCTTGTATAAAAGTGTGTACTTGTAGAGAATTTATTAATAAGACGCAGAAATTTTTATATGCGTGGATGGTTTATAGTGCTTTCATCTGACTCCTTAGGACTAAAAAAATGTTCAAGTGTGTGATAGCCCATATACTAAGAAAAAAAAGGGAGAAAAGTGTATCAGGAAGAGGGGAAGAAACCTAGCCATTTGGGCTAGACCTAAACGACTAGAGTGCTACCTATACTCTAAACCTTAATCTCCCTTATCGTTTTGAAATATTAGAGGCATGTGTGGAGATTTTATGGAGACATGAAGATCTTATTGAGGAGATTTTTTATGGAGATAAATTTGAAGACATGGAGATCTCATCAAGGAGATTTTTCATTGTTTAGAGACATGAAGATCTTACCATGAAATGTTTTAACCATTTAGAGATAAGGAGATCTCACCATGAAAATTTTCATAAGGATACTTTTTAAGATATGCAGATTTTGATGGAGATTTTTATTAGAGACATTAGAGATATGGAGAAAAATTATTATTTTTTATCTGAAAAGATTAAAAGATAGAGATACAATTTATAGAGATAATCCAGAGATTATCTGATCTCATGTACTTATATGTATACTTTCCTCCTATCTTACTCTAGCTTTACTTCCTTTTTCACAAACTATTGGAGGTAACTATTGGTGATCAATCTTTGTTTTTTTAAGGCATGGCATTCATCAGTGTCATGCCTATGGTCATGATGAAAAAAACAGAACTTATTATATTTCCTCATGTTCATGTCATTTTTCATAAATAAATAAAAAAGATATTGTGTAAATTTTTTTTTCCTAACAACTAGCTTCTTAGTATTATTGTCTATATTGTGTTGCTACTTCGTGAAGTTTAGATATTTATATATTTCAAGTCACATGAGATTGCCTCATAGACAATGGAGTCATAGAGATATCATACATGAGTAATCATGCATAATAATTATTTTTACAACATAAATAACTTATAAAATAAGTTGTTCATATAGCGTCACAGTATCAATTCATAAAATATGACTTTTAGGTAGATATCATACTCACAACCATTCATGCACACACACTAATAAGAAAGTCAACTTAATCAATGTTTGACATCCCAATATTTTATTTTTTTTCTATTTTTCCCTCTATTGTCTAGCAGAATTGAGAATTGGATTGAAGAGTGAAATACAAATGGAGGGAAATTGATTGGCTTGCACTTTACACTCTATTGTGCGTGGAACAAGCTATAATCTTATAGTGGTTATCCTCGATGTCGTTAGATTCTTCTTGGCGAGACATATCTCCTAGTTCAGCTCATGTTGAGGTCGAAGCTATGGTGGTTCTCTCATGGCCTATCCTTCTTTCTTCTTCTTCTTTTTTCCTTTTTTTTTTTCTCCTTCTTCTCTTGATTTGCAAATTGGTCTTCTGTCTTTTTTTCTTTCAAGTTCAATTTAAGTTTGGCCTATCGGATTCTATTTAGATTACGTTCAAATTTACGAAATTAGAAGGAAAATGGGTTAGGAAAGGAAAATTCCGGACATTTTTGCAAGTGGCTTGCCTAAAATGTATCCTCATTGTAAAGTTTGGCCTATCCTAAATGCTAGTAAGATAGAATTTGAGTATGACCAAAATTTCCTCATTGTAAAGAAGACCTTCAAATTTATTTACATACTATATTTTATAAAGATTCATTCTCTAAACCAAATTATTAATACCAATAACTAAATTTAAAAGGATGGTAATAGAAGCTCTACTAAAGAAAGGTTTGTTAATTCTTTATTGTGGATCAAATTTATTTTATGGTATTAAATGACCAAATCTAAACATTATATCATTAATTAAATTAATTTTTATAATAATATTTTTAGATATCCCTTTTAACAATATAATATATTTTTTAATTTATTTGGATAATTAATTAATAGCTAATATTAATAATTTATTATACGACTATAATAAAGAATAAGAAATACTTAAAGGGCTGTTAAAAAACATAGTAATATTATTATAAATTATGATTTTGGATTTTGGATTTTTTTTTATGAAAAATATTTAAAATCTTGACATATTTCTTTTTTTTTTTTCCGTTCTCACCACATTATCAACAAATGAACAGATTTTCTAATTTTTCATTGAAAAAAGAAAAACAAAACAAGAAAATGGAAAAGAATTGTTTTGTGTTACTATGTAGTATTTGAAACAAGCAATGGAACCCTGTTCGGGGGCGAAAATACAAGTCCCAACACGTTCTATAAGACATTTTCCCAAACCTGCTAGTCAACGTCCTTGCATGCATGAGCTTTCAGCAATTGACGAGAATATTGATGAAACGGATCTCCAAAAACTCATGAATGGTAGGTAGATCGATATCCATGGCGGACCCAGCAAACTCGTGCTCGCAACTCAGCATCAACTAGTTAGTTTTGATAGCATGATCGGTCAAGATGGGACAAACTGGAAGGAAGGGTCCTCCTATATTCTCTATGCTGATTTAAAAAAGTCAAAGAAATCTTATCGTCTCCCTTCGTGTCAGTAGTCAAGGAGAACTCATCTTCAAGAAAAGGAGAAACAATACATGTCCAAATTATCGCTCTCTCTTGCCACAGAACAATGAAAACGACCACAACAAACGCAGAGACAGATCAGAAAGTCAATAAAGTCGAAAAATCTAAACTGCGGCACCTCAAGCTATAGGGTCTCTCACGTTTCTCAAGCTCCATGCATGGCATCCTTTAAATTTCGTTAGATGACTATTTAGCTGGGTTTTTCCTTGTACTTTGTCTGTGTTTTTAAATCTTGTTTCAATTGTTTTTTATAATATTTTTTTGTTTGAAAATATATTTAAATAATAATTTTTTATTTTTAAAAAATTATTTTTAATATCAGAACAGTAGAATGATATAAAAACATAAAAACTATTAATTTAAAATAAAAAATAAATAAATTTTTCTAAAAATACTTTTTAAATATAAAAACAAACAGGCTTTTGGTATCTTGTAGCTGAGTGATTTTCTTAGTCAACAACATAATATTAAGATATTGTTTAAGATTGTGATGGTACGCAGTGTTTAGTTTTGTGATTTTTATTTAAAAATATATTAAAATAATATATTTTATTTTATTTTTAAAATTTTATTTTTAATATTAACACGATATAGAAATAAAAAAAGTTAAAAAAAAATTCAATTTTTTAATAAAAAAAGACAGCCGCAGAAATTTCAATTTTCAAAGGTCGTGGAACACAGATTTTGAATT
>Ga0307517_10010981_pt1 | contig 12595 bp, 15 predicted proteins | sample 23_EM_MG_FD_194515 | JGI IMG/M metagenome (GOLD analysis project Ga0307517, IMG submission 194515) | Populus trichocarpa ectomycorrhiza microbial communities from riparian zone in the Pacific Northwest, United States - 23_EM | ecosystem: Host-associated > Plants > Roots > Unclassified | place...
ATACTTTATTACTTTACCTTTATCAAACAATTACCAACGAGCCTTCCTGACTATTAATCCGTTGTCTCGAATATCCTTGGCCTAGTTAGCTCGGAATCCTACCGTGTTAACTACCCCGTAACAGACTGGGAGGAAAGGATAATAGTTGAAGGACAAATTGGACTTAGGGATTGCCGTTCAACCAAGGGTATTCTTACACTGAAGGTCTGTCGAAGTCTGCTATCTGCTGCTAGCCAGGAGACTAGTTTAAATACAAAACCTAAGAGCGATAGCCTTCCTGCAATCACGATCATTACCAGTAGCTGCGCACATACCAGAATCCTGTAATCCTGCAAGACCAAAGAAAGAAATATAGCTCAGCCTTCACCAGTGCTACATGACCATTCCATACCCAGAATCCTAAATATAAACTTCCAGCAAGGCAAACTAAACATAGCCATACGATAGCATAGCCTATCTGACTCAGAGACAGTGGCGGAGCCGAAATTGAATCAAATAAACCAAATATAAATTAACTAAACATAGGAGATCCTGCACTGCCCGCTCTTGTGTACGGTTACTGGAACATGTACACATGTTAGATTCCCTTATTCTGAAAAATCAACCATCATTCCAAAGTCCTTGCTGTCCTCAGTACTGTCATCTGTGTGCCATAGGAGGCTGTCGTCATCTGTGGGGAAGTAGTCCTGCTCAGAGCTGCTGGAATCATATTCCTCATTGTCATAGGGTTCCCAGAAGTCGTCTGGGCAATCGTTTGCGGTACAGGGTGTGGAGGAAACTTCCATGGGTTACCAGGAAGCTTTAATGTAGTGGGAGGTGATCTGGGGCATTGGTTCTGGTGGGTGGTTTGCGTTCCAGTATTCCTGTATGAGTTCTAGGGAGTGGTCGAGGTTCTTGATAGTTCCCAGAAGTCATCAGCTCACTCATAGTCTTTCCAGTGGACCAGGAATTCGTCCCTGTTGTTCTGGCGGCCGTAGTCGAGTATCTGCTCTGCTTTCCATTCTTGTGCATTGTTGATTAGGATGGGTGCTGGCTTGTCTATTCTGTGGGACTTGAATCTATGGGGATCGTTCTCTCTGTATTCCTTAAGGGAGGAGATGTGGAAGTAGGGTTTCTGGTGGGCCATTCTGGGCGGGAGGTGTAGCTTGTAGTAGTCTGTGTCAGGTAGATGTTCTAGGACCTTGAAAGGCGCAAACCATTGTGGCTCTAGCTTCTTGGATCATTCAGGGGAGGAGGTATAAGGCTGGGCTCTAACAAGAACTCTGCTGCCATTCTTGAAGGGTTCTATTAGGGGTTTGCAGCGTTTGTCAGCTGGAACAGTCTGGCAGATGGTAGCGTGCTTTCTCGCCATGTCTACTTCCGTTCTGGTTGCTTCATGGGCATTGAGCATATCGTCCACCGCTGGTACCTTGCTGGCAGATCTCTGGACAGGGCTGAATATCTTCCACGGGCGTCTATAGAGGGCATGGTATGGCGAGATGCCTAGGGTTTCATGGGGGGCGCAGTTCATTGCTGCTGCAATAGCTGGGAGGTGGCCGGACTGGTTGTTCTGTCTGAGGTTAAAGAAGTTCCTCATTACCCGTTTGAGGGTATGGATCCTTCGCTCAACCTGGCCATTGGTTTGGTGGTGGTATTAGGTTGCCATCCAGACCTGGATACCAACAGACATCATCATTTGTGACCAAAAGTTAAAGGTAAAGCGAGAGTCCTGGTCAATGACAATGGTGAGAGGGAGGCCATGGACGTCAAGGATATTACTGTTGAGTTTCTTAAAGCTTTTCTCAGAGGTGGCTGCGTCATTCAGGGGGATGAGATGCGTGTAGGAGGTAAAGTGGTCCATAATGACCATGATGGATGTATAGCCATCGGACTTGTTAAAGGGGCCGGCAAAGTGTATGGCTAGGGATTGGTAAGCTTCGTCAGGGTCAGGGAGGGTAAGGGATCGTCCATAGGATAAGGTGGTAGGCTCGTTGTTAATCTGGCACTTATCGCATGACTGACAGTATAGGACAAAGTCCTGGCGCATCTGGGGCTACCAGAAGAAGCAAGCTGCATAGGAGCAGCATTTGTAGGCTGAGAAATGCCCGAGGCCTTCATGGACAGTCTTGAGGATGAAATCCCGTAGGGATACCCCCTGCTCAACAGGTCCTACTGGTATATAAAGGTTTTCATACCCATTGGTGTTCTGGGCAAGTAGGAGGCCATCGCGGATGGAATAGTGCAATTTATTATCAGTTTCCTTAACCCTGGTGTAGAGGGAGTCTGTCTTAAGGGCTTCTCTAACTTGCTGGGCGAGGATACCCATAAGGCAGGAGTGTAGGGTGCTTAGGAATTGGTTGGCATTGGTTGCCTCATCGGAGTCATAGCCTGCTTGGCTGTAAAGGGGACTAATGGCCGGTGTGGCCAGGATGGTATCATTCATAGGGAAGGGCGGGAGGTTCTCTGAGAGGTATGAGATATCAGGGAGTGAGGCCTGGCCTTCCTCAAGGCTGTGTTCGATGTTGAAGTCCTATCCTGCTCTTTTCTCTTTGTTTTCTTGCTCTGCTTCCGGACCTTAGGGTCCTTTGGCCAGTAGCCTACACCTTCTTTTTCATCCCTATGTATTTCACACCCATCGTCAGTACATGACATCCAGCTCATTTCTGAGTGTTGTTGTTCCATCTCACTAGCGATTGGGAGAGTTCTATTATCACCCCAAGAGTTTCCAATCGATATTCTACTATCGTTGCTGGCTGCACTTGATGTAGCTGGCGAGGAAGTAGAGGCCTTACACTTCTAAGAGCGAGTCACTGCATTGCTGGTAATGTCGTCCATAAGGTATTCAGGGCGGCAACGACTAATGGAGTCACTGCTGGCAAGGGTGGGAGAGGGAAGGGCGCCACCTGAGTGGTACATGGCATCTTGTGATTCAATGCTAAAATCGGTAGAGGAGGCATAGCTTGTATTGATTTGTAGGGGTTGGATGGGATCAGGTAGCTCAAGGCTGTCATAATCGATAGTGGGGTCTTTGAGACTTATATCTAACAACCCTGGGGTTCCCTCATGGATTCTCGATAGGTAATCTGCTAGGAAATTCTTCGCTCCTGGCTGGTATTCTATTTTAAAATCAAAGCGACTGATGTACGTTAGCCATCTCTGCTGTCATCCATTGAGATTCTTTTGCGTCAAGAGTTTAGTGTGGGTCTCATGGTCTGTAACAACTGTAAATTGTCTGTGTAACAAATGGGGAGTGAATGCTTCTATAGCCTCAATGATTGCTTGCGTTTCCTGTTGGTGTGTGGGGTAGTTGCTTTGTGATGGCGTCAGCTTCCTGCTTTGGAACGCTGCAGATCTGGTTGCATCTCTGGTTGGTCCTTGGCCTATCCAAGCGCCTGTACCTGTAGGGGATGCATCAGTAAAAAGCCATATCATATCTGGCTTGTTATAGTTGATCGGTCTAAGAACCCTGTGCTTATCTGCAGCTCGCTTGACCTCTTTGCAGGCTGCTTACTGCAGATCCGTCCACAGCCATTGAGCGTTCCCACTCAGCTCTGTGAGCGGGGCTGTGATGGTGGCAATGTGGGGAATGAACTACAAGATATAATTAACCATTCCATTGAATCGCTGCTGTTCTTTCTGGCTCTCTGGCCTTGTCCAGTCCATTATGGTCCGGATTTTCTCTGGTGCACGGTGGATGCTATCATCGTCTATCATATGGCCTAGGATATCGAGTTTTGTTGCCAAGAAAACACTTTTCTTTGGGTTGGTATAATAGCCGGCGTTCTGCAGCTTACTGCAGGCGTTCGTAACGTTTTTAACATGCTCTTCAAAGATGTCACTGAAGACAAAAATACCGTCAATGTAGACACATATGTTCTTGCCTAATTCGTCATGGAATAGGTCCTCCATAGTCCTTACAAAGGTTCTAGGAGCATTCATGTCTTCTTGCATCATGACCTGGCTGGTAAAGCCACAGTAGGGTGTCTTAATAGTCTTGTACTTCACATCATCTGGATGCACTCAGGTCTGGAAGTAGGCGTTACTGAAATCTATCTTGCTGTGGAATCGTCCTCTGGCTACCGCATTTAATATCGTGTTTTGTTCTGGGATCTGTATGTGATCAGCCTGGGTGTTATCATTCCTGAAGCGGCGGTCTATCAGGAGGCGGATGCTGCCATGGCGTCTTGGTTCCACAAACATGCTGGCTTCTTCGGGCACACTGGTCCTATGGAGGATACCGGCGTTCATCTGCTTGTTAATCCATGCCTTGTATTTCGTTATCAAGACTTGTGGCGCTTTGAAAGTGAGTGTTTTTACAAGCTTCGTCGGGTGCATGAGGCTTATCCTGTGCATTATCTTGCGTACTGGGGGCAGTTCCTCAGGTACTTCTTTTACAAATACCTTGGGGAACATCCCCAGGAAGTCTTGTACTTCTTGCGGCTTTGTCATGGCTGATCTAGATTCTCTGGATTTTCCGTCACAGGTAACTCTGACCTTGTACTTGGAGAAGGAGATGCTGTTCTTTTGGCAATCAATGACCACTCCTAGCCTTATGAGGTCGTCTATACTAATGAGGATATCATAGTCTGATACTGGCGTGACCAGCATAGGCACCTTGTTGACTCTCATCTTGCCTAGCTGAATCATAACCTCAACAGAGAAGTTGCTAGTTGATTGCGATCCTCTAACTGCCATCTTCAGAGTGACGGGATTCTTCCTAGCTGTGTAGGGGATGTTGTGTATTGTAACGAATTTGTTGGATATCAGGGTACCACCAATCGTTCCTGTATCTGCGAGGGCTCTGGCGGGCCTGCCATTGATATTGATAGTGAATTCGAGTGCCTGGAATGGCCTGTCCTTAGGCATACCTACTGTAGTCTTATAGGTTCTGATAGAGCCGCTGCCATCTAGCATCTCTGTGCTGTCTGTATCGGGCTCATATTCGCCTTCGCTGCTGTCTGGGCTTTCCTGAGAGGGGCAAACATGGTTTGTCTTAACTTCTTTCTTTGGGTACTCATTTGACATCTGTCCGCTTTCACCACAGTAGAAACAGGCTTCTTCTACCTTGCGGCGGTCCATCTCAGCCTTACTTGGCTTGTTGGACTTGGTATAGTTCCTGTTCTTGACCGGGGCCTTTCCTTTGCCTGTGCTCCTGGGCGTCGATGTGGTAGAGGGCTTGCGGTAGGTATTCTCTTTCTTTGGTGTATGGGGTTTGCTGCTAGAAGCTTGGCTTCTATCACTGCCTTTGTAGCCACCTGTTCTGTACATAGTAGCATCATAGTATTCTGCCACAACTACCATTTGGTCCTAGGTATCTTCTGGCCTGAGCTGGGGCTCAACATTGCGGAGTAGTCTAGACTCCATACCGTCGAGAAATCGCTGCTTCTGTGCATAGTCTGAGATGGATCTAGCCGGAAGAGATCCTTTGGGGTCCTCTAGCTCTCCAGCTTTCTTCGTTATGCGTGCTGGCCGTCCACCTGCTGTCTGGCGGACATTCTGCCATTTGTGATCGGTGTCATCAGTGTTTGTAGAGGCTTCGAATAGCTGCTGAAAGTGGTGTGTTAACTGTAGTAGAGTGAGGGTCTCTTCTTCTGTGTCTAGGGTCAGGAATGGGTTGTTTGGTTTCCCTTTCTGTGTAAAGGCCATAGTAGTCCGCCACTCCAGGGGAGTCATCATTCAGACCTGATCTCGCCAGGTATTTCTTGACTGTTCTGAGCCATCGCTTGATTTTGTCTGATTTGAGGTCTTCTCCTTCACCACTAAACATAGGCGGTTTAGGGACCATAGGAGGGGGCAACCTGGCTGAACCTGGGTCTGCCATGGTGCCGGTAGGTGGGTCTGGGGCTGGAGGTGGTGGATCTGGTCATTCAGGGTGCTCTCTGGCGCTCCTGGATGTTGAGGGTCTTTCTGGTGTGTCTGGGAAGAATGTATCAGGTAGTGGTTGCTCTGTATGCTCCCGGGAGGGCGCTCTAGTTGGTGTCTGACTTCCAAACACTCCTAGAATGATCGGTGCTCACCACATGCTTGTAGTGGGACATTCTGGGGGGCGTTCAGTTTCCGAAGTTTGCTCACCTGCTGCTCTTGCTGCTGCTTTTTCCTTCAGCCACCGATCTTCTCTTTGAATGAGTTTCTCAGCTGTGAGGTTGTGGTCTTCATTTCAATCTGTATCTAGATCTCCTGGGAGGAGGTGACTGCTTCTTACTGGTGTATCTGCTGAACCTGGCATGGGCCGAGGGGTTGGTTCCTCCGTGGTTGGTTCTGGGGTATTGTCTGTGGGTTCTGCTGATGGACAATTGGAGGCCCTACCGGACCTGGTAACGCTTCTGCTCCTGCGTTCTGCTATTGTGAATATAGCACCTGGGCCAGGAGTTCCTTTCCCTGCCCCTCCTGCTTCTAACTAGTTATCAAGATACTGGGAGAGTGATCAATCCTACCAGTCTGTTCCCAATCCTGAGACCAAACAGTTTTCACCTGCTATAGGCAAAGAAATGTAACAGGTTTATTCCTGTTTAATGAAAATACAATAGGACCAGCGGCAGACCTGCTAACGCTAGTGCTAATGGAGGCTTCAAGGGACTAGGAGTAAAGGATAATAGTTGAAGGACAAATTGGGCTTGGGAATTGCCGTTCAACCAAGTGTATTCTTAGACTCATGGTCTGTCGAAGTCTGCTGTCTCCTGCTAGCCAGGAGACTGGTTTAAATACAAAACCCAAGAGCGATGGACTTCCTACAATCACGATCATTACCAGTAGCTGCGCACATACCGGAATCCTATAATCCTACAAGACCAAAGAAAGAAACATAGCTCAGCCTTCACCAGTGCTACATGACCATTCCATACCCAGAATCCTAAATATAACCTTCCAGCAAAGCAAACTAAACATAGCAATATGATAGCATAGCCCATCTGACTCAGAGACAGTGGCGGAGCTGAAATCCAATCAAATAAACTAAATATAAATTAACTAAACATAGGAGATCCTGCACTGCCCACTCCTGTGTACCGTTACCAGAACATGTACACATGTTACAATGTCCTTCCCAGTGCACAAGGTACTGTAGGTGCTACCAGTAATGGCACAAGTCTAGTATTGTTTCAGCTTCCTATGCACGACTGCCTTCTATTTGAAGCAGATGCCATGGAGCAATAATATGTTCGGGTATAGGAGGATCAGAGATGACAGGTTCCAGCAGATTGATATATAAATACAGGATAAATTTTGAGATTAGCAGGTAGGATAACCCAGGAAGCATGAGTACCACTGGCAACAAGAGTACTAATTGGGTATGGAGCGATCCATTTCTGATCCAGTTTGATTGAAGAACTGTTTGTGCAGATCTTCTTTGCTGACATCCATACCCAATTACCTACTTTTAATGATTGAGCCAGTATTCTTTTCTTGTCTGCTTGTTGTTGATGCAACTCCTATGTGTATTGCATTTCATCTCTCATTACTGCGTGGAGGGTATTCATCATTGAAGCAAAGTCTAGTCTCTCCTGCACTGGAGGATCCTCTTCGTTTGGAACTTGAAGGATTATCTCAAGGCGAGGATGATATGCATAATTGGCAAAAAAGGACTAATGCCGATCGTTTCTGATGTGTAGACATTGTGAGCAAACTCTCCTTGCGCGATCCAGGTATGCCAGTCATCCTGCTGGTAATTTACGTATGCTCTAAGGTATTGTTCTAGCACAGTATTAACTTTCTCCATCAGCCAAAATAATACTTGGTATTCTGTGAGTTCCGTGGGTCTGATGCATCCGATGCCAGAATGCTAATCACGAATCAGGATGTAATATCGGATTGACGTTGCGTCTTGACTTTGCATTACTTGGCACTGTCTGTCTTGACGCCATCAGGATACGGACCACTACCTTCTGTGTGTCCTGACTGCGTCTGGTGCTCTGCGACCCCATCCTGACGCTGCCCGATCTAGGACTCTCTCGTCGTGACGCTGCCTATTTCAGGACTCACCCATCCTGAGGTCATCTGATCTACGACTTGCCCCCCTGACGATGCCTGATCTAGGACTCTCATGCCCACATGCCGGTTCCTTCTCACCGAATGTCAGGGCTTTGTTGATCTTACCATCTGTCGTCCCGATTCTTTCAACTCCTGCCTCCAAGTCCATCTTTTGTATCCCACGATTCTGATCTCTCTCTTCCTGTCGTCTTATTTGTTCTTCATGATCTTACAACATATACATACCGTGTCCTGATCCAATCGCGACTCTATAAGACATCGCCTTGTCATCTCTGATACATCGTGAACTAAGTCTAATACTATCTTGATCCTACTAGTACAGCTAGATGCATTTCCTAAAGCTGTCACCATGAGTTTCACCATATCATGATTGTGTGTCTTCACTAATTCTACTCTGAATTCCGTGAGTTGGCTTGATGTTCTCATGTTAATACTAAGCTCCTCCCGGTACCCATACTACATACTAGTATGAGAGTGATGACTGGATCCAAATATTTATTCCAGCTATGCTACACTTTCTCAATCTCTGAACTCCATCTATCATCACTCCCACCTTGCCCCTGCTCCATATCTGATGGCTTACTATGCGCAGCAGCTTCCTCTTGCTACTCTAGATATTCAATGCTGAGTGTGGGTTGTTGCAAGGTAGTAGGAGTCACAGTATTGTCCAAAGTTAGCCCCACGGCCACCTCCTATAAGCCCTCTGGGGTGTGTAGATCAGAATCGGAAAAGCTCAGGTGTCGGGTTGCAGTCTGGCTGAAATCAAAAGACGTGAATGATTCTTGTGAAGAAAATTAGTTACCAAGAGGGGCCGCCTGGGCCCTGATTCCCAGTTTCAAGTTGCTAGGAGTTTGACTCTGAATCTGTGAAGTCGCACGTGTGGGGACGCAACTCGAAATCTGACTTGACTCCGTACCTCTGCAGCGACAGCAGCCAAATCGTCAGTAGACCCTTCACGGCGATCTTCGCGGACTTCATGCCCCTGCTCTATCTTGGCTTTGATGGTCTCGCGTATGTCTTGGAGATCAGATTCAGTGCTCCGGCTGGGCAAGAGGCCCAGGTCTAGCGCTGGCAGCCAAAAAGGTCTTCCAAGCTCAACATCATATTGGCATCTGAGCCGGAACCAGAGGATACTGGGTTTGGGGTGAGGCTCACCTCCTACAGCCTCCAGCTTGAAGTCGCATATCAGCAAAAAAAGCGCTTGCTCCGGGTGGATAGGCATTGCGTCTGGACGCAGGAAATCCATCTGGAGCATCCTGTCCGCCCAGCCCGCCCTCAGATAGCCCCAGCACAATGGTTGCATCCTAGTCCGTTGGGCGCAATACAACCCGCATCCTGTCCGCCCTGTGCACCTGAATGGTCCATTTCACACCCTAATCTCCTGAAGAAACCCAACGTAAGTGACCCATAGGGCTCTGCATTGGGGAACTCTCCCTGCCCCTGATGGCCTCTACTTACAATGGACTACTTTATCACCAGGTAAAGGCTCTTCGGATGAAAAAGGACCTACAGATAGGATGACTAACCATCTATTGGCCCGGTAACGACCCAAAACATACCCCTTATTTAATCACTGCTAACAACTCGGGGAAAAGCTTTCTAAGTTCTTCTCATCTCGTATCAGGCTTCATGATCGAATCAGTGGAACTATTGAATATTATGAACCTTCAGAGAGGGGCATGCTCTTCCATCCAGGTTGACAGTATTTATTACTCCTAAGCGAGCGGATTCCAGTGTGGCCCTTCCTGACTCTAGCGGATTGCAATGAGGCCCTGCCAGACTCTAGCGGATTGCAATGTGGCCCTGCCAGACCCTCGGGGACATCAGCGAGTGCCCGGTGAGGTATCTGCCCTTGTCTTCCGGCTGACCTCTATAGTCATGCGGACGCTTCGAGACGTATACCATTCGATTTCCCTCGGCGAGCCGACCCCAATAAGACCCTTCCCGACTCTGGAGGACATCTGCCCCCTGAGATATCTGCCTCTTTCATCCTGCTAACCTCTATCGCCATGTGGACGCTTCGAAACCTATACCATTCAATTCCCCTCGACTGGCGGATTGCAATGCACCCTGTCCCGACGCTGTCCGACCGCTGGTTGAAATGTTATCCAAACCTTTGCACTTGAGTTCCCCGGGCAAGTACTTTCAAATTGTTGGCTAGTGGGTGCTACAGGCATGCGGACGCTTCGAGGCCTATACCATTCGATTCCCCTCGGCGAGCAGACTGCAATGAGACCCTTCCCGACTCTGGCGGACATCTGCCCCCTGAGGTATCTGCCCTTTTCATCCTGCTGACCTCTATAGCAATGCGGACGCTTCGAAACCTATACCCTTCAATTCCCCTGGACCGGCGGATTCTAACGCACCCTGTCCCGACACTGTCCAAGCGCTGGTTGACATGTTATCCAAACCTTTGCACTTGAGTTCCCCGGGCAAGTACTTTCAAATTGGCGGCTACTGGGTCCTATAGGCATGCGGACACTTAGAGACCTATACCATTCGATTCCCCTCCGCGAGCGGACTCTAATGAGACCCTTCCCGACTCTGGCGGACATCTGCCCGCTGAGATATCTGCCTTTTTCATCCTGCTGACCTCTATAGCCATGCGGACACTTAGAGACCTATACCTTTCGATTCTCCTTGGCGAGCGGACTCCAATCAGACCCTTCCTGACTCTGGCGGACATCTGCCCGCCGAGATATCTCCCTTTTTTATCCTGCTGACCTCTATTGCCATGCGGACGCTTCGAAACCTATACCATTCGATTCCCCTCGACTGGCGGATTCCAACGCACCCTGTCCCGACGCTGTCCGACCACTGGTTGAAATGTTATCCAAACCTTTGTACTTGAGTTCCCCGGCCAAGTACTTTCAAATTGTCCGCTACTGGGTGCTACAGGCATGCGGACACTGTCCGACCGCTGCTTTAAGGCTTATCGCTACTTTTGTACTTTAGTTCTCTGGGCAAGTACTTTCAAATTCTTAGCTATCGCGTGCTACTCTTTTCTAGACTAGCTTTAATAAATATATTCCTATTTTAGTATCTAAATGACTCAAATAAGTAAACATGAGTAATACTGGATGGATCTTTCCGGACAATTTGGATATTGTCCACAGTTTTCACTAACTCATTCAACGTCCTCGCAGGTAGAGTTGTTGACTTAGGAGGTATCTGATGATAGCCTGTAACACCTGAGTACTTCCACGATGGTACTATCCTATCGGGTTGCGTCCGGAGAACCATTTTGCCTCTGGAGAACCTTTCTGCGTCCGGTGCCTTCTGAGTCCTTGGTTGCGTCTGGTGCGTCCGGGCGGCATGGACCCCTGTCCACAAGCATCCAATAAAAGACCGCACACCCAGAACGCGAGTTTACGTTCTATGCGCCTGGACCGCCGGACGCACAGGGAGCACGGGGTGCGTCCGGGTGTAACCTTTTTTTTTTGCTGATGCATGTTTCCAGATATACTCCCAGTTGTTATGCTTACAAAGTATGGCACAGTATAGCACTGGTTAAGCAAACCATGATGCCATTAATGAGACCAAGAAAAGGGTTTTCGGAAATTCCAAACATTTTCTTTCCCTTGAAGTACTTTCCCCATATTGCCTCTTGGATCTGGGCGCAAGGAATCGATTCATTCAAGTTATTTGCTGGGTCATATTCATATGTATTAGGTGTGGCCGGCCCCACCACCTAGCCGACAATTACCCCATACTCCACTGCATAGCACATAAATCTATCCCTTGCAAGGAGGTAGTCCACTCTACGCCCAAGCGTCATTGGGTCTTCTGGGAGATCGTACAGATTTCCAATTCCATCCTTTACATGAAAAACAAACAGGGATCTTACTGCCTAGTCTCTCGCGCGCATCTGTCACATTTAGTAAGGACTCCCAGGTGTGAGCGGAATGTTTAAGTATCAGCATGCACTTACTAATTTTCAGATTACCTCCGATGCTTCAATATTTCCTGCGTCGGATGTCAGCGACAGCCTTTAGCCGCCAATATCGGTAAACCTTGGACATCAACGTAGCAAGTCCTGGAATACGATTAACAAACAAGGTCTACTAGAGAATAAGAGTCTTGGCCAAGGCTATTATGTCTGTCTCAGCTCTAGTGGCGATATTTCACTGTGATTGAGAACGCGGCAAGATGTGGTCAGGTTGTGGTATACTCGGATCGCTGAGAGGACTCCAGCCTCTCACTGTAGACGTAGTGGCACTGTGGGTGGCCTGTGGCAATGAATACAGTAGAACATTGGAAGATGTGAACGTCAGTGGACTGTACCCACTGCCTTGGATTATACATCGTGGAGCAGTTGGGGTGCGCCTGACTGGCGCTGCCCCCTGCGATCTGTTGCTTGTGGAAACTTGGATAGTCAAAACTCGGCTCTTGGCTTGTCGTCTTGCTGCAGTTCGTGACCAGCGACGAGTCCCTGGTGTAGTGTTGTCATCTGGAATATCATTGTCTTCTGCGTCTGGTTCTGTGTCTGATTTAGTTTGATCATGTTAGGTGGTACCAGATCTCTAAGAACAAGCGAGATGGGTAAGACCAGGGTACTTTATCGTAGACGGAGGTGTGTCTAGGAAGGCTCAATATAAACGTGCGTAAAATAATGATAAAGATTTTTCTT
>Ga0307517_10010982_pt1 | contig 12595 bp, 13 predicted proteins | sample 23_EM_MG_FD_194515 | JGI IMG/M metagenome (GOLD analysis project Ga0307517, IMG submission 194515) | Populus trichocarpa ectomycorrhiza microbial communities from riparian zone in the Pacific Northwest, United States - 23_EM | ecosystem: Host-associated > Plants > Roots > Unclassified | place...
GTACAGCACTCTGGCAGCGCCACCCCCCCCCGCCGTGGGGATGGGCCGATGGGAACGGCCCCGGTCCCGCCCAAGCGCTGGCCCGGTCAACTGCGCAGCCATCCGCTGGAACGCAACCCTGACGAAAGGAACTCCCAAATACAGATGTAGATCCATGACCATCAAATACTGGCCCGTATGATACTGGCAACACCAGTATCAATCCGAGAGTCGAACTATGTACTTGCGATCCGGTCAACGATAGTTCAATACACCTCAAACACCAAACACAAACAGATATGTCACCGTGGTGAAGATCAGATAAGTGCTGCGGAGAAGCTCACTCAAATCGCATGTGCTTAGTACTGCAATCTCGCCGATCGTCATTGAGCACGAATTGCCTTCCACCTTGTGACCTTCGGGAGTGGGTCTGTTGAGTGGAGAATTACTTAGCCGTAAGATGTTGAGACCAGAGTGGCCGGCTGCTTCCCACTGAGTCGCATTCGTTCCCACTCACTGAATGTCTTGGGCGGACTTCATCTTCAGGAACCATCAAATCAAACCTCCGACGTAACCGCACGGATATATAACCTGTATATACCCTACAGAAGCAAGAGATGTGACGCTAAAAATGCAGGCGAAACGTCCAATGGCGTAGAACAGAATGGAGGTGATAAAACGGTGTAAACAACGAATGTGTTAAAGGCCAACAAAGTCAATAATCCCATCTTCATGAACGTTCACGATCGAACTTCCACTTGTACGGGGCCGTGCTGACCGGCTTCATGCCCGAATCTTGGGCTCCAACACCTCCACGAGTCTCTTCCCTAGCAGCATTGACCATGACAACGTTCAGGTCTTTGTCCTCGTCTGGCGTACTCGACTCGCTGGGAAGAGCAGCTGGTGAAACAGTCTTCGATGGAACCGAGTTAGCCAGAGGTACCGAGGCAGCCGGGAAACCGCTCGAGCTTTCTCCAGCGTCATCCGAGTAACCAGTCCAGCCGGTTTCGGTATCGTTGAATTTGCCAGAGGTGTTTGAAGCCAAGGGACTAGCCGAGGTACCCGTATCGGTGCTATTGTTGTCGCTCAGTGGTGTCTCATCCAAGTCGGGAAGATCCTCAGCCGATTGTTCAGAGCAGGAAGGGATTATCGGAGTAGCAGGTGTGAAGATCAACGTCACGTTCTGGGCATTCGCGCCAAAGTCCTCAACGCCCGGTATCGTAGAATTGTTCCCGGAGCTAGAACCGCCAAGTCCCTCCTCAACCCCAGTCGAGTTATCGAACCCAGCGATAGATGATGGAGGTGCAGTCGAGTTCCCAAAGTCTCCGGCCTTGGTAATGCTCGCCAGGTCGCCGCTTAGAGGTGTCTCAGGATCCACAGTAGCATCAGGCTGTACAGTCGAGTTGGAGCTAGGGTCGCCAAGAGAACTCTCGCCCTCGCTAAACCACATGGGTCGGACGACACTCGTCGAGGGAGTGTAGGCAAACACCTGGCTCTTGTGCGGTCCAGTAGGCTCGTCATAGAAACATGGCTCAGCAGAGAGCGGGGCAGGAGCAGGAGGTTGAGGGTCGTAAGTCGCACAGTACCCTTCCATCGAAGCCGAGTCTGGGTTGAACACAGGAACTTTCAGAGCAACCGGAACGTCTTCGCCCTGCACTCCAGAATTCGTCGTGTTCAAGGCCACCAAGTAAAGCTGAGTATAGTTGTTCTCCGAGGCATTGAGAATGAACGTGCTGTTCCCAAACTCGGCCATTGTGCTGTCCGGGTGAACAAGGAAGAGCGAGGCAATCCGCTGACCATCCTCCGACATAGTGGACTGACTCTATCGAACGCCAGATAATAGAGAAGGTTGAGTAGGCGTAGGGGGGATAAAGGAGTAAACGTACCATGATTTCAACCGATCCAGGGACACCCTCGATGCCAGGGTCCCCTCGCTTGACCTTGGTAAGAATTTTCGAGATGCCATCTCCCTCAATCACAGTAACCCTCTGACTGTGGTAGTCATCCGGCACGAGATACCTCTCCTCGCCTTCAAGGCTGTTTATCAAAACGGAACGAGTTTGCTTCCCAGTCTGATCGCGGTCGCCCTGATGAGACGACTTGCTATACCCAGCGTGGTCGGTTGATGGTGCATCGTGATGGGATTGGTGGCGAGGAGTGTGCTTCCGAGCGTGAACATGGTGCTGGTGTCCCTCGTGAGCAGCTATGTCGACATAACGTTGATGGGGAGTAATCCGAGACCGAGAGCGCACGCTGACGTTGTTGTCATCACCCTTAATGATAACCTTGTCTCCACCGCCACCACCATGTCCCTTGTGGTGTCCATGATGGTTCTGGTGGTGGTGATTGTGTCGGTTATCGCCATGTTTCGGGTCGGGAAACGGGGATCGTCGACTGACACGAACGTTGTCATTATCTCCTTCGATGACCACAACGTCGTCGGTGTGCTTCGAACCATGATGGCTCCCGTGATGATGGTGATGGTGGCTGTGGCGTGGATCCGGGGCAGGGGCGGGGGCGGGGGCGCGACGGTCAAAAGCGACGTGGCTATTTGCCCCGTCGACGTGGACGAAAGGTCCCGTGCCACGATCCTGCGTCAGTTGCTGTGCTGCTGTCGACTGGGGGCCATGCTCGTGTGTGTGATGTGTTTCGTGATGGGGAGAGTCTCGCCGCGTCAAAAGAGGAGGTAGGTCTTCACGGGTCAAGGAACGGTGGTGTGAGGCGAAAAAATCGCGCGGGCTCTGCCTCTGTGGTAAGAAGAGACGTGGTCAACAATCGGTCCACACTGGAACCAGTAGTACCGGTGGTGAACACGTTACCTTGAAACTTCCTCTCGAGGACTTCCCACTCTTATCTTGGACCTGCTTGCCGGAAGCAGACGTAAGACGAGCCGGAAGAGGGAGTATCGGATGATTTGCGTGATTCAACGAGGTACCAGACCACGTCCCTGACGAGTCGGATGGGTGGTATTGCTGATCGCGGCGCATGGCGATTGCTGCGGCATCGGCGGTGGGGGCGAGAGAGAAAGCAGTCAAAGAAGCCAAGGCGGCGACGAACACGAACTTAGGGGTGAGGAGGACCATGTCGGGCAGTTGGAGATGAAGAGAAGTGAGATGCGACCGGTCGCAAGGATGAAGTGATAGGGTTGTGCGAAGCAAATGAAGCAAGGGGGGAGAAGTGCAGGTAGGGTCACCAGGACCGAGAGAAGGTGGAAGTAGAGGAAGAACCTTGGGGAGACAGAAGAAGAGCAGGGAGGTGGCCTTAAGTACCCACAGGAGCGGTTTGGTCGTGTTTAGAGTCAGTCTGGACGGGATCCCCTGAGACACCGGGACGGGGTGAATATCACAGAAGGGCTGAACGACCGGCTCGCCAGACTCCACCGCCCCAAAGACCGAAGTGCTTTGTGAGCAGGAGTTGTGAGCGTTTCCGGAGCACACGCTCCTGCGCTTACCATTTTATCGAGGAGAGACTAGTCGCGGTCCTGCTGGATGCGGAGGGGACGGAGGGGCGGAATCGACCCCAGGGACACTCCGATCATTTCTAATTCCCACCTTTCACATCGATGAGCGAGTCAACAACGGCGACGGCAGACGACCAAGATCTTGTGGCCACAACATCCGCTTTGACTCTCGAAGAAAAGGAGACGGAACCGAAGCCCAGAGCACCGTTTGGCTCGAGGTGAGTGACCGACGGTCTTACTCTGCAAACCTTCTTCAGCTTATCTCTCCTTCGTTTTTTCAAGGATAGATTTTTGACGGATGACCAAGACGTGTGGAGCCATAACGCCTGGGATCGTGTCCCTCCTCCGGATGGCCAAGGCGAGATCATAGCGGCCGCGATGGCCAAGCAGCAATCCCTACCAGTTTCTGAGGACGAGAAGGCGAAGGTCAACGCAAAACCATCCAGGAACTGGTACGCCCCTTGACCGGGAATCTGAGAACTTCACGTTTTGGAACACATGGAAATTCAGGGATAATTTCTACAAGAACAACGCCAATAACTTCTTCCGGGATCGTAACTGGTGTGTGCAATCGACCCGACGCCTATTCTCGTGCTAACTTGTTGACATTGTCCGGCAGGTTAAGTATTGAATTCCCCGAGGTGGTCGCTACCACAAAATCCGACGTATGTTACATCACATCGGTCCCCGGATCCACTGGCCTAACTCGCCACCCGACAGGCAGGTCCGACGACAGTGGCAGAGATCGGATGTGGTCGGTGTCTTCAGCCTACCGATATGCGTGTTCTCACAAGAGACGGCCACAGGAGCCGGAAACACGGTGTTCCCTTTGCTGGCTATGAACAAGAATCCACATTTGAGCCTTCGCGCATACGACTACTCTCCGCACGCAGTCAAGCTAGTCCAGGTATCGCATATCCAATACTGCTCAATAGAGGTGTTCATGGGTATGCTAGCGTAATCCAGCGTACGAGTCTCCTGCGATAGGCAATATCCGAGCGGGTGTCTGGGACTTGTCATCTGATCAGTTACCCGAGGATTTGGAGCCGGAAAGTGTAGATATTGCGGTGTTTATCTTCGTCCTCAGCGCATTGCACCCGGACGAATGGTTAAACGCCGTAAAGAACGTTCATAGGGTTGGGTCTCTGTCTATCGTTGTCCGAGCCAGCCCTGACGTTCCATGACATAGATGCTAAAACCTGGTGGACTGTTGCTCCTTCGAGATTACGGGCGCCACGATCTCGCACAGCTACGGTTCAAGACAAAGAGATTGCTTGAAGACAACTTTTACATCCGAGGCGACAAAACCCGCGTCTATTTCTTCGAGACAGGTGGGAATCATCCCCAAGTCACCTCTGATGTGCACTCAAAGTCGACTGCGTATTACAGACGAGCTAGCGCTGCTATTCTCCGGCTCCCCTGCTCCTCCAGAGAGTTACACAATCAGCGCGCAACCGGTTGTCGTTGAAGAGATGGAAGAAGATGCGGGAACATCGTCCAGGGACGTTACGCCTTCGGTCGAAACCCCCCTGGAACGGGCAACTCAATCAGATCCACCAGCAACTTTGGACTCGGTGGGCGAACGCCATTCACCGCTTCCGGACAACTCCGATTCTGGATCGAAGTTCGGGGATATTCATCCAAACTTCAAATCTCAAGTCTTCCTGGACATCCCCCATCCGTTGTTCGAGATAATGATACTGGCTCCAGATAGGCGCCTACTCGTGAACCGGAAGCGACAACTGAGGATGTACAGGATTTGGATGCAGGGGAAGTTCAGGAAAATCGAACGTGAGACAATGGTGATTGGGGGCGGGGTTGATGAGAGGTTGTAACCTCAATTACGCGTAATACATTTAGTGTACCACAGTTTCAAGTCGGGCATTGAAGGACCGATGTCCAGTCAGGTTGAATGGGAGACTTCTGGCTATTCAGCCAAAGATGCGAATGCTGGGTAAAGTACAAACTCCTAACTTCGTCCGGCGAACATGGACAACAGCCCATTACCGAAACATCCTTCGACACCCCTTGCACCAACTGCAGTGGTCTGTTCGGGGGTGGCTACATTCAGAACACACCATAGGCTTGGTGGTCCCAGCACGGCCAAACCAACCCCGGCTTGTGCAGCCAGTGCTGTTCCCTAGACTAAGGTAAGAAACCAACTGGGGGTGTACGTTGCAGGCTGTGTTAGGGCACCGCAACTGTGCGAAGGGATGGCTGGTGGACCCCTTCTGTCGGAGAGCACCATATAATCCGAATTTCAACGCGTCGGTCTGATGTGCTGCATCGCCCCCCGCCATCCCGTGGATGATGCCCCGGACGGATTCGTTTATCTTCCTTGCCTTCAACATTCCGTCCAAATCCTTCCACCCCATCACCATGATCTCGGATTGTCTACAGCCATTCGGGTTCATAACCAAATGAATGGTTTGGATATGGTTCGGGACGTACTGGGACGCGAACCTCGAAAAGGTTTCGGTAATGACATTTTCTTCCGTGAGTTTCGCCTCGAAGTCCCTGACCGCTAAACCAACGAGTGACTCGATCTGGAGCTTTGTGCAGTGGGTCATTCGATCAACGGATTACAACAAGATGTAACTTCAAGTTAGGCTTACTGTTTTTGCCAGGGTGTAGATAGTCTTTGGGGAGCACGGCACTGGTAAGCCTGGCTTCGTGTTTTTCAACATCCATTGTGATCGGTATTCCGAACCCTGAGACTTGAGAGGAGCGAACTGAATTTTGTCTGTACAAAGATAGAAAATTAGGGATCTCCACCTACGCAGCATCAGTGTGAGATGATGAAAACCAGGGCATAACGCGCTTACGCGATCAGCGACCCAACCTTGAGAACGGGTACTAGGAGTTCCCGTCCCTGGCGCTCGCAGCCAGTCATTGTGTTTCCGGAAGCTGGGTTATCAGCTAGCCCGTATTCGCTTTCGCGATCACTGTCTTCGGAGAACTCGTGCTCGTCGTTCCTTTTCAGGTGGCCGTCGCCTCCCCCATAGTATTCTACCACTGTTCAACTCAGCGTGCTCGTCGTTCCTAAAATATGTTTTCACTCACATGCGACAACCCGCGACAGCATCGAGCTGGACACTACGCTGGGAATGTAGACAGGACGTATACTTCCTCCTCGCGACTGCCTTGCCCAAAACTTTCGATGAAGCAAAGACCCTCCCCGAATCGACTTGATCAACGAACGTCGCGTACTCCCTCTAGTTTCGCTGGATTCCGGGTGGCTCTGAGGGGTGGCCCGGAAAGAAGAAGGAAGAGCTATGTTGTGGCGAGCCAAGTCCCATATGGAGGAGATTGCCTCCGCTGCATGTTCCAATTCTCCCGCGGCATAGCTGTCCAGCTTTTCATCCAATTTCTTAAAGAGCGCTTTCGACTCATCCCCGCCCCCAGATGACCAGACGGATAGCAGGTGAATAACCTGCACGGACCGTATTTCGTCGTATCTACAAACTTGTATCAATAAACCTCCTGAGGGACAACAAACTTCATACTCACCTCGATGCGAAGACACTGAAGGTTTCTCGCACAATATCACAGCTGTGAATATTGACTTGAATGTGGCTCAAGGCGAGGCGTTTCAGTCTTGGCATATCATACTAAACAAAATCATTATCACCATCACGAGAGTAACGAATGTTTGGAACCAACCTTATCTGCAAGCCTGTAAATTGATTTTGGCGACGGCTTGGGTATATCTCCCCCTGACGCATTGGCGATATCAGAACTCCTGGACTTGCGATTTTCTTCAGATCCAAACGGCGCGAAATCGATAGAGTTTGTGTACAAATAAAGCAAGAACGCTTGGAAGCTTTGACAGGCTCAGAGAGGCTCAAGTGGATTTTGGGTAAACTTACGTGATAAAAGCTACGTCCCGAAGCTTGATAACTTGACCTGTCAGAGGTCTTTCTTCGTATTGGCCCTTGGGGTTTTCTTGTTGGCTAGGGGTATCCGGGGCCACAGTTTCCACGGAGGTAGGGCTCTTGAAATCCCAATCCTCTTCGAGATCACTATCTGAAGAATAGCCATAGCCCTCCGCGAACTCGTCGTCTTCAGTCTCAGAGAAGTCCCTGATCTCTGCTTCAGCAAATGCGCCGGAGAGTACTGAGAGGGAGGATTATTGTACGCGATGTAAAGGGACATAGTGAAAACTCACGAGTCTTGAAGTATGGGACTGACTTAAGAACGTGGCTGCTTGCGTAAAGCGCCCCCGGCTTACAGACCCTCCCAGAGCTGTCCCTTCGTGAGAACAACACGACCTTGGTATCGATGAATCTCCCGGAGGAGATGGCATCGTTCAAAGCTTCTTGTAGAACGGGGATAGTCATGATGGCTGCTCTCTGAGTTTGGAAAGTGTGGCGGACACTCAAGTGAAGAGAGCCACGGTAGATGCCGACATCAGTGAGACGCTCACTGGCTCTTCGGCGAAAATCAATGGACGGCTTTCGCCGTTCCGTGAAGGCCGCTCCTAACACACCGTCCACAGTTGTTGGATGGAAGTCCACTAGCAGAATAGCCGATTATCGGTTAATCACATACACGTAACGCCATTTTCTAGTTGCCGGCCGAGACAGGACGGTAGATCTTGAGCTTGGGGCCTTGAGGTTTGAAGGGGTGGTCGTAGGCGGTCGTGTTCTAAAATGGAGAGCAGGGTTTACCACGTGTCATGTTTGAACTTAGCCGATCTCGCCAAACCGTGTCTTGCCGCTGACGATCACCTACTTATGAGGGTGGTCTGGGACTCGACTCGTAATGCACGGGATTTGGATGGGGTGAAACAAAATCCAATTGGGAGTGAGAATGAGATTTTAGGACGGTACAATGGTGTCAAATGTAAATCGAGTAGGCTACAGTCGTGAATCGGGTCAAGGGTTCGATGGGACTTGCATCCAGGATCATTGGAACAATTCTGTCTAAATTTTCTGAGCTGAAGCGGTCGTAGGACGGAGTCGTGTCGCGGGAACGCACATTGGAAAAATAGCCCATCACTCAAACACCCTTCGGCAACCTTTACACCAAGTACAGTAGTCGCCCCGCGCCCGGTCACATTCAGAACACTTCAGAGTCTGAACGGCCGACCGATGTCTCGGACAACCGATCTTTCCTTCTAGAGTGTTGTAGGAAATGGGGTTTTTACTCGCCAGACATTTTTCGTCAGTGCACCGTAGCAGCGCAAGTGCACTTTTGGCAGGGCCCTTCTGTCGAAGATTCTTGTATAATCCGAACCTCAAGGCATCGGCCCGGTGTGGTGTATGCCCCTCCGCCGTGTCTTTAATGAGTTCCAAAATGGATGACGCTGTTTTCTCGGTCTTCAGTTCGGCACCCAGACGTTTCCATCCAATTGCCATGATCTCGGAGTGTCTGTTATTAGGGCTCAGGGCACAGTGATGATGCGAATCTGGCCCAACACGCACTGAGCTGCGAAACACGAAAAGGTCTCAGCTGTTATGTTCTCCTCTGTGAGTTTTGCCTTAATGTCCTTTAATGCTAGATTACTAAGTGTCGTCAACTGAAGCTACACATGGGAGTTTCATCATTGGATGAACAGAGTGATGCAAAGTGTATCTGTAAGCTCGTCTCACCTTTTTCGCGAGCATGTAGATAGTCTTTGGCGAGCAAGGCGTCGGTCTGCCTGGCATCGGTCTGCCTGGCGTCGTCCCCCCCGACACCCCTTGGTCCAGGCACTGGGATTTAAGAGGGGCAAACATAATCTCGTCCGTACAGAGATAGAAAAACAGGGACCTCCACCTATGTAATGGTCAGCAGTCGCATCCAGCCCCGTGAATGCTACACTTACGCGGCGGGCGATCCGACACAGAGGACAGGTGTGAGCTCCTGTCCCCGTTCATTCCCACAATCAACCCCCGTACCCCCAGGATTTTGGTTGTTTGTTGATTCAGCTTCATCCTCGTAATCGCTGTCTTCTAGTACATAGTCATCTTCGTCGTTCTTGTGGAGGTGGCCGTCACGCCCCAGGTTGTACTGTAACACTACACAACTCAGTACCCTACCGGCCCCCAGGATGTGGTGACTCACGTGTGTCCAAACCAGGCAACTCAGCTCGCACCACAGCGCTGAAGAAGTAGATTGGCTCCACGTCCCCTTCCCACGATCGCCTGACCCAATACTTCCGGTCGAGGAGATACCCCTCCTGCATTGACCTGATTAACGAAGGTCCCATGTCACACCCTCTGGACCCTGCGCCAAAGAACGACCGGAACCAGGAGAACAAGGGTGCGGGTGGTGCGGGTTCAGAAGGAAGAGGTCCTTCTTTGTCAGATATCTCCCATATTGATGTTATGGTTGCTACCGCGTGTCCCAGTTCGCCGGTAGCATAGCCACCTATCTTTTCGTCCAATTTCTGACGGACAACTTTTGATTCTTCCTCACTCCCCGACAGCCAGACACATAGCAGACGATTCACCTGCATGGTCCTGACCTCGCTGTATCTTTAGATCCGCGTCAACCATGCCGACGCGAGAACCGACGCAGTTCGTGCGCACCTCGAGGTAAATACACTGAAAGCCTCTTCTACAATATCACAACTCTGGAGGCCAGCTTTGATACTTTCTAAAGCAGTCCTTTTTAGTCGCTTGACATCATACTAAACAGAATGATTAGCAATTGGAAACAAGAACCGGGCAAGGCTTCGAAACCTTGTCCGCCAATCTGTAGATTGACTTTGGTGATGGCCTGGGTATTTGTCTCCCTGATTTCCGGGAAATCTCACGACTCCTTGACTTGCGATTTTCCTCAGATCCAAATGGCGCAAACTCGATCGAATCGGTGTACAGATAAAGCAAGAAGGCTTGGAAGCTTTCACCCGTTGAGAGAGTAAGAAAGTGGATTTAGGGTACACGCACGTTATGAAAGCCACGTCTTGAACCCTGATAACCATTCCCATCCGGACTTGTTCTCTGTATTGGCCACGGAGAGCTTCCTGCTGGTGAGGCTGGGATCGGCCATTCGCGGGAGTGGAATTTTCAAAATCCCAATCCTCCTCGAGATCACTATCCGAAGAGTAGCCATAGTCCTCTGCAAACTCTTCATAGTCAACAGTCTCAGAAAAGTCCTTGATCTTCGATTCCGAAAATGCACCGGAAAGTACTCCGGGAGGGTTATTTTATATATCACAGCTTGAATGGACACAGTGGAAACTCACAGTCATTGAAGTAAGGAACCGACTTTAACACGTGGCTATTTGCGTACAGAGCCTTAGGCCCACAGATTCTCCCAGAATTGTCTCTTCGCGAAAATAAGATGATCTTGGTGTCAATGAACTTCCCGGAAGAGATGGCATCGTTCAAAGTTTCTCGCATGATGGAAGTGGTCATGGTGGAGGAAAGGACGGTCTCCTAATGACCACCGACGATTCGATGGAAACGCAGAGGTAAGATGCGGCGTGATGGCCAAGCAGCCGCCAGATAAGAAAGTGTGGCGGGCGCGAACGGCAACAAGAACGGCGGTAGATGCCGATATTAATGAGACGCTCGACAGAAAAATGTGAGAGTCAACGGACAACTTTCATCGTTCTGTGGACTTGATTATACATTCGCCGCCTGCTGACCTCCCTGTCGTGGAAAGGCCGATCTCCAGTCCCACATCCTCGAACACCATTCGTGCCTCCCAGATTCAGTCGGTGGTCGACCTATGGGCAGGGATGCTTGAGGTGGGCTCGGAAGAGCTCCAGAGCGGCGGATCCTGGAGAGGTCGTGATCGTGTCCGGAGGGGGCTCGCGGCGCTTTGGTTATGTCGATCACACGCGTGCGACCGTTGAACTCACACCACACCTCGGCCCACGAAATGTGGATGTAGGGGAGCACGTTGAGTGCGATCTCGCCAGTCGGGCCTGATTCTGCGTTCGTCTACAATCTTACAGCGACTAAAACCCCGCACTTGGCTTCATCCCCCCGGGGAACGTTTCCCCCATTTGGCCCGGAGAAGTCCAACGGCGAATGAAACTGAAAAACGGCACCTCGCCCGTCTCCTAGTTTTGGCCCTCTACGCGTTGGTGCGCAGGTACATTATTTCCAGGCAGAGTGAAGGATCCTGAACGCTGACGCGGTGCTGTAAGGCGGACCCCGAGAGGAGTGGGTCTCGCCAACGTAAAGGATCCGGTTAACCCACGGGTCTCGGCGAGTGGGTGGCTTCCCTTGGACTACACATCTTCTCGGTTACTTCTGTCATTCTTACTAAATGACCCAGCCGCAGCGACATACAGTGGTTACACGGGCCCGCTAGGCATGAAACTTCGTATGGGATCAACGGCCACAGACCTTGGCCCGAAACAGGTGCAACTTCCTGATTGTGTCTATGACACTGCTCAGTTGAGGAAGCACCGGGCCGTGCCTTTCAAGCGTAACCGCCTAGTCCCCCCGCGTTTCACGAGTTCCCGGAGCTCACCAAGTCACTTAGAAATGACTAAGGAGTCCTTAAAAGACATAGCGCGACTTGAAACCTCGAAGGAATTTCGTGCCGCCTTGTGCCGGAGGCTCGAACTCGGTTCAGACTTCGGTCGGTGTGTGCTTTGCTCCATTCCTATCACTGAAGCTGTCTGTTAATTTGTATTGAGACTTCTGGCGCACATTTTCTATACTTACAACATCTGACGGATTAATTGTGATGGGAGCCAGCACTGGTTCGGCCGGGGGTAGTCGCGAGGTTGACCTCTCGGTCACTCCTCAGCCCCGCTGTCATATTACTGAGAAGTGGCTATTCGCTTACATGAGATCTAAGCGTGTGTCTAGTGAGGTAACCTTTTTCGTCTTTATTTCCTCATCTAACTAGCTATAGGTTCTGAACCAGTGATTCCGTCTAAGAAAAACTCGTTCTAATCGCTACTAGTGTCCAACGTCTACGCTGACATATAGGAGCTTGCTTCAATTTTTTTGTAAAACGGTTCAGTGCACAGTGCCCTTACGCAGATTGAGTAACAGCATCGACGCGATCTCGGTGCCAGGAGCTCAACGAGCCACGTGAAGGATTCATCGGTCCACGTGATGTGATGGATGGAACTTTCAGAAAGTTGAGACCGCGTGGTCAAAAGTCCAATTAACTTTCCAGTGGACTTCACGGCTGCCTGCCGCTTTCCCACGGACCGTCACCCGGTTTGACCCACTTTGGCCCTCGGTCCTCAGCTCCGCA
>Ga0307517_10010983_pt1 | contig 12594 bp, 8 predicted proteins | sample 23_EM_MG_FD_194515 | JGI IMG/M metagenome (GOLD analysis project Ga0307517, IMG submission 194515) | Populus trichocarpa ectomycorrhiza microbial communities from riparian zone in the Pacific Northwest, United States - 23_EM | ecosystem: Host-associated > Plants > Roots > Unclassified | place...
ATCTCCTCCTTACTCAAGTTGGGAAAGTGAAGAGGAGCATAACCCAAGTTTAGTTTGGAGAAGACATCTTCCATCCCCAGGAGATTAGGTCCTTGACTGGAAGACCCTGTAAGCATAAGGAGTGGACTGGCAGGAGTAAGAGTTCTGGATAGAGAAGGGACCATTTTCACATCAGAATCTGAAGCCAGAGACATCCTTTTCCTCTTCCATCGTGAGGCTTCCTCTAAGATCACTATGGTAAGGGTTGGTTCCAAAGTACCCCATGAAAGGGGGGAACGAGTACCTTTTGAGATAGAAAAGCGATTGCCTTCTGTTACCTCACCACGTGTCTCCTCAACATGAGGGATAAACACATTTGCCTCTTTAGTAGGAGAGACATCCTCATGAGCCTCATCAACATGAGGGACTAAAATGGATGACTCTTCGATGTCCATAAAAGATGTTCTTCTGACCCTTCACCTACGTATCAAAGGTCGATTTTCTTCAGAGGGGCTACCTTTAAAAGAGGTAGGATTATGGATAAAAGAAGCACGGCTACAAGGAGACATGTAAATGTGGCTAGGTAAAGAAGTTGATGATCCACTAGTTGTAGAGCCAGCTACCCTTAACAAATTCGTTTGTCCATACAATTGATCTTGAACTAGGTGTGCAACGAATCCAGCCTAGCACACACCCTTCCTTCCTCGGTGTTAATGAAAGGCATGTTATTCACACTCGCTAGGGATGCTCTCCAATAATTGGTACAACCCTAAGTGGCACTATACCTGTCTTATGGCTTCATCATCCCATGTTAGCTCACCACCACCTATTGTCCTCTATAGCTTTTTGATCGGGAGGATTTTCCTTTGAATGTCTCCCTTATAAGTCTTTTTGGCCTATTGGCAAAATTAAGAAAGTTAGAGAAGGAAGGCCCCTCTTTAATGATATTGATCAAGGTGTAGCACTACATAAAAATCCTGATAGTAAGTTCCTCATCTAGCATTATAAGGTGGAGTTGAGATTTGAGTGGAGTTGAGCTGGACTAGAATTGTAATATTTGAACACTTCCTTTACAAAGGCTTATGGAGGAAATAAGTACCCAAACTTGTACATAAAAATAGAGGCTTTAATTATATTTTTCCTCCACTATATTCATTAGTGACCTTTGAAACATGGTCACTAGGTCCTGATAACAAGACCACATAATCTCTTGGTTGTTGGACATTGGCCTCATTCACTTGGGTCAGAGTTACCGTACTTTGAACATTATTAGTATGAGTTACATGTTCTTTCCCTTTAAGGCTTGAAACCTCTTGAGGATCTCTGTCTTCCCTCATTCCAGATGGAAAAGATGGGGAGGTTTCAATTCTAAGTCATGGGCCAATCATAATGGCCAATGACTTCTGACGAGTGCTGCCAGTTTCTAACCTAAAGGTAAAATCCTCCTTAGAATATACTATCTTTTTTCCAATTTCTAGAGGCCATTTTGAATTTCTTATAGAAAAGAAGAAAAAAATAAAACAATCAGCTTACAATAAAAGAAAAGGAAAGTGAATTGGTTGACCTAGACAAGAAAAATCCTTTTGCAATAAAATGATCTTGTTCTTATGACTTAAACCTCTTAAGTTAAGGAAACATAGAAATGTTTTTGCAGAAGTACAAAAAAAAAACATTGTTTAAAGAGAAGTAGGGTTTTTATATACGAGTCATCCTCCTTCTCCAGCAATAAATGAAAGACAAATGACATCTCATCAAGTCGTTGGGTGGTCTTCCCAAGACATTTACTTTATTTTCCTTAAAGAATCCTTTCAAATCAACAAAGTTTAAACGCTTCTTCCCAAAGAAAGATGAGATGTATCTGAACTAGTTATCTTCCAAAAACATCTCTTAAGCCTTTATGCAAGATCATACAATAAAGGCTTGGGGGGTAACTAATGAGTCAGTAATTTTGACCTAAATTTTTATAAATTGAAAAGGTTTTAAAATGACATGGGTTTGGTAGATGTACCCGATCTAAAGCACTTGGGTTTGGTTGATAACCAAACCCAATATAATATGGGCTTAGCAAATGTGTCATACCAAAAACACTTAGGTTTGACAATCAGCCAAATCTAAGGTAATCAAATATGCCAGACCCAAGACACCTGGGTTTGACAATTAGCTAAAATTTAGGCAAATATAGTTCTGGTAGAACATGTTACACCCAAAGCACTTAGATTCAAAGACTATCAGGTTCTACAATTATATTTTGAACCCTAGATGATCTCCTGGATTAAAAGTATTATAAGCATGACAAACCATCATGCCTCTTCATCTAAAACAATTATATGAATTATTCATGTATGGGGTAATGATTTCCCTAAACTTATAGGTGTGCAAAAGGTCTCTTTGGAGACTTACTATACTTACTAACTCATTAATGATAAAGATATTTATCTCTCATTAATGCCACCAAAAGCAAAGGATTTTTCAGTCCTTTTCTTTTCTAAAAACGACAAGGTTCAAAAGGTATAAATACCCCCTGAATCATCTAGGTAAGGGTTTAGAACTTCCATCACTTGAGAAAAACTTACATATATTTCAGAGCATTAATCATCCTAAAACCCAAGAACAAACATCTTTGTTTCTTGAATTTAATGTTCTTTTAAGTCATTTATTGTTTTTTCCATAAAAATCTTAACTTTATCATCAAAGAGTATTTAAATCCTCTCGATTAGAATTATCAAGTACTTAAATTTTCATTATTGTTTGGTGTTAGTCAAATCTAAGGAAAAGAAAGCTAATTATTTAAACATATTAATTAATCATTATTCTAAATACTAAATAACTTATTTTTTATATACTTGGAATTTAAAAAATCATCATTCTCCATGAATTTCAGCTGTGTTAATATTAAAGTAAAGACAAAGAAACTCGGTAATTTGTGGATGTAGTTTTAAGATGAACCATTCTTTTGTGGTTTCTTCAGTGACAAAGATAGGGTTAATAACACACGTGGTCCTTGTACTATGTTACTATAATTAATTGAGTCCCTCTACTATCTATTCCATTTATAATTGGAGTCTTCCATTTGACATGCCGTTACTAAGGAATATTTGATATGTTGAATGATTCACATGTGTCTTATTAGTTGACCCAACTTAGATTTTCTAATAAAATAAATTTGTAACATGATGAAAAATATCAAAATAATTCAAAATTCAAAATAAGTAAAATATATTAATACAATTCATTCTAGAAAAAAAAGAATTAAAAATAAAATCACTTTGAAAGAAATGTAAACGAGGAGGAAAAATTAAAATCAAAATGAAAAAAGATGAAAAGGCTTAATAAAAAATATTTATTAATTAAATAAAAGAATTTGTTTTCAATATGATTTTTTTAGAAATTGATTAATTAATTTATTTTTTATCATTTTAAATTACTTTTACTTTATTGTATTTCTTTAATTGTTTTGAACATTAGATTTTAATTTTCATGCAATAAATCTTTTTAGAGGAGAAAGAGCAAGTCAAATGACAGAATTAGCGCAATAGTCAATCATCAAATTATCTTACTTCTTTCACTTTTCAGGCAACAACGTCTCAAATAGAAAAAGCCCTAAATGTAGACGGAATATACAGATATTAGAGGGACTTCACGTATCAAACTAGTAGTAAAGGGACTCAATTAATCATGGTAACATAATACAGTGACCAAACATGTAATTAACCCCACAGATATTTTTTATAGTTTAACGTGGGTGTCCGGGCCAGCTTGCGCGCACCTCGACTAATCCCACGGGCCCTGAAGTTAACGACCATGTAAGCCTCCAGTGGCCATCATATGAGCAACCACAGGGCTTGAACCTAAGACCACAGAGAAAGCAAATTTCTTAGTCTCAAACTCTTATCACTGGGCCACCACCTAGATGTTTACCCCATAGATATTTGGTTATATATATGAGGAAATCATGGCAGCACTACACGTATAAAATCATACTTTAAACACTAACATATAGTGCCTGCTGACTCAACACCTTTTTCTTTTTGTGGTAGTATGGCTTTGTTCCTTGAATCTCAAATGTTGACAAAATTTTCCAGCAAGGTTTTATGTCGTGTGTTTATATGCTCAAAATGTTACCCACGACTTCATCTTAAGAGAAAAGGAGAGTGCTACTACCAATAGAAAAAGAAATCATTTTTAAATAATTATATAATGTTAAATAAAAGACAATGAAAAGAATAATAAAATAATGTTAAATTGAGAGAGGGGCACAAAATTTCTTTATCCCTGCTTCCCCTACTCACAAAGTTAACATATTTTTATTTATTTTACATTTTAAGCCTAAGATTTTGATTTTTTTTTAATTATTCATAAGTTTATTGCACAGTAAATACAATATGTTTTACACCCAAAAAAATCATGTTGCTAATCCTAAATTTTAGGTTCGGTCTCTGGACACAGAAGAGTTGACGTTGGCCTGGAGAAGGCTTTTGTATCAATATCGTCTTTGATCGCACTAGTACTGTCGAAAGACCGTAAATGCATGCGCATGTTGCGGCACGCTCAAATATGTTGTCGAGTGGGAGGATCCTTTTGTTTCCTCTTTACAACAAGATCAAGTCGATGAATGCACTAATTCCAAAATGGTGGGTCACAATAAATAAATGCTGACGCATAAGAAAACACACAACTCATCGAGGAAAAAAGAAGAACAGTAGCCTTTGATTCTTGATTGGATTGTCTCGGGGAAAGAGGCAAATGGAGTGCTGATTTTGCGGATGCACACCCAACAGTGCAGCTCAGCACTCCACAAGGTTACGGGATGTAGTGTAGCTATCACTTGTGGAGCACCGCAACACCATCAATAAGGGGAAAATGATCTGCAGAATGTCCTGAAGCACCAACTATATATGCATAATAAATACTTCGATAATAACTCATTCATGAGTAATATGTTATGAGATACCAATGATTCTGGACGATCACCGAGTCTTGTAGATAGCTAATGAAACCATGACAGGATCTGGTCTTACAATAACGGTACCTTTGAATTTTTCGAAAGGCATCATAGTTGAAGCCCAAGATGTTCAGGAGGGGACAGTTCCTTTTTACTCTTTTGCTGCTAAAAGCATGAAATACTCATGACATGATATAACAGCTACGCTGCTTATATGTATCTCTCATTTTTGGGCAACTTCTGTTTGGATAATCCTCGTGACATGATATAACAGCTACACTGCTTATATCTTTGCACCCTTTACCTTGTTCTAGTCGTTCGATGATAAATTTTCACGGGGTTTTATTAATACATTGCATAGTTGCCTAAATATGGCTAGACCATGAAAATCTCATAATAATCGAAGATTAAATTTCCCAGAAAACCAGAAAGGATCACAAGCAGCACATTTTAGGTACATATATAATGGTTCAGGGCATTCCACATTGCTGTTGATTAGCCCGTTAGATCTGCTTTGACTAGTAGTGGAAGTATCGAGGAACGATCAGGAGAAAAGGGTTCAAGTTTGATCAACAGAATCAAGGGATCCAAGCAGGATCTCTTGGACTAAAAGCTGATGCCTTAACATGGGAATTAAGTAACTTAAGAGCAGCATTCGACTTGATGCTCCTTGGTGTTTTATACTGATTGATTGATGCCCCTTGGCCAATGAAAAAATCCATTAGTGCCTCAAATGTGCCAGACTCCACCACACGTATCTCCAGTGGTCCTACAGACTTGTCGTGAGCACGGCATCGCCTGTACACATAATCAAGTTCTTCTTCTACACTAATGCAACATTCTTGGAGTAGTTTGACATCAAGTTGGGCTGAAGAGTCTGGGAATGATGCATCATGGAGAATTTCCCAATACAGCACATAGTGCCCCGGTACAGACGATGTGTCTGCATAGCTAGTGTATTCCACGAGGAGGGCATCATAGGGTTCCAGTAATTTCTTCGCAGCTGTGATGCTCTTGTGAAGATCTTCCTCGTTAGTTTTGTCATTGTCAATGCTGAGAACGACATTTCTCCTACAAATGAATTGGAATTGCGGGGCTTTATTGTGAAATCCTGTCACTCGGAGTACATCGCCTATACGATAACGATATAGCCCTGAATCATTCATCAAAAGATTATTTTTTGTGAAGCTTAATTTACAAGGGTAACATATTAATATCAAGAGCAATAGCAGTTTGAATCATGAAAGCTCCCGGTCCATTCAAATTACCTTCTCCAAAATCTCCTTCCTAGAATCCCACTTCATGTGGAATATAATTGGATAATGATCTTTCAGACACAGAGACAAAATAATAATTATAAGCAGCACTAGCAACAGTAAGTTGTTAACGTTCTCTCCATGTTTGTTCAGAAAAATTGTCCAGTGCATGTACTTCACAAAAGTGACATCTTGGAGGATAATATTAGAGAGGAACCATAATAGATCAGCTAAAAAAGGCGTTTTCAGAAAATTACTTCCTCTGGGACCTAGATGACTTTGCAAACACTAAAAATTGGAAAAGCAAAACCAATTAAGAGATGCTTCTTACCAGCAAAGGTAGTAACCACCAACTCATAGTAGGAGCCGAGTCTAACATTCACCAAATTGACAAGCTTATCATTGGGCACTTCTCCTTCCTCATCTTTGTTCACTAACCAGGTCCCATTCTCTCCCAGATGTATAAACTCAAAATAACACATGTTAGGCAAGAGGGTAAAAGCCACGTCTGCAGGATCGCATAAAGGTTTCAAATTGACACCGAAATAACACTCTGAGGATGCATACATTGTACACACCAAGGGCAACTTCCCTTCACTATAATACTCAAGCGATGGTATATATTGTGCCATAGACCCAGTCACCACCGCCTCAATGTACTTAGCTCTGGGCCAAAGGTGACATAAAATTCCCTTCCATGATGTATTGCTACAAATATCCTCAATCTCATCCGCAAGAGAAGGATTTGGTGATGTTAGTAACATTGACATGCATGAACGACATTCAGGATCTGTGATGGTAGGATCTAAGTCACCACTGCGTATATCATTGCATAGACGACCCCAGTTGCGCTCAAGAAATGAAATGGCTCGAAGAAAAGCTGACGCAAACACAGCTCCAAGCCTTAGGACTTGATGACGGTGAACTAGACCAGATAGCAACTGGCAATACATGCTCTGGTTGCTATCCTTGCATAGGATGGCTTGGTCCGGGCTAGTGAAATCATTGAATGCATCACGGGTTCGGCACTTGAAGTGTTTGCTTTTGTAGTAACTAGTTAGCACAGTTCGAGCTGGTAAGCCACAGGGAGTAGACATTTCCGCCTTGATAAAGTACAGGAACATTGCTTTGCCCTCATCAAGACCAAAGATGTACCTGAAATGATAGTGTTAACCTAACATATACTGCTGGATTTAAGATTTTAATGACAAAGAAATGCTTAGAAGACAATAACATGATAACGGTCCCCAAATTAATATTGACTTGATTGATATTCATTTGCAGCTGCAACCACTCAATACACAGGGGAGGAACTATGAGGAGGCGAGTAGGGCCCGGGCCTCTGCAAAATATTTTAATTTTTTATATTTTTAGTATTTAAATATAAGATAACATAATATATTTTTATTTTAAATTAATTAATTTTCTAATAATAAATTATATCTTAAGTTTTGCCCTCCCTATTATATAATTCCAGCTCCCCCTGTCAATACACGTCTAATTATAACAGTACTATAAAGGGTAAAATCTCTTATGCAAGCAGAGACTCACAATAAAACAAAAGATACCCCTCATCAGGGTTCCTTGCTCAACAAATAGAACAAGGCTAATTACTTTAGTTCTCCTTTTTGTGGAAGGTATGTTGGCTTCTAAGATAATAGAGCATTTTAAGCACATACAAGACTCTGATTTTTGAAGGGAGATAGTCCTCAGAATTTCAAACAACTGATGCACAGCATCATGTCTTATCAAATATTCCAGTTCAGCATGCCCTTAATCAGTGAGTGCTACCGTTCATGCTCAGGATGAAGGGCCCAATGCTATTTTTGTCTGAAATTAACAGGTGCTGATAAAAAGAGGGAAAGGACTAGTATTGCTTCTAGCTAGCTTACCCTTGTAAAAATAATTTCTAAACATGCCCAGAAGATTAATAATGTTTTAGTGCAACTGATTTGTATCAAAACGTTAAGCACTATATAGAAATAGTAATAGACTCATAACTATATGATGCAGTTATAAAATGTAGAGAAGATGTAAATAACTGGTTCATTATCGGCATGATGAGGTTATATACAAAGGTTCGGCGATCTAGATCTTCTGCTATTGATGGCATTAACTTAGGCTCTCCTGCAGAAGTCCCTGAACTGCAAATGCAGAATGACAGAATGTAAAATCAAAACCATGAAAAAAAAAATAAGGAAAGCGTTTTATAAGTGAACAAGCACAAGAAATGTTATGGTGAAAGAGGGAAAGACCTGCATAACATCTCAGTAACAGGATGACCGGTGACAAGAGAAGAGTCTTCTCCAGTAGCAATCCTTTGGATATAAGGACAGACATCCTTGTAAGTAATGACAGGGACATGGAACTTAAACTCGTCTACGTCCTTTGACCCCTTCATGTACTTACTCAAATACTCAGTTTCCCCATTTTGCATTAAGATCGCTTTCAGTATAGTTTCCTGAACTTCATCAGCCTTCTCTGTGAGCCTCTCAATTTCTTTCAACGCAACCCAACCTTTGTACTCCAATTTCTTTCCATCCATGATAAAAATAGAAGAGGAGGTGATACAAGGACTATAGTTGCTGTTGAATAGGTGCTGAAACCAATGGGTCTATATATAATAAGAAATTAAGGAAGTCTAGGATGTTTATGTTAACTCTCATGAGCATCGCTACAATGATGATGGTTAAGAGCACTAATGGCCATGTGCCGCCAATGCTAAAGCATCCCTCACACTACGTTAGTTGGATGCTTCTAGCATATAGATAGCATTTTTTTTTTCTTTTCCTTTTTTTTCCCTTTCTTAGAACATCATTTTTTTTTTCTTTGAACATCATTTCAAGCTGATTGGAAAACATTGTCACATGTTCCATTTGTAATGCGGACCTCACAAGCATTTTAACAATTTTTTTATAAAAAAAAGCGTACAGGAACATGTTTGATAAAATAAACTCTGTAACACCACCCTTTTGGTGAAATCAGTTGCAAGTTCCTGCACGTTTGTGATGCAACATCGAGAACTGCAGATTTTCATCCTAACTAAACTAGAAGAAAAATCTGAAGTCATTCCATCGGTAAATCCCAATCTACTGTAAGAATATTTTTGGTAATTCTTAAAGAAATTCTGACAATTAATTGAACAACATGAGAAAACATGTTAGCCAGATTTATGCCATCAAAACTCGTAAGCCATCATATTCTAGTGATACATTGGCGATTAGAATCAGCACACGCATGTCCCATCCATTACCTGACGCGAATGCATGTATGATGCCCCGGCGCGCACATATACGTATGTAAATGCATGTGTATGCACACATGCATGTAATCACAAACACATCAGCGCATATCATGCATATCTATTCACATAAATTTCTGGCTGACTACAAGGAGGTGCTAACATATTATTTGCGGCTACTGTTCTTTGATAATGCCATCAAAACACAAAAATTAAGGAACCTTACTTCATTTCTGTTATAATAGCCAGCATCTTCAACAATTTTCCAACACAAGAAAGATCATATGTGACAGTTTAAGTTGCAAGTATCAAAGGTCATTCAAGGTTTCCCCTTAAAATAAAGTTATTCCCAAGTACCACATGCATGAAAACATATTGGACTAGAAGGAATGGAAGCCTCTTTTCGCTGATGGTATTTTATCAAAGCTTGTGATGGAAAAAGGAAGAAACAATCTCAACCTTACAAGTTTAAGATGCTTGATCTTAGAGGATGCATGTCTGAATATATCCTTATCCAAATAAATATCAAGAAAGTTAAGTTGAGACCTTTTATAATATACGTACAATCAAAAATGTTGGTGCTCGCCGCATCTGTTACGATCTTTCTTTTCTTTTCTTATTGTACTCTTAAAGACATGGTGGACGTCTGCCGACACTCTTCTTCTCCACCACAAAACAATTCTAGCTAGGCAGTAGTGCGTAGTGCAATATAAATCTTTATCCACAACTGGAAATTTTGTGATAATGCATGAAAAAGTGAACTTTCCTAGGCCTTGTTTTTTCCATGAGTAGATGGAGAACAGCGCATGTCATCACACAAATCATGATGTCCTCCATACCCGTTGTAGATATTCTTCGTACATATGAAGTTACAACGCTCATCGACCGTAGAATCCTCATTCGCTTGTGTGCTGCAAAAACATTGAGATTCTTACCAATGGATATCCACCTCTGGAATTTTTTCATCTGTCACTATTAAGTATTGACAAGTTAATACCATATCATCAGAATCAGTAGAAAAAATTAACCAAAGAAATGGTGAGAAGAGCGTATAGGAAGCTCTGGTTGAATAAAAAAGCTGATGATCAAGAAATACGAGGAAAAGGAAAGAAAGAAAGAAGAATTGATAACGTAATTTGTCAGGAATATGTAATTTTCTCATAACTAGGATCATATTCGATGAAGCACGGTTTCCTGTCAAATAAAGTTGTGTAACTTAGCAAACACTGAAGACTTATCACGTGATGCTTTAATATTAAAACACTCTCATGGAGCTTCTTTCTTTGCAAATAGAATTTTACATGGCTCCATCTGGTTAGACTCCATTTCTTTTTTATGTAAGCCACGTAAAAGATTAGTTGGGGAACAACCCCAGGACAAAAGAAAGAGTAAAGACAAATGCTTCCTGTAAAGAATGCTAACGCGATCATTGTTCTAGAGAACAGAATAATGGATCGGAGGCAGCCTTTTGGACACAATGGGCTGGAAAATAAACAAGAGCTAAAAATATATGAAACCATCTTTCACATGAAAAGTAGGTTGGCTTTCTTTCGGAAGTGTGGAAGTGAGGACACCAGTGGTATGTTTTATTCACATAGATGATCACTCATTTTGGAACCTCAATCTGGAAGAGAATATTGTGAGCTGGTTGAGAAATGTAATTAAATTGTACTCGTACAAGCTTTAAATCCATTTTATTAAATGAAATCCATTTTATCCACCTTTGAATAAATTTACTTCAAAGAGTTTTTCCACCTTATGAAATTTTCAATATAAATGGTTCACTTTCATGAATTTTGTTGTGTTAAAGTGGATTTATTATTATAGAATGTATATATAAAAAATATTATAGGCACTACTCTAGTATTGTAATCTCTACCTTAACTATTGTATATTGCCCTACACATATAAATAGAAAATGATTGGCTAACTAAAGGTTAAGCCTCCTACTTTTTCTTAACTTGGTATCAGAGCCTTCTGCCATCAGAACTCCTCTCTCCCTCTCCCAAATGGATTCTGTTGTTGTTGTTGTTGCTGCTGACTTCTCCCTTCACACCGGCATTGCAGCCCAGACGGCCAGCCACCCACAAGCTATTGTCAGTGGTGTTCTTCCACAGCAGCAGCCTCCTTCGCTTGCAAAACACATCAATGACTATTCTTCTCATGTTTCTGCCGTTCATCTTCATATTATAGGAACACCAACTCCAGCCATAGTAGCTTTGTCCAACACCTAACAAGTTGTTTCATTGAAAATTACAAACACAAATTATCTCTATTGGCGAATGCAAATGAAGTCATATCTTCTTGGTCAAAGCGTTTTTCATTTTGTTGATGGCTTAGTATCGTGTCCTCCATCTCATGTTTCTGACAGTTTTGTTGGTTCCTCTTCAACAATCAGCCTTTTTTTCTTCGTTGGAAGCAACATGATCAACTTATTTTGAGCGCATTGATCTCTTCTCTCTCCATGGATGTGTTTCACCTCGTGGTAGATTGTCATATCTTGCATTGTGTTTGGAAGATTATTGAAAAAGCTCTCGCATCTCCGTCTAACTCTCGCATTATGCAACTCCATGGTTCCTTTCCAGATCTTTAGCAAGGTGATGCATCGGTTACTATATACATGCAGTAAGCAAAATCATTATTTGATGAATTTGTTGCTGTTGGTCGGCCTATATCTCTTGAAGATTTTAATCTATATATGTTATGTGGCCTTCATGTTGAGTTCAAAGACTTGGTAACTAGTCTTGTAACCAAGGCAGAACCGTTGTCATATGCCGACCTTCATAGCCACCTGCTTAATCATGAATTTCTGCACAAGAACTCCCTTTATTCATGGATGCAAACTCACCTCTGCTGTCATCACCTCTACTACCGCAGCCAACATTATTGCCAACACCCTCTGCCTATCTTGCTACATCTCATTACAAGCCTAGTTTCAGTCGTAACAGGGGACGTTCTCGTGGAAACTAGCATCCCAACAGCAACTGTTACAATCATCAAAACATGTCCTCAGCTGCTACCGACTGGAGGCAGAACAAATGGCAGCAAAATGATTAGTACTTAAAAGTGCATTTTTATCAAGGTTTTATATCGTCATTTTGCACTTGAAGTATCAATAACTCCTTAACTAAAGCATGTTTTATAATAACATATCTAATAATATAAGATACCTTTAA
>Ga0307517_10010984_pt1 | contig 12593 bp, 14 predicted proteins | sample 23_EM_MG_FD_194515 | JGI IMG/M metagenome (GOLD analysis project Ga0307517, IMG submission 194515) | Populus trichocarpa ectomycorrhiza microbial communities from riparian zone in the Pacific Northwest, United States - 23_EM | ecosystem: Host-associated > Plants > Roots > Unclassified | place...
TTCTCCGTTTTATTGTCTGTCGGACAAAAGACAGCATTATATCAATTTCTGTGACACTAGTACATGTTTCGTGTTTAGTGCCATTATAATAATATCAAGGATCGCGAACACAAGTTCCTACCTCTTACGTAACTCATTCGGTTACTTGAGTAAATACCGACAGCACTTTGGTATAGAAATCAAAATAATTTGAAGTGTCAAAATGGTATGTAAGCTACTGAGAGTCCTTTCTACTCGAGAAACAAGCATCGTCTCGTCAGGGGAAAAAAAAAAATCTGGGTAATCGTTGGGTAATCGTCTGAACTGTAACAGCTCTACTAAAGGGTAATGCTACTACCATACAACCAATACTTGGAGACGTATTTGACACGTATAGCATCTGAGCCAGGGTTACACTAGAAATCGTCCATTTAATCGCAAGAAAAAACGATGCAAAAAACAAAAATTCTCACCGATGCAGGTGGTTGGCCACCCTTGGTGTGTGTGCGGTAGATTGAAGAAGCCAGGTCTCCAGTCACTTTGTTGAGCTGCAGCCAGTCGACATCCTGCGGGCCAGTAGGTGCTGCGACACCCGCAACCTTAGCCGCAACTACAAACGCATTGGCTTTATTCGGTGCGGATGCACCTCTGAAATCCCAGACAGGGGAAATACCCCCATTCCCATTCGACTGGAAGAAGTGGTCTCCAAGCTTGAAGGATTCATGCCTGATGGAGAAGGTCTTCAGTTTGGCATCGTCAGCCTTCGACCAGAATTCGTAGGCGTCGTCTTGAATCTTTTCGAACTTGTCATTATCCTTCAGTGACAAGCATGACAAATCGAAAAGGACGGCCACCGCCCCAGCAGAACTGAAAATAACGAAAACATAAGACCAACTTGTCCATGAGATCGTAAATGTAGACTTACGCATATTTACCAGTAGTAGCGCAAGTGTAGTTCTGGTATCCAACACCAAGCAACACGAAGGAAGGGTCACCAGTCGGGGGGGTCAATCCATTCGGCGGTACGAGCTTGGCGTGACTGGTACTACACGTTTTGACGTGTTCCCCATTACCCGCTGGATGCGCGACGACACAAGTCGCGAGAAATAGGGACAGAAAGGCTGAAAGCAACTTCATGGTTGTGTAAGGAGGCTGGAGTATGGGAGAAAGGCCTGCAACGTGCAAAAAGAAGGTAGAACAACTTTAAAAGCAAGACAGGTGGTTGGCGGAATTGACATAATGGCCGTTCTTCACTTTATAAGGACGATCAGCAAAGCCGAGACAGTCTCCGGAAACATTCCCACAGCGTATTTTGATGAACACAAACCTCTGTGTACCGCCCCTCCGCCGGGATTCCCGACTAGCCCGACTGATGTCAAATAAGTACCGCCAGGACGCCTAGTAGTAGAAAAACAGGGCTACAAGTCGCTGTTGGTGGGTCAGCATGCCTCACGTTCAGAAAATAAGATTTTTACCATATCATATTCTGTGCAGAAATTATGTACCTAATATGGACACTCATTTGACACAACGAAGCTGTGATGGTACCTCTCATCACTGATCCTCCTTACATAGGTACTAACTTATGCCGAATTCGCCACTGTTTCAACCTCATTTCTGGCGCAGGGCATGCAATGAGATAACCTGGCGTTCTCACGGCATTATAGTGCAGGCCCAGCTGCAGGCCCTTATATACCATGTAGAAGTAGAAAAGGATAACACACTTGGACCGGATTCTGATCTGATTGGAAGGCAAAAATCTTGGAGTATCGCATAGATGATAGATCAAGATCGCCTTCTAGAATTCTTTCTTCGAGGTCTGAAGCGTCTTCACATAAGTGTTGATCGATTGATTATACAAAATGATTCACAGAATTTTACCATCATATCATGATACCCCAGCAGAACGTCGAAAGATTCAGATGGTCGCGAGCGTTTGAGAAGAAATACGAAAGGGAATGAATCGCAGAGTCTCGGCAGGGTTCAGGGCAACCTATTCGACGTATCCTTGGGTGTGAGGATCGAGTATACACCCGCGAAAAGATTCAGATACCTTGAGCCTGAGTGGTACGCGCGAACAAGACTCCCATCGACTATGATTGCGACTTGAAGATTTTTAAGGTTACGCCCGCATGTACATGGGCTTCAGTTCGATAGGATTGCCACACAGATCTTGCATACACCTGATCCAGGACTTAACCAATATCTGGTGTCGGACGTTTTGAACTGAAGGCTTTGTTTGCGACTATTGTTAATATTTTCGGATGTTTATCCTTGTGACGTCACCTGTCATATGCTCAGACTATAATTTACTTTGTACCCCATCCCAACCACGTTTTGGGGCCCCACGAGATATTTGCCCACATGTTCTCGAGATGAACTATGTACCAGCCTGTGATCAAAAATACTCCTTTGACTCGGAGCCTTGCAGGATCACATTAGAATTTATACAAGGTCGGAACACAGCTGAATAACATCTGGTAGCGTATTCATTTCGTCTCTCATATATTCGTTATCTTGACATCCCACATTTGCAGCGCTCGAAACGCAAAGTTCTTGTCAACTGACTCACTGCCACTCGCGTCTTACCTCCACGGATCTTGTCCTCCCGACGGAGGTCATCGGCCGTCTAATGGAAAAGCGGGATGCGTATCCGTATATTTAGCGATTGCGGCTGTTCCCTTTGTGGTCTTATCGGACTTTTGCGCATGTCATCAAGGCTCGAATTGACCCAGGTTTATTTAATCTCCAGAGTAATAGGCTTTTCTAAAGATATTGTCACCGATTCACTCAGAGCTTCAGGCGTTATAGGTTTCTATCTCTTCTGATTCTCCACCGGATCAAAGGCATGCCTTGTCCTTTAATTAGCGGGAGGTGTTAGGCCGTCCGCCTCAAAATAGCAGTATGTCGGCTATCTCCGTCCTTGGTTACAATAACTTGGAAATCCTGCCTCACAATTTCAGACGTGAGTCTGGGATATTACGCCAAAATGTGACAAAGAAATTATGTTCAGCTGTTTTCTCACCCCAGATCGAAGTTCTCACTTCCATGATTTTCTGATGATAAAATGAATACTTTTCTAGCTACTGATTCATGCGTTAGGAACACATGTAACGGCACCATCAAGATACTTGCTACTCACTGAGAAGCGGGTTCGTTACTTCTGACATAAAGTGGGTGGATGTATCCGTCTCAAGGGACGGAGCTTCACTTTGCGAATCGATCAACCCACCAACATACGTGTGCACAGTCTGTTAGTCGGGGGCATCTGTTTCATCAATTTCGAGATGATCACAATGACCAAGTTCCGAATCCATTCCAAGAATCCAATTTTATTATCGATTGCTAGTAACCAAGAGGCTAAGCGCCTGGCTAGACTCCTCTAGCGCCCAGTCGGTTACGGCTATTACAACCTATTGCACCCCTGATTAACTTTGCCGCAAGAGGGGTCTCAAAGTTCAGAGTTACAATCTCAAACAAAACTTTAGCCCTCTGCTAAATCCATTTCCGAGGGTCCCCAGACTTGGATCGAAGAAATGTGCTGTGCAAAGTTTTGCGAAGCATTGAGAGAAACGTTTGGTGGAGAATTTTAAATTTTCTTGGGACGGATCCTGTCCACATTGATCTCAAGATCTTTGCAGGGTTTGATCCGATCCATGCATAAGAATCGAGATCCAGGAGAGCAGCTGAGAGCAGGCGCAAAGCATCTGAGAAGCAGGAAACAAGGTGGTGTCGAACCAGCACATGTCAGACGGCATATTGAGATGGGTCAAAACTGCACGAAACGAGTCAGGGTGAATCGAGATGACAAGGCAGTCGTACAACCCAGGAACGTTTGTAAATAACACCTCTTTGATTGTCTTTTCCTGAAAAGGATGGTAGAATCCAGAGATTGTCGCATGCTGTTCGTTGTCAGACTGCTGACAGCTGTCCCAATGCAGGGTCGCAGTTTTGAGCTTAATACGGACCGCCGTAGATCTGAAGTCGAGATCAGAAGGCCTGTGGCCGCGCATCCATCCAGGAATTGTTTCTCTTGTCCTCAAGGTTGGGATGGCGTGTGGATTGCGGATTCTTGTCGAGCAAAGCATGTGTGGATTTCGGGACAGCGCATGTTAGGTGGTCATGAGACATCATGACAGCGGCCGGAACTGGTCGTGACTGTGACCGGCCCGGGGTAGTGTTTATTACTTGATGAACTGCACCAGCTTTTCTTTATGGCCAACTACCTGCCCGTCCTCCTCGTATCTCTCACCAATGCCATCCCCGACGACTCCTCCCTGACGACTGCCCCAAGGGCTCAGGTGGACTATCTTTCTCATGACTGGCAGGAGGAGGATGTTTGGCGGTCGTGGCGCAATATGACCCGCCAGAAGAATGCGATTGCGAACGGTGCTCGTCTTGAGAACGCCTCGTGGAGAACATGGTGGAAGCAGAGGAACAAGCTAGGCACGGTGTCTCCGGAAACTCTCAATTGGTTCGCTCTCTTTTTCATCCCCCAAGACGTTCACAAACCGTATTGTCATCCGCTAGGCTCAAAGATTCGGACGTAACCTGGCTTTACGGTCCTTTGCATACTGCAGCAGAGTGGAAGCCTCCACCTAGGCAGTCGTCTCCTTTGAGCAATCCCGCAGTAGCAGCCCCTGCTCGTCCCAACTCCCCCTCGTTGAATTACCCTCGCCGTTCCAACGGAGAAGCCCCATACAAACCTATCCTTAAGCATCGTAGTATAAGCGAACTCCTCACATCCGAGCTCCCGATTACCTCCCCCATTTTTAGTCCTATCGACTCTGAGGAAGACTCAGAGACTAATGACATTACCAGCGGAGATGGTTCAATTCCCCTACCCCTAAATCTCACCCGCCCAGCCTTGCTGCACACAAAAAGCGACACGATACTCACCAGATGGGGTTCCAGCCGGATGTTCGGAAGAGGTTCACCTTCGCGGGTAAGCTCTCCTGAAGCGACAGATGGTCGGTCGACTTCCTCTCACCTACTGTCCGCCGGTGGAGCGGTGCGTGCGTCGCATTCCCTGGACTCGAATTCAAGTGAGAAATCTGCTGCAAGTGGAAGCGAACATTCGCAAAGTAGGCACAAGAAGAAGCATATCAGTTTCAACACGTTTGTTGAACAATTTATCGCCATTGATAAGCCCAAGAAGAATGCCTCTGGATATTTTTGTGCAATTCCAGAGACACCTTGGATGGGTGGGCACACCACTTGGGTCGATGAGACTGGGTTTGCTCAATTTTCTGTGTCAGTGAGGTGGATTTTGACTTTCCCTTGTCTTGTAGATACGAGGAGGATCAAGAAGACTCTGAAGATGACAAAGTCTACGTCCGTTGCTCGCAATGGACGTCAAATGACTTGGAATCAAGTGGTGCTCTTGCCATTGGTGAAGATTCTGATTCTCCAGACGACGACGACGACGGAATCGAGATCCGATCCACACCCTCCCGGTCAACACCAACACCAAAGCCTATCAAAAAACCTCTTCCCCGTTCCCAGTCCAAAGTATCAACGACGTCATCATCATCATCTGCGTCCACAAGCACAACATCAAGTAGTCGGAGCGATGCAAGCACATCCCTGACTACAGATGATACCTCGCCGTCTGGTTCACTATCACCTTCCCGTCGTATCTCTTCGTCTTCCAGTATCCCCCATAAACATTCTTCATCATTACTAGGGACCTCTCGCCACGTCTATAGGCGTTCGTCCACCACGACGTTAATGTCGACTTATCGCCCCTCCCTACACCGAATACACCGCCCCCCTCTGTCTCGATCCCAATTGGAAAATACTCGGTCTCAGCACGTGACGATTGCGCCCATCGCACCGACACTTCTGAAGACGACACCAACCACGTCATGGACAGAGAATTTCGGAGACGACGGAGCTTCCAGCAGCGACGACACACCAGGCTGGGCATGGGGTGTAGGTGGGAAGGTTGGCGTCGCGGATTATGTAAGAAACAGGCGAGAGGATGCGGATCAGGACCGGGAAAGAGATGGAGGCATCCAACGGAGACGAAGCTGGACGAGTGGCTATGGAGCAGACAGCTATGGGTTTGCTCCCGGTGCATTTGGGGCTGGGCGTGGTACGGGGTTTGACGTCCCTTTCGATGCTTTCGACAAAGACGAGGAAGGGACACCTGTTGAACTCGTCTATGTCCCACCATTTGAGTACATTTATCCAGATGAACCTCATACTGAAGCTGAGGACGTAGGAGGAAGCCAGCCTGAGGAGGAGCAGGTCCGGATTGGGGAGAGACCAGATATCGAGGAAGCCGAAGATATCGAAGGCGCCAATCTGGAGAAACTGTACCAGCATATACCCGGTAGTGGAGGTGACGTGCTTTCGTCATCGTCTAGCACTCCAATCATTCCTAATGGCAAATCGAATCTTCCTACTGTGGTCGTCGACACCCGTTCCCGCAATAAACAGCGATTTCAACTCCCATCCTCTGAAAATGAGGATTTATCACAGGACCCGTACGATTACTTTGGTGGATCGGACATGGGCGACGACTATTACTACTATTCCCGGAGGGGTGGGCGCGGTCCTGAGTATCAACCTCCAACGGCTGTTACAAGCCGTGACAGGACACCCAATATAAAACCAACCTCCAGAACAAGTCATGTAGCAGATCGGAGACAAAGCACAAGAGAGCAGGAGAGAAATAGAGGAAGTGGCGAGGAAAGGCGATCGCGCAGTCGGAGTCAAAGTCACAGTCGAACGCCCTCTCCCGCACTTTTGAGTTCACACAATTCAAATGAATCAGGTGCCGATGGTGGTAGAAGCAAATGCACCTCCAGTTCAGCTTCGAACGGCATGTTGGCGGCCTCGTCTACGAGATCGTTTTCGCAGTCGGATCTGCTTCCACTTCCTTCTAGAGGACGACAGCTAGATGCTCCATCGCGACCATTGAATGGAGTTTCCCAACAGGACGGACGACGGGGAAGATCATCTACACGGACTTCCTCGTCCTCGTGGGATAGAGAGAGGGGTTCAAGTAGCTCGTTAAGTAGTACGAGCCCGATGGGGAGTTTGAGTCCTGATGGGGTTGGTAGTCGCCGAGGTACAGGCCCATGTGTTCTAAACGGAATGGGGGCTGTTCTTGAGACAGCTGGGAAGGAAAAGGATCGGGAAGTGGGAGAGCGTTGTGGGAGGGAAAGGACGAGTTCAAAGGTACTAAGTGTGGCCACTTCGCCTGCGGATCGGTCTGTTGGCTTGAAAAGCATGGATACGAGTGTTGCCTCATCGTCATCCTCGTCAAGTAACGCATCAACTATAATGCCAAGACAGGTTCTCCCAACGATCGAGAAGGAGGGCCCTGAGCTGGTGTTCATCGCCGAGGAAATGGTCAACACTTCTACATCATCCCGGGGCAGCAATTGCCGAACGCATTCTGTCACAAGTATGTCATCGGACAATGCACTCGTCGATATTGCCCGGACACCTACACCCAGTGGTACTATCCTCTCAACAGGTCTCTCTTCGTCAACCTCTTTCTCCCCGACACGTCCCACCTCCAAGTTCCGACCTCCACTGACGTTGAGACCCACACCTCCTTCGCCCGCCAAACCCAGGACGTCATTCACCGCTGTCAGTCCCACGGTTGCAACGCCAACGATGGCACTCCATCCAGAGAACACAATTGTTGGCAAAGCAGTAGACATTGTATCTAGTGCTGGGATGTATCTGGGGTTGTGGGCTCGTGAGAGATCTGCATCCGCACCATCCAGTCCGATATAACGATTTCTCTGTCTCCTCTCCTTTTCTTGCGACACCCTTTTTTTTCTTACAAGTTACAACACAAATCCATAATGTATTTCAATCAACTTATCAACATTCGTCTATATCCCTTTATACTTTCTCATGCATAATTCATTGGACGTCTTTTGGGAAGGCCCTTGCGCATTGACTACTGCTACCCACCCTTGTACTAGCTTGCATCACTTTTTCTCGGTTCAATTGGCAATGGTCTTATTATAATAGTCGCACAATTCAGAAGGAGAGGACCTATTATTGACCTTCTTCCGAAGCTGCCCGATGGTGTCCCCTGGTCTATAAATTATGGAGACATGATAATCGCATTTTGGACAGTTGCTACATAAACATATTTCAATCATCAAATAAAGTTACCTCGAATTCGTCAAGGTGAACCGTCAAATCCTCGCCTTCCCTTCCTTCTCCGTCCGGAACTGTGGGACGAGCACCATACACCCCGACGAGGAGAGACCTTGGCGAGACGGCCTTTTCTGTGTTTCCAACGATGTCATGTCTGAACCACCAGGTGACCTCCCTAATTCCCAACTTTTCACCCGTCTCTGGGTTAACGATGTAGACCCAAAGGCTCTCGACACGTTCGTCGCCCTTGACTTCTCTTTCCACTTGTATGGTGACTTTCCCGCCTGAATTCTCCGGGAGGGTAGCGATAGACCAGTCGCTCCACCTGCTTGTCGCGACGGTGCTGACGTAGGGCTTTCCCCACACGAATTCGATCCCGGTCTTGACCCACTTCGTAGTGTCCTCATCAGGGATGAAAAGAGCCAATCCACCTTGATCGTATTTGGTGTTCCAGTCAGCGCTAACGGTGACTTTCGCAGAGCGGAATTTGTGGAGGTTGATGGGGGTGTTGATGAGGATGGTCGGGGCATTATCGACATCGGTGCTCGGTGGTTTTCGCCAGAGATCTGTCTTTGGACTGGCTTTGATGATAATGGGATCGAATTTCATGATGGGAGGTAGATCGCTATTGTGATCGACTTGGGAGATGGCGATTGCAGAGGAACCATAGTGAAGACTGAGATTTGGCAGGGCAGGATCTGTCATGGTCGTTACTGTCCGAGTTTGATCACGTAGATTAACTATATATATACATACTGTGCCGAATGGGGTTAATAATTAATAAATTAAATGTGGTTAGCAGAAATGGATTTCATCCTTGGTGACTCTCCACGCTATTCGAAATCATGTTCCTATTGTCGCGGGATGAGTCCCAAGAAAGAGCCATTGACGGGCGACCATTCGTAAGATGTGATCTTCACCTCCTGCTGCGACCTCTCGCAGGTCGATCGATCTCGGCGACCTCCAAGGCCCTCCAACGTGTGCTGAAAAATGGGGATGAAGGATGTCATTGCCGCTGAACCGGTGCGGGTATTCTGTGTCACTGCCAGATTTCGATTACTCGTTCTCGCACCTGCTGCAGCAATAGACGCCCTCAAGGTGCCATTCGGTGGACGGTAATTCCGAAAATGAACCATATCACTGTCTCATGGTTTGTACAACTGGTCCAATACCACAACACCTGTGTGGTTGAAGTTCAAAAGCTTGTCAATCCAGCCACAATTCGGGATGGCCTCGTTCCTCCTCGAAGTTTGATAACGTGTCCCACCAAAACTTGTACTGACTCAGCCGTTGATGGTCGTGCATAGACTGTGGTACCTGCGTTACGTGAACCATGCAAGAGAGGAATTGAAAAAATGCCCATTTGAAGCCACGTTAGACTCTGCGTTCTTCCTGAGGGTCCTGGAGAAAAATCAGGACTTGCCCTGTTTTTGGTGTATAGCTGTTCAACAACACCTAAAAGGAGAAGATAAATCGGTAACATTTGTCGGGATTTCCTTTATGAAATTCGAACATCTGGGATAGGTCAAGCTGCCATTCAAATTTTGACGGTCATCTGTGGAGGCAGGACTCAGTGGGGATTTGAAACGTTTACCAGCCGCCTTAAATTGACTCAACGAGTGATTCGTCGTCAGCATGAACGAATGTGGTTAAAATTATTAAGTACTGGTTCATAAGGAAGTTGAAAATTTTGTTGTTACGGGGACAGACGCCGTTACTGTATTCAATCAGAACGACGAGCGGATGGCATCGACAAGCACTGTATTAAAGTCCCCAGCCACTTCCCACGCAGCGAAGCCCCTCAGATTTTGGTCTTTAATAAATTTGCTCTTGAGATTCATAGACTATAAGGTGATTTGTTCAATTCAAATGTTCTCTTTTCACAACAAGTGCCTCACCTTAACATTGTCATAGGAAACCATGGTATCGTTGGTTTGATCGTATACGAAGGGCTGTTAACCAAATGAGATTATGCATTTCGATCTGAATAGGAATACGTACAGTTTTACTGCAGCCATCAAAAGCGAACTTTTTTTCTGGCAATGGTTCCCCATCTTCATCGAGGAATTTGGTAATCATTCCCGAGAATTGGATGATTCCACCAGGCTTCGTCACCGGTACACCACAAACATCTTTATCATCAGGCAAAGGCGCCCCATCGTCTCCCACAGGCTGATTTTTTTCATCAAACGGCGGATACAAGGCAAGACTTCCATTTGGACCAGCAGCATTTTCGTTGCTGACACGGAATAAACGACCATAGTATGCAACACCCAACACAATCTTGTCCGGAGGCATACCTGCATTTGTCCATGCTCGGACAGCGGAAACGGCAGAACCATGCGACAAGTTTGGTGGCGGTGCACAAGTCTCGTCGAGAGGAGAATTTGGTCCAACGATTCCATCCGACAAACCCCAGACGTCGTAATTCATAATGGCGACGTAATCGAGAACCTCGGCGAAAGCTGAAACATTTGTTACAGGAGTTTTATCTTCACTGAGCCAAGGAGTGATTCCAGCGGCGGCGGTGATTGTGAAGTTCTGTCCAACGGCTGTACGGAGATCCCTAAGAAATGATAGGAAGTTCGCAGTGTCGTTTGGGCTAATCAAATTACAGCCCACTCCCAATCCATTAGGGTATTCCCAGCTGACGGAGAAGTTAAGATTGGCCGGGGACAAGATTTTCGAAGGACGTACTCAAGGTCAACACCACCGAGGTTGTGCCTATCAACAAGGTCTTTAATTGCGCCAACGAATTTGGTCCTATTGGCCTCTGAACCAACTGCGGTGGAAAAAAACCTTGAACCCGTCCAGCCACCGATTGAGACCATGGGTATCACACTCTGTCTAGTCAGTCAGCTCGAAAGGGAAATCAAAACAACACTTTCCCTCACATTTTTTTTTGCCTCAGCAACGAAGTCATGAAGTCCAGCGAGGCCGATCTCATCCAACGTTGATGGGTCAGGTGTTGTTAGTCTGAAACCGTTTCAGCTAATAATTGCGAATCGAATGGGAATGGCCCTACGCGAATGCATATTTCATATTGTTATATTTTCCCCAAGGAACTTTGGAAGGGGGAAAGTCTTTTTCATGCCACCCTGCAAACCATGCAGAGGCAGTTAATGCCGAGGTGGTGCCTAAACAGGCGAAAAGAATAGCACCCAGTGCTAGAAGTCCAGACTTCATGTAGAAAAGGAGTAATATAGTATGGAGATTTTAGAGAATGAAGGGGATACTGTGGAAGAAAGATGGTGACACCCAACATCCAGGCTTTAAGTGTTGCGATTGGATCATGGGATGCTGGCTGATGCTGGTTTCTAATGTCATGAAACCTGATTGATATATATGGTGAGTTCATTCCGTACCGTGACAGGGAGCGTACGTATAGAAGTCGGATTTCATCAAGTATTCGAACGGCCAGAACGCACGCGATTTGGGTTATGAACATGCAGAACATAGGGATTGATGCAGGTTTTGCGGCCTGGTTCTTGAGCGTACTAAAGTCTTGGTTGTTTTAATATTTTAATTTTAATTTCAGTACGTTACGGTTTGATCGATTTGATCGGCAAACCCCACACTCTGCCAAAAATAACTAATTATTCGTAAGTTTCGCATCCCACCTCGAAATTTGAGATGTTTATGTGTACATAGCGTGTCGGGATCCAGAAGCCATACATTTCTTTCCCTTTATAGAGTTGTAAACGGAGAAACCGGGAAGATTCAATTCAGTTTGCCTAATTATTTAACAACCAAAGTTTCTTTACGCAAACATTCAACAAAGATTGGTGGTTTTCAAAATTTCGATGAGAAGATTACCATATAACTTAGGGTCGGTACAGAATATGCTGTTTGAATTTTTGATGAAAACTCATACGAGGGTTTTCGGTTCGTTGTGCCAGTGTGACGTCGCCTTGGAAATGTAGACCTGCTCGCTAGTACAGCCAACGGTAAGTGTGTCAAGAATGGCGATTTTAAATTTGTATAGATGCTCTGTCGAGTAAGTGAATGAGGCATTGTTTCAAGTTCCAACGTTACTACGGTTTACCGGAGACCGGTTGTCCGAGGTCTAACGAGGTATTACTTGAACTTATGCCAATGATGCAAGGTCCATGACCGTTTGGTTGCAATACCGGTGGATCAAGTCTAAGGCTACTCTAAGCTCACCCACTTTTCCAACTTTCCTCTCGACGGTCCTCTTCCGACCGAATAAGAGTGGGCGGGGACATCACAGGGCGCCCAGATTTGAGCATCCCCTCGCTCATCAGTAAGTTTTATTCTAATTCTCTCAGTTCAATACCGCAGAGAGGCTTTCGTCGTTCAACGTGCCTACCAAATTAAAGCCATTCGCGCATCTTCCGATTCTCGACTAGTCGACTCGCCTGCCTGGTGTCAAATTTAGCGAACACCAACACAGTACGTCGAGTTGTACCACCTTACGCACTCTTTTTTATCCTGAACCAGCAGCAGACCTTCTCAAGACCTTC
>Ga0307517_10010985_pt1 | contig 12592 bp, 19 predicted proteins | sample 23_EM_MG_FD_194515 | JGI IMG/M metagenome (GOLD analysis project Ga0307517, IMG submission 194515) | Populus trichocarpa ectomycorrhiza microbial communities from riparian zone in the Pacific Northwest, United States - 23_EM | ecosystem: Host-associated > Plants > Roots > Unclassified | place...
CATACAACCATGTACCAGGTGCTACTCGTTTTACATTCCGTGAATAAACCATTCCTTCTATTAAACAAACAGGTCGAAGTCGAGGATGCGGAGTGATTTTACAGCGGTCTCGAAATCATGTTGTGCCCTTTGGTATTCGGCATTGTCTGTTTTACCCTCCACAGTCTCAAGTGGGATGTTCATAGAGAGCACCAAATCGACGTTCTTGCTCTCGACCCGGAAGACTGCCAAAAGGATGCGGATTGTGTCTGGTACCGTAGAGTTGAACTTACGAACGAGCTGGTCGCCCTTGAGAACTATCGGGGAGGGGGTTTCGTCTCCCCTGTTGTTCGGTATCGTGGCGACACTTTCTACAAAGCTAGATCCAGCCGAGTTATCATCAGCCAAGGCGTCGAAATGGAACCTAGGGAGCTGTTGTGGGTTAATTCGCCAGTGAGATAGAAAGAAGACCGAACTTCGCTGCTTCCACACCGTCGTTTGGTGCGACTCGTTGGAGAATTTCGACAATAATGCTTATTTGAGAATCGGGATACAGGAACACCTCCTGGGTGTCGGGGACCTGGCGGAGATCCCTACCCAGAGCTGAGCTGGGTTCACAAAGTTGATTCCAACTCTTACTCACGACACGTCGATGCATTGGGAGGGGATGCTAAAGACTATTGCACGCCCAAAGAGGTCTCGCCGTTGAGAGGACATAGGAGTAGGTCAAGGTGTGATGGTGTCTGATTTGATCAGCTTAAAGGTCAAAGCGCTCAAGCGTTCAGTCGGATATTACAGATCAAGCTCAAGTATTATCCAGGTATCGACTACAGCTTATGACGCAGCTCCTTCCGGACGATTTTCGCGAATCGTTCTGCGGGAACCCCAGAAGCGAACCTTTCAGCTTGTGCGTAACCCTCTCTGAGTAATACTGAGTCCATGTCGTTTTTTTCTCTCATCCCAAACTGAAGCAGTTGCTTAGTTTTGAGAACGGCTTCAATCACTAGACCGTCAATCTCGGCGACTACTCGTTGCTTGACACTCGTATGAAACTCTTCAACGGTACTCTCGGGGAAGATCTCGCTTTGTGCGAACAATGAGGAACCGAAAGGAGGAGACAAAGGTTGGCTCCTCACTTGTAAAATCCGCACTCGAGCAGTTCTTGTGCTGTTTTCCTCTTGCCAAATATGAGCAGTTCGTTGGCCTTAGCAAGTCCGACTAACTGCGTTGTCAGTGGCCGTGAGTCGCGACGTACAGAGACTTACTCCGGTTGATGAAGGATACACTCGATCCTGCTTCCGCGATGATGCCTACTGCATGCATCAGCGAGTTCGTCCAATCGTACGGGAAAAGTGAGGAGAACCTAAGAATGTGAAGGGAACCTGTAACCATGCACCAGGGAGAGCATAGATAAAGTCAAAGTGTCCCAAGAACCCTGCAAATAGGCGTTGGTAGGCCGTTCTGCGGAGGGATCGGAGGTTACGAACCAGCAGCAATTCCTGTGCCGCCAATGTCAGTAAGGGACGCATCAGGGAGAGTATCACGGGAATATTCACCCATAACGGGCCCATTCAATGCAGCGACAAGTATCTTGGAATGTTCGCTGATCTAAGGCAAAAGTGAGTTCGTGTTTTAGGAAAGAATGGCACAACCAACAGCTTTGGAGGTATCCAGGTGGCTCAAGGCAACACCGGGCACGAATGCGGACCGGACAGTCATTTCTGCGGGGACGTTCGGGCCATCACCCCGAGCTTTAACGTCTGTGCCAGCGCAGAACCACTTGCCAGTCGCTATGGGATTTGGAATCAAACCGAGAGGCGGAGAGGGGAGGGAGAGCCGGGCTTACCCTGCCAAATGGTGACGGCTATGGCTGGGTTTTTGTCGATGTTCCTCAAAGCATTCGCAAATGCCTCGTAGTCTAGGAGGATGTATGCAGTAAGTATGGAGCGTGAAGCAGTACTGACCGAGAAGAGTACCCTCGGCTGTGATGGCGTTGAGAGAGTGAGGGCGGTTGAAGGTTATCGTCGCGATGGGGCCGGATGTTTCGACGGAGACTGCGCCGGTCATGGTAGCAGTTCAAGTCTGTATTGCGCAGGGGGGCTTACTATTCGTAGCTGATGCAGATGACCGGGACCATCGGCTGATCGATCACGGTTGAACCGACGCGCCGCCACTTGCCCGCCACTGTCGCGATCTAGCTGAGACTACAATGAACTTCAATCGTCGCTCAACGCTCCAACACTCGGCGGACTCTCGCTCGAATATCCCAATGCCCGCTACCGGTCAGAAACAACCTCACGGCATGCGAATGTCCGTCAACGCCCCAATCTTCACTGCGTCCGGGTCAGCAATGAAACCCAGACAATCCGTCATCCGATCCCTCAACGCGAACCCCCTTTTGCAGAGCACATCCAAGCAGAATGTTGGAAAGACCCCCCTCAAGATGTCAGTTCGCTCCAAGATTCATCACATTACTCGCTTGACTCTTTTCATCCAGGAATAACGCGAGAAGAGGTTCTCTATGGGGCGGCGGGGGCTCAGCTGTTCCACCAAGCAGGACAATAGCCATACAAAGGGATCCCCGTCAGTTACGGGAGAAGAGCGTTCAGTTAATCATGCGGCAAGATATCGTGGGCTGGCTCAAAGCCCACGACTTTGATACATCCTCAAACCCACTCTCAAACATCCACGCCAAGGGATATCAGATGATATTCCGGCAATTGGTCCTGATAATTGACGATGGTTACAACTTCCCCGACAACGTTCCGTTACAGGACGAAGTGTTACACGCGCTCAGAGCACTGGAATACCCTTACGTTTCTTCTCTCGACTCCAAGTGGTTCGCTGCTCCCGCAAGCATGCACTCGTGGCCGTCACTTCTCGGGGTCCTACATTGGCTTGTCGAATTGGGAAAGGCGAGCTAAAACCCATTCATGTATTAGCCCCACCCCCCTGATGTTTGACTCTTGTGTAGTGTTACGAAGATTATTTGAATGGTGATAGCCTCACCTTACTTGAAGCAGAGCTGGTACCCGACGAGTTCGACGATCCCATGCACCACCAAGCTCTCACAATCCAATACTTCGAGCAGGCCTACGAATTCTACATGAGTGGAGAGGTAGATTTTTCGGTCCCGTTGCAGGCTGTGGAAGATCGATATGGTCGGTCTGTGGGCCAAAAAACACGATATTAATACTAACCGGTCAACTTTAGCGGTAAAAAATGAGCAGCTACGGTCTCTCTTGGACGAGGAATCGGAAAAGTTGGCTCGCCAAAATACAGAATATGAACAACTGAGATCCTCTGCCGTCAGTCTGACATCTTCCCACGAGCCCATCTCTCTGACCGCCGATCCAACAGCCCCCGTTAGAAATGGAACAAAAGCAGAACGAGCTCATGAAGCGCGACCTCGATAGGTTCGCTCAGAACCTCAGTCGCCACGATGCTCGGAAACAAAACAGTTTGCGGAGCCTGGCCTCCGAGAAGGCAGAAATTGAACAACTTTGTGAGCTGTATTCGCCAAGAAACTTGTGCAGTATCTTACATCTCATTAGTAATTGATTTGGAGCAGCTCAAGGCGGAAAAGGCCAGGTTGTCAGACGTCGTCAAGGCGCAAAATCTCACTCCAGAAGAGGTCATACGAATGAACACGGAGCACGAAACACTCACCCGCAGCCTTGAAGACCTTAAAGTCAAGGTCGCAGAGACTAATAAATTGGTCATGTCCCTCGAGGTTTCGCTGACTAACCGTGTCGCATCCGCGGAGGAAGTCATCGACCAGTATAACACCCTTTTATCATCCCCTGGATTAGTACCTCCGAACGAGGAGGACCTCACGATCGAGCTCAACATGGCCAGCTCAGATCTACAACAGCTCGTCAGGGGACCAGACATGCGCAAATTCGTTCGACCTACGCTCAGCAAATGGGCTGAGATGTACCGCGTGGAGATTGATGTTGCTAAGCGGGAGAAAATCGTGGTGGACGACGACCACGACCATGTAGTGAACGAGTGCGACGATCTCATCCAGGAGATTGAAACAGAGGCCGCTAAGGTGCACGCCCTGACAGAGCAAGCCGAAGAAATGCGGGAGGTAATGTGCCCGTAGTTTTATACCGGACAGTCAACTTCACTAAACCTGGGATAAATAGGCTGCGCAGCAAGAAGCTGTCGTAAATAACACTCGAGCTGCAGAATTGGAGCGAACAATGGCCCAAGCGAGAATGGCCGCTATGGCACACGGCGTTGGCGCCAAATCACGCCTCCAGGCTGTCGAGATTGCGTTCGTTGCTCCTATGCGGGTATTTTGGCAAGGTTGACTTAACGTTCATGCAGTTACCGTGAACAGCAGGAGAAAGTGGCACGCGTGAAGGATGAAACAATTCGCGCAATCATCAAGAATAGTACAGAAATTGCGGAGATGAAGGAGGCTGTCGCAAGACAGTTGAAATACGTCCAGGATGTTGTCGAAGCAAACAAATGAAGTCTCGGTCTATCCTATATCTCGTTTTTTGGTGGCACTGGTTGATGATGCCTCTACGGTACTCCACGATTCCTTCAGAGGTGCGTAGATTCTACGGTGGTACACAGAGGATAGACTAAATCTCTGCTTCAGTTATTTTCCCTGCCTTTCCCATCCATTTCCACCGCTTTTGAACATTAACGGTTGTCGTTGGCAACAGAGGTCTTCTCCTGCGGGCCAGTTCTATTAAGACCCGGCATATGTTTCGGGCATCCTGTGTAACGTGAAAGAGCACTCGTCAGGAAGACCAAACGAAGAATACGCCACACCTACGTCAATCCCGCTATGGGGTCGTCCCATGAACGGCTCCAGTTGCAATGTTTGTAGTTGTCTGTTAATGTTCATTGCACGCTTTATACGCCGCAACGGTTAGTCGAACAGATCGATAAAAACGTGCGATTAAACTTGCGTGTTTCTTCCTGTTCCGGCCGCAAATCAAAACACGGACGTCAATGAACTGATTTGAGATCCATGGTGGCACTTTTATCTTCGGAGAGCACGATATAACATAGGTACAGGCGCGGGTTTGGTTGAGATCCAGTTCACCTTGGAGATAAAGCACTGCTTGACGACAAAGTTACAAATATCCCAAGGTCCATCCGAGCACCAGCAAAAGCGGGTAAGCGGTCTGCGGTCAGACTCGTCAAGGATTCCATGGAATGCAAGGAACTCCGTCATGGATTCCATGACCTCGGGAAAGGGTGGGGCATTGTCCGTTTGGTCCTGTGGTGGGTGCGTCAGACAAGCCACAGCTGCGACTTTCCAGTAGAAACTAGGCCCAAACTTGGGTAATGCCCGTCAGGCGTGTGCAGAACTCGGAAAGTTCTGGCCTCCACGTAGGCTTCACGAAAGTTCGGAACTCAGAAATGACATCCAGAATGCCGTTAGCCTTGTCCTTCCACCCGAGCAGGCAGACCGGCCATTCCTGGAAGATGGGGTCAGTTAAGGTTGGAGGTACAAGTTGGACATACTTTCAATGATCTCGTTCGGATAGTCCATGCCAGCTCCTTCCTGACACGTCGCCTCAACATCAAGGACCAAAAAGAAGTCGTACGACTGAAGGATGGGTTGCGTGAGGACAGGGGCTGATGATGGTGGCATTGAAGGAGCAGTGGCTCACCGATCACCTGTAGAAATTTCGTTCTCTTCCTCTTGATTTTCGCTCTTTCAGTCTTGCCCTCTCATGGCCGGCCGGGGCGGGGACGACCTCGAAGACGATTATGTCCCGGACGAACTCGTCGCATCCTCCGGTGACGAAGAAGACTCTCACCGTGGAAGCAGTAACGGTGATCTCAGTCCGGATAACGATGCCCCGAAGCCAGGTGGATCCGCGGCACCTGCAGAGAGTGAGAAGAGCAGCAAACGGAAGCGAAGTGGGAAGGATAAGCAGAAGAAGCTCAAAGTGAGTATCTCAATCAGGCTGTTGGATTATCCATTACCTGACATTTGAGAGTAGAAGCCCAAGTTAAAGGAGGCGCAGGACGAACAATCTCCGTTAATCGCTCTACAGTCGCCGTCGGAACTCGCTGAATACCTTACCGGGTCTCAAGCGAAATCGTTTTCCAGGTTGTCTCGCATTGAGCTCGAGGATATTCGAATCCCTGGTGGGTAGCCCTCAGAGACCCTCGGGGAATTACCATGGATTGACATCCAGACAGAGAGTGCGATTGTTGATGCCTCCCCATGGGCTGCCGAAAGGACCCTTGACTCATTGCCTGATTTCATTGCCAAAGGTGGTACTTCCCAATAAAAGATGGAGACGTGGGACTGAGTCTTGCTTTCAGTCACTCCGAGTCTTCGACTCCGCCTTTCACAGAAACCCAAGGCTAACGGGGCACCAACCCTTATATTTGTCGCCGGTTCTGCACTGCGAGTTGCCGATGTGGTGATTATCCTCCAACTCGTTTTGTTTGGATGATTGCTTACGGCGAAACTAGACAAGGGTCCTCAAGAACAGGAAACTTCGAGGAGAGAAAGGCGGTGATGTTGGGAAATTCTTTGCCCGGCATATTAAGCTCGAGGTTTGTGCTTCAAGCCTTGATCTACACGCACGCACCCCAACGAGAAATTTGCAGGACCACGTCACTTACTTACGGAGGACCAAGATTGGGGCCGCAGTTGGCACTCCAGGGAGACTCGGCAAATTGCTGGAACTGGGTGAGTTTACGATGTATCCTTCGGCGACCACAATTAAACGCATTGAATCAGATTCTATCTCGGCATCCGCCCTGACCCACATCATGATCGACCTCTCGTACCGAGATGCAAAGAGGCGTTCTGTGCTGGACATCCCAGAGACAAGGGACGAGGTATTCGGGAAGATTCTCTCTTACAAGAGTATTTTTCAGGGCGTCAAGGCGGGGAAGGTGCAGATCGTACTGTTTTGACGTCGAATTATGGCTTGATGTATGTACATGGCATGATAAGTTACTCTAAAAGCCCTCTGGGTTGGTCCGGAGAGTGAGCTAGAGATCTGTGTGAGACGGAGTCATGACGCGGGGGAACGGAAACTCACTCTCGTCCATTTTGGTACCTTGTGAATACCCTTTCGATACCCCCGTGCGTGTGGGCTGAAGACAGTGTACTTGTCCTTGGGAAGCATCTCATGCTCCTTCGGCAACTCGAGAGCTTTTGTCTGGTTGAAACGTTCGGTCACACCGGGAGCGGCGCGGAGGGATTTTAAAGCGTACCAAGGCGGAACACTGCACCCCGCTGGCCTGGACGGCCTCGATGACTGCATCGACCTTCTTCAACCGAGCACGAACATTAGCCTTTCTTGTTGCAGATAATTTCCAGGGTGTCTTCCTGTTAAATGCCTGAGTTAAACGTGTGGATAGAAATTAATAGTCACGCTTACCAGAGGAGACCGACATGTGCTATATTGCTCGCACGAAACGCGCCGAACATCGTCCGTCCAAGTATCGACGTCACGCTAGTCACGCGTTTGCTCTTTCACCCACGACGGACAGATGGCGGTCGACACACACCCAACCACCGCACCGACAGAGGACGGTATGAACGGCCACATGGTCGTCGACGCCCCTCTCAGAGATACCGTTTCCAAGTTTGCGGCCGGTGGTCTTATCCTCCCGCCTCCGGACATCAAGTGTATGTCTCTCCCCGTACCAAAAACCTCGTTCTTACGCGTACACACACAGCCGTTATCGACAGGACGGCTACCTTTGTCGTCAAATCCGCAAACCCCACCCACTTCGAGGACAGGATCCGCGAGAACCAGCGTCAGGACCCGAAGTTCTCGTTCCTCCACCCCACCGACCCTTATCATGCTTATTACAGAGATCGTCTGGAGAAAGTCGCAAAAGGTGACGTAGACGATGAAGATCTTCCAAAGGAAGGGAAGGAACCTACAGACCAGCTTGTTGAGAAACCGGTGGTTGATGTTGGCAAGGAACCCCCCGTCCCTCAGTTCATCCTCGATTGGCCGAACATCTCTGCCGTTGATCTGTATGTGTATTTACCTCGTATTTTTGCTCTACGTGACCTGTTAATATGTGACCCCAGTGATATCATGAAGCTTACTGCCTTGTTCACCGCGAACCGCGGGCATTCTTTCCTTGCCGCTTTGTCCGCAAAGGAGGGGAGGAATTATCAGTTCGACTTTCTTCGACCGAACCACTCTTTGTTCGGATATTTCAACCGCCTCGTGGACCAATACTCGAAAATTATCGATCCACCCGAGGACGCCCTTGAATCTCTTTCCCTGCGAACAGACTCCAGGGACCGCTGGAGAACGCTCGATGCCGCCCGTCAGCACGCGAAATGGGCGAAGGTTAAACAGGAGCAGGATAAAAAGCGAAAAGACGATCAGGAGGCTGAACGCAGTACGTAATCCTTTACCCCGGACGAAGTGATACTCATTGTGCCAAAGTTTCGTTCGCTGAAATTGATTGGCATGACTACGCCATCGTCCAAACGATCGAGTTCACGGCAGCTGATGCAAACTCGGAACTTCCTGCCCCCATGAGTGTTCAGGAGGTTGAAAACATGACATTGGCACAAAAACGTATGGCGGCAATGGTCATGGAGACCACAGCTGAAGACGTGGAAGCTCATCGGGCTCGACAGGCTGCCGCAGAGGCGGAAGCTGCCGCCGCAGTTGGAAGAGTAGGAGGTACAGTAGAGGATGAGGATGCAGCGATGGAGCAAAGCGACGATGAAGTCGAACATGCAAGACAACATGAACAAGGAGTCATTCAAAGGACTGAAACGATTCCGGCGAACCCGGAGACGACTGGAAATATCAAGATTCGAACCGATTACGTTCCAAAACGTGCGTCTGTCGTGTTCCACCACTTCCGGACTGACTACTCACGTCGATATAGTTGGTCAGAAGAACCAAAAGCAGGCTATGACCACGTGCTCAATTTGTGGGCAGCAAGTACCAGTCAACGAGCTTCAAGAGCATATGCGTATCGAGCTGCTGGACCCTCGTTGGAAATCACAGCGTGACGCGTTGGAAGCAAGGAAGGCACAGGCTTCCGAGTTGCAACGCGGGGCCAATGTCGTGTCTTCGCTGAAAAATCTTGCCCGTACTCGCACTGATATCTTCGGCGCTGAGGCTGATGAAGAGAGGAGGAAGATTGAGGAGGAAGAGGAACGCCTAAAGAGGCGGGAGCGCGAGAAGGTTGTATGGGACGGTCACACTGCAACAAAAGCAAACACACTGGATAAGTATTCCACCAATGTCAACTTTGACGAGCAAATTGCCGCCATTCACCGTGCAAAAGGCTTGGGACCGTAAGTTCTTACTGGAAAGTTCTCGTTGCGCACTTCCTAAGTGACGGTTTTTAGCCAAGAAGCCGGGGCGATTGGACCTGGAATCGGACCTGCCTCTGCACCCCCAATTCCGTTGGCCAAGTTGCCTGCACCACCTTCCTTGCCCCAGGTGCCCTCACAAGCAACTGGGGCGTATTCCGCCGCCACAGTATCGTCCGGGCCGCAACCCGCCTCCATCTATCAACCACAGCCGACTCCAATCATGTTGCCACCACTACACTACCAGGGACCACATGCTGCTCAACCATTTGGGTATCAACCCCCGCCGGTTGGCACACCGACAAACCTGATTCCACAAACGGGTATGGTTCGGACGGCAGACCAAATGGATGGGGAGACACAGGGGTCAGATCTTCCGCCAGCTAAACGCCAGAAAGTTGCCAAACTTCCTGGAGGACAGTACTACCCCGAGGCTGACTGGATAAATTTACACCCGGTGAGCACCCCTTGTTAACCCCCTCCTTTGTACCACTAAGTTAAGTCGTGATCACACAGCATCCGATATCCCTCAATGTGCAACTACCAAATGAGCAATCCAAGCCGGAATGGAAGTTCGACGGAGGCGTTGTGCTTGTTCCGGACCTACCGCTGACGTTATTGGTTTCAACACTTCGTGACAGGATTCTACAACACACCGGTAGCAGTATTTCCGCAGGAAAGATCCGAATATCGTATGAGGGGAGGATGCTTACGAACGCGAATACGATCGCAAGCTACAATTTGGAGGATGAGGACACCGTGACGGTATCGGTCAGGGACACAAAAAAGAAGTAAGGGGTAGGGTGTCATCGTCATCCAATAGGATCTGGTTGAGACTTTTACCGAATCCCCGAATAGATTTTGTCGATATCCGAGGTCTGATGATTCTTTGGTGCCTGTGGAGGTTGCCTGGTGGCCCTCTTCTCCGGCTGCGATTGGCCAAAAGTTGCTGGCGTAGTAAAGCCCTACGGCACCACGTCGAACGATGGACGTTTGGCATCAGAGACCTGCCAAGTTGTGACTGGGTGATGGTCCAACTAGGTTCGTACCAAACCAACCGGGAGCAACGGTGTAGTCATGCTCTCACGATGATTGGGTGGTCGGGGTCATTCACGACTGCCTCCCATGGGACGTTGGAGTTCGACTGATGCGTACGCTCACACCAAGTCAGTGGCTCGTTTATATATGCGCGTTCCATCACGTTCGGAATCGTTCCCCTTCCCGCCCTCCCCGCCGCGCCGACCATGTCTTCCCCACCGTCCGAACACTTCGCGCATTCTGGTCACATCGCTCTCGTTGGGGTTCTTAGTTGTGCCGCTATCTATGCCTTCCTCAAGTTCCTTAGGCCAATCTCATACACAGTCCCATTGCCACCAGGACCCAAGCCCCTCCCACTTCTCGGTAATCTTCTTGACGTTCCTCTCACTCGTCAATGGCTGGTTTACTCCCAGTGGGCCGAGCGCTATGGTATATGACCAGGACTTTGGTTCCAAGAATAACTCAACATCTTCTCAATAGGTCAAATAATCTCGTTTACAGTCATGGGTAAAACCGCTGTGGTCATTAATTCGCTAGATATTGCCAGGGACATCCTTGATAATCGTTCTGCGATATATTCTGACCGTCCATATTTTGTTATGGGCGGGGAACTCTGCGGTTGGAACCGCACTACGGTGTTGACCCCCTATGGTCCTCGACTCAAGGAGCATAGGTCACTCTTTGCTCGGGGAATCAGTGGAAAGGGTTCTGTGGAAAAATACCGTTCATTGATGGAGGAAGCGGCACAAAGTTTTGCATATGGCTTAGCATCCGACTCATATGATCTTGTCGGACGGATACATTTGTAGGTATCGGCCTGCACATGCTATCGAGGGTCGGAGCGATTAACATCCTTCCAGGTCTGTGGCGAGCCTTTTGCTCGCTGTAATCTACGGCTACACTACTCGGGGGAGGCAAGATCCAATTGTACGCGACACAGAAAAGACGATAAAGTACTTCTGTACGACCATTGAACCCGGTGCATATCTTGTGGATGTCTTCCCGTCTCGTAAGTTATTTTGACTATGATGGAACCTTTGGTACTGATATCCTCAAGTGAGGCATTTGCCTGATTGGTTCCCCGGTGCTGGTTTCAAAAGAGCCGCAAAAGCTTGGTATGCATTGGTCACTGATGTTTCTGAGGTGCCATTCAAATACGCACTACAAGTGGCAAAGGTTTGTGGGTCTACAATACCTTTGCCCATCTGTTCCCGTACCTCTTGCTTTGATTAGACCGATGCGGCCCGGAGATGTGTGGTTTCTGAGGCTTTGAAAGAAAAGGGCACCCTCCCGGGGGCGGATGAGGCCATCAGATGGAGTTCCTTCACTCTCTACTCCGGTCCGTATCGTCACATACTACCTTTACTGGACTTTGACTAATCATCCTACGATAGCGGGTATTGACACAGTACTTTTTTTGCTGCCATTAGTGACATTACGAGCTCAAACAACTCTAGACGGCGTCTGTCCTTGCCTCTTTTTTCCTGGCAATGACCACCTTCCCGGATGTATGCAAGAAAGCTCAGGAAGAGCTTTCACGAATGTTGGGAGATGGGGTCTTGCCGACTACAAACGATTGTGGTCATCTCCCCTATTTGGATGCCGTGATCAAGGAGACGATTCGTTGGGGAGTCGTCGGTCCGCTCGGCGAGTGGTACCTGGATATTTGGTGTTCCTGATCTAGACGCCATGTCTCTTTAGGGGTCCCTCATGCCGCCTTGGAGGACGGTGTGTATAAGGGATACTTCATCCCAAAGGGTGCCGTGCTTCTCGTTAATGTTTGGTGAAGCCGGACTTCTTCGGAACACATGAACTTACGCTGATCGTGACGACGGAGTAGGCAGATCTGCAACGACCCCACTGTATATGCCAATCCGGGTCAGTTCCGGCCGGAAAGGTTCATGGGAGATATGCCCGAACCGGACCCTGATTGTATGTTTGGTTTTGGCCGTCGAAAATGTACGTGATCGACGATGCAGCAGCACTGGTCATGTTTACCGATGATATATCCCAGGTCCAGGGATGAACCTCGCGCGCCAGTACTTGTCCGTCGTGTGTGCGACGTCTTTGGTGATATTGGATATTTCGAAAGCGACCGATGAATCTGGAGCTGTACAAGAGCCCACATGTGAAATGACTAACAAGTTGATCAAGTAAGTAGTGACCACCTCCCTGAAGGTGACCGAGACTGAATCTGTCTTCCTGAAGTTCCCCAAAACCGTTTCCTTGTAAGATACGCAGGCGGCACTGATGTGTGTATGGCCCGGCCTGTAATGG
>Ga0307517_10010986_pt1 | contig 12591 bp, 11 predicted proteins | sample 23_EM_MG_FD_194515 | JGI IMG/M metagenome (GOLD analysis project Ga0307517, IMG submission 194515) | Populus trichocarpa ectomycorrhiza microbial communities from riparian zone in the Pacific Northwest, United States - 23_EM | ecosystem: Host-associated > Plants > Roots > Unclassified | place...
TTGAGTTTTTGAGGTGCTGGACGTCGAGCAAGGCGAGCGCAAAAATATAAGAGTGATCGAAAAAAATAGTGGAAAAATCCGCCGCGCCAACTTATCTGAACACTGCAATAATGTGCGCGTTGGCTTCATGGAGAAATCATCAGCCGACTCAGCAGCGGGCGGTGCTGGTCAGCGCTTATATATTCGACGATCTTCCCGATTTTTTTATAATCGTTTTCCTGATACTCATAAGCACCTTTAGTTCGTGCCCTCCCTCCACGACTCCCAATGACGGACTCGCCGTCCAATGAGGGTGAAAAGCCTCAACCCCAAGAGCCAACGGTTGTCCAGATAGATCCAAAGTGGTGCGCCCAGCCCGTTGCGTTGCTATGGTGATTAACCGTAACTGACGTCCTGATCCAGCCTCCACTCCGCCCTCAAGGAATTCTTCGACCCGCTGAGGACCAATGACTCGCGCGCCGACTTCTTCGCCGTGTACCGCAGAGAATCTGAAGAATTTGACCGGGATTACGCCAGAAAGTATGATGAGGACCTGAACACGTCCCTCATATTCGTCAGCCGCCCACTTCATATCCTCTATACTGAACTCTGATTTCGGAGCATACCCAGGCCGGTCTGTTCTCTGCGGTCAGCTCAGCTTTTATAATCGATGTACAATCAAAGCTACAACCGGATCCGAACGATATGACCGCCGCCTACATGCGGGTCCTGATTCACACCATGAACAACTCCCTCTTCCCTGACGCGGACCCCAGCGCAATCACCTGGACTGGACCTCCTCCCGAAATCGTCACCGTCCAATGTCTGCTTTACGCGAGTCTCGCCACCTCACTCTTCGCCGCGTTTTTAGCAATGCTTGGGAAGCAGTGGGTCAACCGATATCTCCGGAGCCACGGGGGTTCCGCCGGGGATAAGAGTCGGGAAAGACAGCGGAAGCTGGACGGATCCGAGAGGTGGTACTTTTACCTTATCATCGAGGGCCTTCCGGTGATGCTTCAGTTCGCGTTGTTGTTGCTCGGGGGCGCACTGTCGCGACATCTATGGTCGATCAGCCGTACCGTCGCCGGGGTTATCCTGGCATTCGCGCTCTTCGGTCTCACTTCTTACGTCTTCTTCACTGTCGCAGCGACACTGTACTACAACTGCCCATATCAGACGCCCCTTTCCGTCCTCGCCCGGACCGCCATCAGATACCTGACACGTAGTGAAGCTGCATTCGCTCGCTCTCTGCGATCGGCTATCACATCCTTCCCTTCCACCAAAAACCTTAGACGGAATCTCAAGCATTTCTATTCCGGAGTTCGTAGTGCACTGGAGGGATTTCGTTGCGTCCCAGCTGCAGTCCAGGAAGCAGAGCACATACCAGTTGCCGCTGTCGTTATGTCACCCACCCGGATCTTCGAGGACATTTCGATCGACTGGGAGGTCTGCAGGGCAGACGCACGTTGCATCTCATGGGTGCTCCATTCCATGACAGATCCCGACGTAATACTTTCCACTGTCCGGTTCGCTGCGGACACAATCTGGTACCCGGAAATCGCAGGAGCCCTATCACCCCATATTCTTGCGGACCTCTTCTTCGACTGCCTGTTGGATGGAAGAGTAATTCCTGCCAAGGAGGAGTATGCGATTTCGATAGGGATGGCACTGGTGTCGGTTCTCAGCACTCAACTCACCGTCGGGCCTGGCAGTGGGGACCTCAGGGGCCTCTGCGAGCGTATCAGCGACAACGGTGAATTGGTACCCCCTCACGACTTGGTACCCCCATTCAACCCAATGTTTATATTGATTGTTATCGCCCTCAAATTCGTTGCGCAAGCTGTGCCCCATCCCCCACTCCGAGAACCCCCGAGATGGCAGTACGGCACGGTTATACTCGGACATTTATCCACCTCCCACAAGCTCTGGCTGAGTAGGGTGATGCTCCAGACTTTCTGGCGGTGGAGGCATGTTCGCGATCCCCCCATCATCGACATGCCCGGGTTCTTCTCGGTGGACGAGTCCTGCAAGAAACTCATGGCAGATGGGGGTCAGACGCTCGTCATTCTCAAAACAAACTGTTTTCTTATCATGGCCATTTCTCTGGGACTCCGAATTGACATCCGTGATTTATATGCTCCTCACAATAAGTGTGTAAATCTCCCCCACCTTCTCCCTGGAGTTCACTCATCCAGGAGTAGTGATGCATTACAGACAGCATTCAGCCTTTTCCATCAACGACTACAAACATCGATTCGAAAGGGGGAGGCTGACCCAGACTATCTAACCAGGGCCCTACACGCAACGAATCACCTCGGCCAACCCCAAGTCACGGAAAATGCAGGATTGGGCTTTTTATGGATCACCGAAATTCTCAACTCCAGGTACTCAGAGTACGAGCGCTATCGGATGGCCAGGAGGGTGGTGCAACTGCTGGGGAAGAATTTTCAACAGAGGGGCCCAGTGTATCCACATATTGTACGACCAACCGAGGTGCCTCCTCTCTTGGACTTCTTGTTACTGTGCGAGAAGTTCTATGACCCAGGATTCTATGCCGCAGAATCCCCACATCCAGGGTTTATTGCCCTCCGTATTCTGTCAGACATTCGAAGATACACTGGTTTCAACCCAACGATTCTCCCTGTTCTCTCGTTGACACTCCTACCAACCCACCCTTTACAATCACGAAGCCTGGCTCTGAAGGCCTTCTGTGCACTCATGCCAGGGTGGTTTTCCACACAGGTGGAGAACGTCCTGTACAAGAACCTTGATAAGCTTCTTCGAGCAGTCGGGGACCCGTTCCAGTTTCCACAGATACCCAATCCTGGCGAGGTGGGAGAGTGGAGACCTGATTACGAGCCCATGAACTCCGTGGTTGTGCTGATCGAGTTTGCATCGTTGGATCTGTGGCGGAACCATCTTCGCCGCTCGAACTTCACCTCCTGCGAAGAGGCTTTATCCACAGAAAAAGGAAGAAGGACCGCTTTCCGCTGCATGCTTCGCACAGCAGAGTCCGTTTGGCGAGCGTTCCTTCACACACCCACCAAGATTGTTGCAGCCATCAGGCGCCTTGAAGAGCTCCAGTGTTTGAACACAGCTGAAGTCGTGATCATGTGGGCCTGGACCATTGGTGTCATGAATGCGGCCGATCGCGATGGTTGGAAGTTGGTTGGGGAAGATACGTCACGGTTCTATCAAACTCACGGAATAGGACGCTTGACTACTTTGAAACAACATATCACCGACATGACCATGGGATACGCACACCTCTGGTTTCTCAGGACGCATTACGAAGGGTCTCCATGTCGAACGGGGAGTGTTAAACGATCTTTTCCGTTCATACAAGCACCATTGAGAGAACCCTCCCCCATGGAATGGACGGATCTTTGCGTTTCTCGTGTTTGTCAGTTGAGGAGGTTGTATCACCTATTTGGGTATGATCTTGCGATGTGGAAGGAGGAGGTCGCAGCTGGGGAGACAGTTGTAGTTGAGGGGGCGGGAGGAGAAACGGACGTGTTGCCGGGACACCCTGTCCAATTCGCGGACTGGGCGTGCGATTATCCGTAGGGTTATATATAGCGGACGCGACGTTCAATTTACAGTTCAGTAACCATGATCGAATGAAGTTGTGGTGGTTGGCCGAAAATATCGTCCCGCATCCTTATGTAGAACCCACGACGAGAAGCAAGTGCGCCCGAGAGAGGCGGGGCAGAAATAAGATGTGGGCTAAGAACTACCCCACGGGGACGAAAAACCTAGTCAACAACCGGGGGGGGGGGATCCAATTACCGACCTACAACAAAATACATCCACAGTTTCTTCTTAGACCAGGCTTGACACGATGATGTATCGAGAGTTTTGATTCGCATTCTACTATCTTTGTGGCGACGTGTCTTACTATCATATATACATTTTTTTCGGAATCGCGGAGGTCCGAGGAAGGTCAGTTACGCTTCGGCTCCGACCACTAATGAACGTTCTGAACGGTCAGACCAATATGGGTTCCACGTTTCCACCTTCAAGACCTCAACGTTGCGGCTCCATCGCCCTCGCAAGTTCATATTCCCAGACTCGGATCTTGCAAGCGCGGAATAGCTACCCCAAACCCAGAAGTTGACAATACGTTTTTCGTTGTGTTCCACGGCAGCCACCCTCAGGCATCGCCATTCCCCACCGATAAATGGTCTTGACAGTGGCGCGGCCCCATTTTCCCGCGAGTCCTCGATGTAAATTGTCCTGGAGAAGAGGGCGATGGTCATAACACGATTGCAAATATGCCTGATCACAGTTGTGTTACCGACTATCGTTCTCAAGGTCATCCCATTTCGCGCGTCATTGTGATGGGCGAGAGCTCCAGACGGGAGGTAATCAGACTACCGCGAGAGCCTGGCCGCGATCTTTTTAAAAGATGCAAGCAAGGTTCGCGCCGACGCAGCCGGCGCTTCTCTACTCCCACTGCGCGGTGCAAATTATCAAGCATGAACAGACGGACTATTTCTTCCCGGCAACGCAACGACGTGAGATAGTGGCTCACTTTAGGCGTTCTCGCTGACAAATAAACACCCCGCAACATCGGGGGAAACGCCCGCTCACACAGCCCTTGTGCATTAGTCTCGGTACTAAATATAGGTAAGTACAGGTCCGCCGATAGGTATGCCCAGAATAAAATACGACAAAGAAAGCCCAGACATGCTATTTGTACTGATGGATCAACGGATCCAGCGTCATCGACGGGGTCCGAAGGATACCCACCGATTCAATGGTTCACATCCCCATCACCTCTATTTTCAGGATCCCCACCCTGCTGAACCGCGGTAGAATCGCAGCAGGATCAGGTAATTCCTCCACAACTTCCAGCGTCAAAACCAACTTCTCGCTTCCGGAAGAAGGATCGAGTTGATTCGCAAGCTGACAGAGCGCCTCATCGAAGTCCCTGATCGCGCTCAGCGCTTCATCTAATTCCTCACCGGGCGGGAACACGGCAACATCGATTGTGACTTCACACAGGCGTGTCGATGTAATTGAAGAGAGGAATTCCGGGGGTGGTAAGAGCGTCGTGCACTCTGAGGAGGACTGTATCAGCAGGTTTCGGAGGTTCTTGAAAGTCAACGCCCTGAACTGAGCTGCCGGGAAGTCTGAAAACAGGAGTGAACAAAGCAATCTAATTCGATTAACAGCAAACACTCTCACCATCGCTCCCAGACCAAAGTATCTCGAACCTTTCCAGATGGTCGGCGCATTTAGCCAAGCACCTGTTCCACGTTGTGTTCTGTAGCCAAAACTCTCCATTTACTAACATCTCGCGGTACTGAAGGTCATGTTCGGCAAGGATACCGACAAATTCCTCGGATGAATCGTCCCAGTCCACTAAACGAAATGTGCCCCCGAACGCGCGTTGTTCGGGTAGGGAGCGAGGGATATCCGAGGTTTCGAACCAGATTCCTTCGAGGTCTAGGCGTTCCAGATGTTCAAATGAAGCAACCAAGGATATTAGTGCCTGCGGAGAACAGAAGGCTCCTCGGATGGACAAGGACCGTAAGGTGCCGAAAAGGTGGCCGAAGACTCGGTGCAAGGAGATGTTGTCGATTGTCTGCTGGTTGGCGGTGCATTCTATGACGAGGTCCCGGACATTGGTGAAGAGGGAGAAGTGCTGGAGGAAGAGAGGGAGAATCTCCAATGATTGGTTGTCTTCCTTCTCGAGATCGCGGTTGTTGATTATGAGTTCCCGGGTGTGTTGGTGTGGGCCGTTCGGTGTTGGGGGGACGCGATTTGACCATTTCTTGAACCCCGAGGGGCCGTCTAAAGTCACACGACTGAAGATATGCTTTCTGCAGTAGGGTGTCCATGATTTGGAGACTAAGGCACAGCTTCGAAGGCAGAATTTGTCGGAGTGGAGATCGTCGAGGATTTCGTAAACGATCTCGGTAGGTATTTGAAGGACGTTTCCATCACGCTGGCAAGCGGCGGGGACTTGTGAGTCGACGGGAATGACTGGGACAGGAGGACAAGTGACAATAGGTGATTCTTCTGTGCCCATTGTAGTCGACGGCGGGGGGGAGAAAGAGACTCGTATGATGGATTCGTCTTTTTCCGTCCGCGTTATAGTTTTGCACCGTGATTAGTCATCAAAGTCGGGATGAAGATCAGTGCCATCCTTAGTTGATTTTTAGGAGAGATAACGGTGCCGGAAGCGCTCACAAGGGTGGCTTGCTGCGCGGGGTCTATTTCGGTTGAAGGGGAGGACTAAGATTAGAGCCCCCGTGCTTGTGCGCGGTCAAGGATGCGTCATAAGGGAATGAAGCGCGGGGGGGACCGCGGAGAAGGTGAAGACTGCGGCTGAAACTTGACATTTGACGAGCACCGGGCGAGTTTCTGTATGCGTGTGTGGCGGAGGTGTTTGGTTGGGGGCCTTCGTGTGGTTCGGAAAATGCCGTGTTGGGCCCGATTTGCCGCCCGTCCCACTGAACCTTTGATGGCGTACCTGCAAGGTCAATCACAGGGGCTGCTGCGCAAACGACACACTTTGCCAAGCACTTGTCCCCCTACCAAAGCACTACGGTGCCTGCGCCGCAGATCTTGTAAGGATGCCCACAAATGGAGCGATCGGGTGACCAACTCGGCGCCCGCCTGATCCAATAACCTCCGCTGCTGACGATTTTACTTGGCAGCCGCGCTCCCAACACGCACTATGACACAATAGTTGCCCATAGCGAATATATAGAGGAAAGGGGGGCACCCTGTGAAACGGCTTAACTAGCTAGTTCCCCAACCCCTCCCTCTCACCTTCGACAATGGCCTCCACCAGTGTCGCCGACGTCCCAAAACCCGGATTCATCCCTGCAAGGCAGCGTGCGTGGCGGATTGTGCGCAAGGGCGAGCCTCCGAAGGCTTTGGTTCTTGATAACGAGGCCCCTATCCCGAGTTTGAAGCGTGGACAGGTCCTAGTTCGCGTTCAAGCGGTTTCCTTCAACAATGTGTACGTTTCGCCGTTCTCCCACCAAAATTGTTTACTGATAACCCCCCGCAGAGTGTATTTCCTCATGATTCTCCTCCCAAACTCCTTCTTGAAGCGACCCGCCGAGATCGAGTTTGCCGGGGAGATCGCGGACGCAGATCCCTCCACAGGATTCGCCCCCGGTGACAAAGTCGCGGGTTTCGTTGCACCAGATGCTCATATCACCGATCGTCGAGGTGCCCTCGCTCAGTACATTGCGATAAATCCAGGGGAAATCGTCAAACGCCCAGACTTCCTCACCCCTGTTGAAGCATCCGGCGTACTCGGTGTCGGCTTAACCGCATACCAGGCTCTTTTCGAGCTGGCGAAGCTCAGACAGGAACCCGGACAATCCGTGTTTATCAATGGTGGGAGCACTAGTGTCGGGATGTACGCTATTCAAATCGCCAAGTCGTACGGTCTCAAGGTGGTAGCGAGTACTTCCGGAAAAAATGCAAAGGTGGTTGAGGAGTTGGGGGCTGAGGTACGCCCGAGCTATTCGTGTCTCGGCGTGATCTTGTTGATACCCATCAATCCTCTATCAGGTTGTCGACTACACCGTCGCTCCGCTTCACCAAACTCTCGCTGAGCGTTTCGGTGAGGATAAGTTTGACGCCTTTATCGAAGCAGTTGGCATGGAGAATAGCTTGTTATACACCAACTCTGAATCATATCTCAAACCTGGGGGTACCTTCGTCTCGTGCGGACCCAGGCCCACCGGCTTCTTCTCCGTTTTTGGATTCCTTTGGGACTTCAAACTTCGTCCGCGATGGCTTGGGGGTACCAAAAGACGCTTTGCGTGAGTAGTTTCGGCGTCAGAATTTCTTATTTTTGCTGAGAGGGAGGTGTTTTGTAGTTTGGTCTCGGTCCATCATTCGAAGGAGCAATCCGAGACGATTTTCAAACTCCTATCCGAGGGCGTGTATCAATTCGTTCGTTCTGATTCGCCATTTCTCTAATCGGGCTTTGTAAACTCTATTAGACAAGGTGAAACACCGCATTGATTCTGTGCACTCCTTCGAAGACGTTCTCAAGGCGTACGAAAAAGTCATCAGTGGTCGTGCCGTGGGGAAAGTCGTTGTTGAGGTCCCTGCTGTCCAAGCAGCCGGGCCTACTGATTCAGCATGAGAATTCACTTGTGTTCGTATGCGTGTTCGCTCGTATTTTACTTCCTCACCGTGTATTCGTATTCTGGCATCGTGGATCGAACGATGTTTTGCGGTCGCCGCGTTCGTGATGACTTCGGTCCACTTCACCCCGGATGATAGTCGAGCGCAGGTGGGGCAAACAGACACCGAGTCGATTGGCCTCAAGGAAGTGAACAATCGCCATTTGGTACTACCGAGAGAGTCGTATAGTGTATACTATTTATTTATTTTTTACGGGAAGGGAAGGGAATTCTGCGAAGTTTCCGGTCCACGTCATGAGCCAACCAAATAATTCCTCCGGCATTGTATCCGTGAGCCTGCAGATGGTCGAGTCAAAACCCAACGGGTTCTTCCAAAAATCGGCGGAGCTGAGGAAAAGGCAGATGCTTTGGAATACAAGGATCTTCCTGGGGTCGGGTCTTTGTGTGTGGGATGGCTATTGGCGGATGAGTGGTCTAGCAAGTCCAGAACCCCTCAGAACCATTATGAGTGTGCCGTGTACCGTTGTAGCACAAGTATCTTGATGCACCAGACACAAGAGCGTTAATCAGCCGCGGCGTAGGGAAGCCGTTGAGGCTCCTGTTGTCCAAGCAGCCGAAGATACCGATTCAGCATAACTATTCGCTTGTATTTGTGTGCGTGTTCGTTCGTATTTTCACTTCTTCTTCGTGTACGCATATCCTGGCATCATGGATTGAGCAGTTTTTGTCGTTGTTACGGGACGGGTGATCGTGGGCGTGATATGATATGAGGCGCGTCGAGATCAAGGGAAACCGATCGCGTCGCGTTCCCAACTCTCTCCGTCACACCCACAGACCCGACCTGCAACGCGACGACACCTCGTTCGTCATTTCTGAAGGAAACTTCACCTTCGCCTTTCCATCCACGCGCCGAAAACTGGTCACCGTTATCGTGTTCTCCGTGACCTTCATCGAAACGACGGGCGACAATGGGCCTCTCGCTTGAGCAATCGCCATTCCTTCGAGCTCTCTCTGGGGATGGACCACAACGAGTACGATCGTCTATAGTCGAACTGTTAGGGATTTTCGAGCAGTCGTCTAAGGGCGGTCCGCATTACCTCAACCAATTGGAGGAGATTATGAGATTCGCTTCCGGAGGCTCGGTGGCTGGTGCGCATGCAATACCCATCAACAACCGTCTTGTTGGAAACTGACGCGTTTGACTATTAGACGGCGTATCGTCCTGGACCGAAAGCCAACAAACGTACTTCACGAGCCTACGCCAAAACAACCTTCTAAACCCTATACTGTCCCACACCGGGACCCCCACCTCCTCTGCCAACGGAACCAAACGGGTCCTTCCCTCCGAAGACGACACCCCCGCCCAATCATCCAAAAAGCCAAAACTCGATTCCCAAGAGACGTGGTATCAACACCAAGATTTACTCGATGATGAAACGGATATCCACCAATACACCATCTACAACATCTCCGCTACATCTCCCATCCGCAAAAAGGTTGATATCTCAATCCACGAGCGCACGATCCGTATCGTTCCCTCCGCGGCCGGTAAAGACAAGGATGGAGACAAGGCCAAATCACAAACCTTGGTGTTCTTGTTAAAGGACTTCAAGCGTTCGTTCGTCCTACCCACCCATGGGAAACAGAAACCATACTACACGATGATTATGCTCAGCTCCGACATAACCAACTTACCGAAAGGTTCCACAACGGACTCCGGAGAGACGCATTGGCAAATCTGCATTGGATCAGACCTTACTCCCCCGAATCTCGTAACGCGTTCTAAGGATTCACCGGACCATCATCACCCAAGGGGCTCGTCGATCTGCCCGGCATACGAGGCCTTCGAAGGATTCGCGCCCCCCAGTGTGTCCGTGCTGAAACCTCGAACCAATGATCACACGAACGCCTCCGGTGGGACTGGCGTGGATGGATACAAAGCTGCCAAACCCGGTACTTTGTGGTTCTTTCGTCAAGGAATTCTGTGGGACGCCAAACCCATCGAATTTTGGGCCGTAGAGGATTTGGTACCCGCAGATGGAGGTGATGGTGGACAGACCCTAGGTGGAGTGAGGATGCTAAGTGCCACGGGTAGGACATGCACGATTATTTTCCGAAGACGCATTCCCAAAGCAAAGGAGGATGAAGACGGAGAAGATGCCGTCGAGACGGACTTCGGGATGATTGAGGGGAAAGAGCAGGAGGGTATCTCCGAGTGGTGCAGGAGGTACTCCAAGGACTTTGGAGTGCCCTCCAATGCTTCTTCCTCCGCTACCCAAACTCCCGCCTCAGCTCCCGTGCCAAAACCATCCGCCAAAGGAAAGGGCAAGGCTCGTGCAACCGATGATGACATGGAAATCGACGGGGAAGGCGGAGCTACCAAGCAACCTGACCTTTCGAACAACCCGATGGCGGAAGATGAAGGAGATCTCGACGACGACAACTACACCAACTCTGATTCAGAGTTATCCGACGGTAGCGACTCCGAGGCTAAGGATGCGAGCGATGGCAGCGCAGATGAGTCGGGAGGAGACACCGATGCAGAGGGTGAGGTTGATGAGGATGAATCCAGACCGGAACCGGAATCGGAAGATGTCGAGGATGATCACGAGGAACCATTAGATCCAAAACATCATCCGTTGTTGCGGCCTGGAGCGATGCCGAAGAAGATCAGCAAGGCCGCGTTGAATGCTGTCGTTGGGATGATGGAGGAGGGATTTGGGATGGCCGCCGCTGCAGGGGGTGATGAGGAAGATGAATTGGACGATGACGAATTGTAGAAATACACTAGAAACTCGCTCTCCCTCACACACGCGCACATGTATTTTTAATTTCCTCAAGAAAAAATTGATTTTGATATAACATGCTCTCGTTTCGTTTGGGGGTTCGCGATTTCGACCTTTGGAATGACTCGACAAGGCGGGGACAGGAGACAGGCGCCGAAGATGAAGAGCAACCGTGGGAATTCCCGCGCGCAGGGTGTGAGGGTGACTGGACATGACGGTGAGCGTGTAGAGCTAAACAAAGGTGTACCAGTGTATGCATATACGTATGAATGCGCCAGGGTAAAAAAAGCAAAGTGGAAGCCAACACACTGTGTGTCATGCAAGAAACCGGAATCTCCATGTTGACCAACTTGAAATTAGGTGCCTAGGGATTGTAGATGGTCCTGCCACGAACAATCTGGTCATCGAACGTAACAGTGACATGCTGCTTGCTCTCTCCCTCGGACCTCTTCCCCCTCCTCTTTTCCCTCCTTTTCTCCCTCTTCTCCCTTCTCTCCCTCCGCCGCCTCTGTCTTGCCTCCCTCCTCCCATCGATGATAGCCTCCTCGGCCATTACCTCCATCAGCTCCTCTCGCAACACCTTCTCGATCTCCGCAAGCTGGTACTCAACAGCGTACTCCTCCAGTTCCAAAAACCCTGAAGGCGCACGAGGTTGGTACTTGTAATCACCCCACGGCCATGGGGTCGTCTTCTTGCCACCGTCAGGGCCGATGACGGTCTCGAACTTCTTCATATCAAAGAGATGGAGGGAAGTCGGCTCGAGTTCCCACTCCAGAGAGCCTCCCGCGACGGTACCGGAGAATCCACTAGAGCGCGTCATGAGGGACTCGGCGTCGGCTACCTCCAGTTGTTCGGCGCACGCCAAGGTTTGATCGTCGAGGTTAAAGAATTGGGAAACCATGGAAGTCTCAAGCCCATGGTAGTAAATCATAACTTCTTCATCGAATTCCTCCTGGCTCCCAGGTCCAGTAATGATGTCGACGGGTGTGTCGTCGGTGGAGGGTCCAGTACCGGAGTGAGATTCAGTTAAATCAGTGTCGTAGGGTTGCGTGGGTTGTGCGTGTCCGTAATTGACGTCGTCGGTAGGTGTATCCTGAGGGACTGCATTTTGCTGGTTAATGTAATTATTGCTACCCTCGCGTGCGAGCCACCGCTCAACATAGCTTGGCGAGGGAGGCCGTTGGGATGGTGTGGGGTGACCTAAGAGGTGGATAGAGAATATTAATTAATGACCGCATTGCATATCCACCGAGGAGTCAACTCACCATTTGGAACACCCCGAGTATCGTTAAAAATATAGTTGTGTCGTCGAACCAACGGCCGATCGCATGGAAGTATTTGGCACGAGTAGCGCGAGTTGGTTGCTCCCGGGGGTTGATATGTAGTGAGATTTTCGCCTATAGCCTCGGCGTGGAAGGAATGGAGTATCTCATCGTGATCTTCCGTACCCCTTACGACCGGCATACTGAAGATGTGTGGATGGAAGGAGGGGATCAAGTGTTCGTTGGCGAATGGAAAGGTGGTAATGCGAGAGGTGCAAGGAGGCAAGTGAAGAGGAGAGTAAAAACAGAATGGAAGGAAGGGAGGGCGGGTGAAACCCTTGTTTTTACGCCATTAATGGAGGCGTTTAAGTAGAGCTGAGTGAACGAATTGGCAGACGATCGAAGCACCGGAAGACACCGTGGCGAGGTTGGACGAGGTCA
>Ga0307517_10010987_pt1 | contig 12591 bp, 12 predicted proteins | sample 23_EM_MG_FD_194515 | JGI IMG/M metagenome (GOLD analysis project Ga0307517, IMG submission 194515) | Populus trichocarpa ectomycorrhiza microbial communities from riparian zone in the Pacific Northwest, United States - 23_EM | ecosystem: Host-associated > Plants > Roots > Unclassified | place...
TCGATGCTCTTGCGCGTGACGATGTCGCGCGGCTTCAGGTCGTTCTTCACCGCCTCGACCAGCACGCGCGCGGCCTCGGCCGTGTGCGCGACGATCTCGTCGTGCGGGTTCGCCATCGTGCTCGAGAACGGCAGGCTCATGCCCAGCGCCTCGAAGGCCGAACTCATCGTGTTCGCGGTGTACATGCCGCCGCACGAGCCGGTGCCGGGAATCGCGCGGCGCTCGATCTGGCAGAAGTCTTCCTCGCTCATGTTGCCGGCGCTGAACTGGCCGACGGCCTCGAAGACGCTGACGATGTTCAGATCCTTGCCCTGATAGCGGCCCGGCAGGATGGTGCCGCCGTAGACGTAGATCGCCGGCACGTTGGCGCGCAGCATGCCCATCATGCCGCCGGGCATGTTCTTGTCGCAGCCGCCGACGACCAGCACGCCATCCATCCACTGGCCGCCGACGCAGGTCTCGATGCAGTCGGCGATGACCTCGCGTGAGACCAGGCTGTACTTCATGCCCTCGGTGCCCATCGCCATGCCGTCGCTGATCGTCGGCGTGCCGAAGATCTGCGCGTTGCCGCCCGCGGCCTCGATGCCGGCCACGGCCGCGTCGGCGAGCTTTTGCAGGCCGGAGTTGCACGGCGTGATCGTCGAGTGGCCGTTTGCGACGCCAATCATCGGCTTCTTGAAGTCGCCTTCCTCGTAGCCCATGGCGTAATACATCGAGCGGTTCGGCGCGCGGGCCACGCCCTCGGTGATGTGGGCGGAACGGCGGTTGATCTTCATCGGATGTCTCCTGTGCGGGCCGTCAGTATCCGGTGTCTCGCGATCATCGTCCAATAGATATCAGATGGCGTATTGATATGCTTGGCGAATGAATGACCCGTTCGATCCCGCCATCGAACTGCGCAGCTGGCGCCAGTTCCTGACGCTCGCGCGGACGCTGCACTTCGGCCGCGCGGCCGAGCTGCTGCACATGACGCAGCCGCCGCTGACGCAGGCGATCCAGCAGCTGGAGCGGCGCCTGGGCGCGACGCTGTTCGAGCGCACGCGCCGCAGCGTGGCGCTGACGCCGGTCGGCGCCGCGCTGGTCGAGCCGGCGCGCCAGCTCGTGCAGCAGGCCGCGGCGCTGACGGTGCGCGCACGCGGCGCGCTCGCCGGCGAGGTCGGGCGCGTGCGGCTCGGCTTCGTCTCGACCGTGGGCTTCGGGCCGCTGCCGGCCTGGCTGCGGGCGTTCCGGGAGGCCCAGCCCGGTGTCCACATCGAGCTGATCGAGGCCACCGGCGACGTGCAGCTCAAGGCCTTCGAGCGCGGCGAGATCGATGCCGGTTTCATGCTGCACGCCCCTGGTCATGCGCCCGGCGCAACGCTGGGGCTGCAGCGCCTGTCGCTGGGCGTCGAGCCGCTGGTGCTGGCCTTGCCCGATGCGGCACCCAAGGCCGGCACGCGCCCGCTGCGCACCGCCGAGCTGCTGGCGCAGCCCTTGGTGATCTTCCCGCGCGCGGCCACGCCGTCGCTGTTCGATGCGGTGCTGGCGTTCTATCACCACCACGGTGCGACGCCGGTGATCGCGCAGGAGGCGACGCAGATGCAGACCATCGTCAACCTCGTGTCGGCCGGGCTCGGCATCGCCCTGGTGCCGCAATCGGTGACGCAGCTGCAGCGCCCCGGGGTGGTGTACCGGCCGCTGCCGAAGGCGCTCGCGGCGAATGCGCCGCGCGCCGAAACCAGCCTGCTGTGGCCTGCCGCGGCGGCTCCGGTGGTGCAGCGCTTCGCGGAGTTCGTGCGCGGGACCGGCGCTCAGGCGGTCGGTTATCGTTCGCCCTGACTCCGCAGCCACCCCGCCTTCATGATCGCCTATCCCCAGTTCAACCCGGTCGCGCTGCAGCTCGGCCCCGTCGCCATTCATTGGTACGGCATCACCTACCTGGTGGCCTTCGGGCTGTTCATCTGGCTGGGCGCGAAACGCGTGCGGCTGGCCCAGTTCGCGTCGCGCGACTGGACGCGGCGCGACGTCGAGGACCTGCTGTTCTACGGCGTGCTCGGCGTCGTGCTGGGCGGGCGCATCGGCTACGTGCTGTTCTACAAGCCCGGTTACTACGCGACGCACCCGCTCGAAGTGTTCGCGGTGTGGAAGGGCGGCATGGCGTTTCACGGTGGGCTGCTCGGCGCGATCGCCGCGATGGCGCTGTTCGCCCGCACCCGCGGCCGACAGTTCTTCGACGTGGCCGATCTGGTCGCCCCCTGTGTGCCGGTCGGCCTGGCCTCGGGGCGCATCGGCAATTTCATCAACGGCGAGCTGCCCGGGCGGCTCGCCGACCCGAGCCTGCCCTGGGGCATGGTGTATCCGAATGCCGGGCCATTGCCGCGCCACCCGTCGTCGCTGTACCAGTTTGCGCTGGAAGGGTTGCTGCTGTTCGTGCTGCTGTGGTTCTACGCCAAGAAGCCGCGCGGGCTGGGGCAGGTGTCGGGCGCGTTCCTGGTCGGCTACGGGGTGCTGCGCTTCATCGCCGAATACTTCCGCGAGCCCGACGACTTCCTCGGCTATCTGGCGCTGCACCTGAGCATGGGCCAGTGGCTGTGCGTGCCGATGATCGTCGCCGGCATCGCGATCTGGTTCTGGGGCCGCGGCCGCCAGCCGTCCCCGCGCTCGGCCCGTTAGGATTCAGGCGATGCGCCAGATTTTTCTCGACACCGAAACCACCGGGCTGAGCCCCGAATCCGGCGACCGCATCATCGAGATCGGTTGCCTGGAAATGAACAACCGCCGCATGACCGGCGAGACCTTGCACTTCTACCTGAACCCGGAGCGGCGCAACCACCCGGACGCCGTGAAGGTCCACGGCCTGACCGACGAGTTCCTGGCCGACAAGCCGCTGTTTGCCAGCGTCGTCGACGAACTGCTCGAGTTCGTGGCGGGCGCCGAGATCGTCATCCACAACGCGGGTTTCGACGTCGGCTTTCTGAACGAGGAACTGCGCCGCGTCGGCCGGCCGCAATTCCCCGGCTTCGTCACGAAGATCACCGACAGCCTGCTGATGGCGCGAGAGATGTTCCCCGGCAAGGCGAACTCGCTCGATGCGCTGTGCAAGCGGCTGGAGGTCGACAACTCGAACCGCGCGCTGCATGGCGCGCTGCTCGACGCCGGCCTGCTCGCCGAGGTCTACATCCGCATGACGCGCGGACAGAATTCGCTGGTGATCGACGGTGGCGAAAGCAGCGCCGCCCAGGCCGCGCTCGACGCCGTCGACTTCGGTGCGCTGAATCTGGTGGTCGTGCGCGCCGACGAGGCGGAAACGACGGCGCATGCCGTGCTGCTGGCCGAGCTCGACAAGGCCAGCGGCGGCAAGACGATCTGGCGGGCGCTGGAGCCTGTGGCATAATCTTGGGCTGTTTGGCGCACGTCAAACAACAGGATTCGGGCGGTTAGCTCAGGGGTAGAGCACAACATTCACACTGTTGGGGTCGGGGGTTCGAAACCCTCACCGCCCACCAAGGACAAGCCTTCGGGTCTCGATCGAGCCGGAGGCTTTTTTCTTGTCTGCGTCCGACAAGGCAAGACAAGGTGTGTCGACGATGCATGGCTGAGGGTTCACACTCACGAATGAATCCCATGAAACGACCATTCGCCTTCAGCATGCTTTGCGCCATGGCGGTGCTGGCACACGCCACCACGCCCGTTGCCGACCTGATCCTTGCGGCGAACGACGCGCCTGCGCCGGTGACCTGGAAAAAGGTCACCGAAGAGAACCTACCGTTCACGGTCGCTGCCGGTGGCCAGAAGGCTCGTTTCGGCGCGGGCACGAAGTGGATCGAGCTGTTCCTGCAAGCCGGCACCTACGTCTGTGCCCAGCCCGCGACGTTTCCAAGCGACCCGGCCCCCGGCGTCTACAAGGAATGCGATGTCCTGACGGCGTCGGTGCCTGCGCCGGCGCCTTCTCCGGCCGCGGCGCGAGCACCAAGCCCCGCTCCGACGCCGGTACCTGCGGTCGCACCCGCACCCGCGCCTGCGCTCGCTCCGTCACCCGCTCCGGCGGGCTCGCTGCAGGTCACCCGCACGAGTTGCACCGCGCCGTGCGCCGTGCTGTTCGACGCGACCGCGATGGGCGACTTCCGCGCCACCTACAGCTTCGATTTCGGCGACCCGAACGCCGGCACCTGGCCGGTCAGCGGCAAGTCGAAGAACAGCGAAGTCGGCGGCCCGATTGCGGCGCACGTCTTCAACACGCCGGCGGTGTACACGCCGAAGGTCAACGGCGTCGCGGTGACGATCACGGTCGCGGACCCGAACGTGGTCTATGCCGGCGCCAAGACCATCTGCGTGAGCGCGGCGAAGGATTACGCCGGCTGCCCCACTGGCGCAGCGCAACAGACCGCGATGCCCAACGGCACCGGGTGGAATGGAAAGCGCGTGCTGCTGCGCGCCGGTGAAAAGTTCGGTGACATCAGCGTCCTGGACGGCAACGCGTCCGTTCAGATCGGGGCGTACGGCGTCGGCGCGAAGCCCGTGGTGGCTTCGGTCGGCATCGGCAACTGGCAGCCCCAGACCGCTGCGTTCCCGACGGACATCACGGTGATGGACCTGAACGTCTCGAACCAGATCAGCCAGAGCCTCGGCTCGCGCGTGCTGGTGCTGCGCAACGACGTCCATCTCACGCCGAACAGCGGCGGGATCGCCCTGACAATGGGCGAGCTGGACTACTGGTACCGCGGTGATCCGAACCGCAAGGTTGCGCAGAGCGCTTTCTACAACGCGCACGAGATCTTCTTCGTCGAGAACAACGCGCTCGGCGCGGACACGAAGACCGGCATGGCGGGGTTCTGGGGTGACGGCTCGCGCATCGCGCTGCTGGGCAACCGCTTCGGCCGCTACCAGCAGCACAGCGCCCGATTCAGCGCGCTGCACAAGAGCGTGCTCGCGCACAACGAGTTCCAGGGCATCAGCGCCGACGGCATGCGCGTCGCGCTCAAGCTGCATTCGATGGGCGACACGCGCACCTACACCGACGGCTGGATCAACGACACCTCGGGCCGCGGCGGCTGGCTCAGCGAGCAGATCGTGATCGCGAACAACGTCTTCGGCAACCCAGCCGACAACAACGTCTGGACGGTGGCCATCGGGCCGCAGAACGCTACCGTCGAAGAATGCGTGCGCGACGTGATCGTGGAGAACAACAAGTTCCTGCGCGGCCCGAAGACGGCGACTGACCTGGTGATGACCGGCAAGAGCTTCACGCTGCGGGGCAACGGGGCGATCACCACCGGCAACGACAATGGTGTGCTGCCGAAGGAGTGCCTGGGCCCGTACTTCGTCGACAAGTAACCGGAGTCCTTGCGGAGTGCCATGGACGCAGTCGACGCGGTCGTGATCGGCGCCGGGGTGGTCGGGCTGGCAATCGGCCGGGCATTCGCGCTGGGTGGTTTCGAGACCGTCGTGCTGGAGCGCGCGAACGCGATCGGCACCGGCACCAGCTCGCGCAACAGCGAGGTCCTCCACGCCGGCATTTACTATCCCAGCGGCTCGCTGAAGGCGCGCCTGTGCGTGCGCGGTCGCACGCAGCTCTATCCGTATCTCGAGTCGCACGGCGTGGCGCACCGACGCTGCGGCAAGTTGCTGGTGGCGACCGCAGCCGCGCAGCGCGCAGGCCTGGCATCGATCCAGGCCCAGGCCGCGCGCAACGGCGTGCAGGACCTGCGCCTGCTCGAGGTGCCCGAACTGCGCGCGCTGGAGCCCGAATTGAGCGCCGTGGCCGCGCTGCACTCACCGTCCACCGGCATAGTCGACAGCCATGCGCTGATGCTGGCGCTGCAGGGCGATCTGGAGGCGAACGGCGGGGCGCTCGCGCTCGTGTCGCCGGTGCTGGGGGTGGTCTGCGGGGCCGCGGCGCACGTGGTCAAGGTCGGCGGCGACGCGCCCAGCGAGCTTCAGGCGCGCATCGTCGTCAACGCCGCCGGCCTGTGGGCGCCGGCGCTCGCGACGCTTATCGAGGGCCTGGCCGCGCCGCACGCACCGACGCCGCGCTACGCCAAGGGCAACTACTTTTCGCTTGCCGGGCGCGCGCCGTTTTCGCACCTGATCTACCCGGTGCCGGAAGAAGCCGGGCTGGGCGTGCACCTGACGCTCGATCTGGCCGGCCAGGCGCGCTTCGGGCCCGACGTGGAGTGGATCACCCCGGACTCGGCGGATGCCATCGACTACCGCGTCGATCCCGAGCGTGCCGCCGGCTTCGAGGCGGCGATCCGCCGCTATTGGCCCGGGCTGCGCGCGGGCGCGCTGCAACCGGCCTACAGCGGTGTGCGCCCGAAGCTGCAGGCGCCCGGCGAAGCGGCGCACGATTTCGTGCTGCAAGGCCCGGCGGAGCACGGCGTGCGCGGCCTGGTGAACCTGTACGGCATCGAATCGCCGGGGCTGACGGCGAGCTTGGCGCTCGCCGACGAGGTCGTCAGCCGGCTGACGGCCTGATGACGACGGCGTGGTCCGGCGGCGGGGGTGCCTGCCACTGCCCGTTGATCAGCAACTCGTGCGGGCCGAATTGCGCCTTGTAGGCCATCTTGTCGCTCTGCGCGATCCAGTAGCCCAGGTACACGTGCGGCAGCTTCAGCAGGCGCGTCTGCTCGATCTGCCACATCACGTTGTAGGTGCCGTAGCTGGTGCGCGGCTCGGGCTCGTAGAAGGTGTAGACGGCCGACAGGCCGTCGTTGAGCACGTCGAGAATGGACACCATCTTCAGCGTGCCCGGCCCGCCGTCGGCCGATGGCTCGCGAAACTCCACCAGGCGCGAATTGACCCGGCTTTGCAGCAGGAACTGGGTGTACTGGTCGACGCTGTCGTGGTCCATGCCGCCGCCGAGGTGGCGGCCGCTCTGGTAGCGCAGGTAGAGCTGGTAGTGCTCGGGAACGAAGCACAGGCGCAGCACGCGCGCCTCGAGCTTGGCATGGGCGCGCAGCGCGCGCCGCTGGCTGCGCGTCGGTATGAAGCCGGCCACCGGCACGCGCAGCGGCAGGCAGGCCTTGCAGCCGTCGCAATACGGGCGGTAGGTGAACATGCCGCTGCGCCGGAAGCCATTCGCCACCAGGCCCGAGTACGCGTCGGCGTGGATCAGGTGGCTGGGTGTGGCGACCTGCGAGCGCGCCATGCGGCCGTCGATGTAACTGCACGGGTAGGGTGCGGTCGCGTAGAACTGGAGGGAGGCGAGCGGGAGCTCTTTCGGATGGGTCACGTGCCGTGGTCCTCGGGGCGGCCGGGTTCGAGATGCCGCCACAGGCGTAAATCATAGGTCCAATCGAGGATCGGCGGCTCCCCCAGATTGCAGGCCAGCCGCGCCTCGAAGTCGGTGCGGCCCAGCTCGCGCGCGCCCATCGACGCGAGGTGGCCGGTGTGCTGCTGGCAGTCGATCATCGGGATGCGGTGTTCGCGGCACAGGCACACGAGCGCGGCGAACGCGATCTTCGAGGCATCGGTGCGCCGCGCGAACATCGATTCACCGAAGAACATGCGCCCCAGGCTCACGCCGTACAGGCCGCCGACCAGTTCGCCGTCGATCCAGGTTTCGACGCTGTGGGCGGCGCCGAGCGCATGCCAGGCGCAGTAGGCTTCGATCATCTCCGGCACGATCCAGGTGCCGTCCTGGCCCTCGCGCGGCGCGCTGGCACAGGCGCCGATGACGCGGCGGAAGGCGCTGTCGATGCGCAGCTCGCAGCGCGGGTCGGCGGCGAAGCGCTTGACGGTCTTGCGCAGCGAGCGCGAGAGCCGGAACTCGTCGACCAGCAGCACCATGCGCGGGTCGGGCGACCACCAGAGCACCGGTTGGCCGGCGCTGTACCAGGGGAACACGCCGTGGCTGTACGCCTCGGTCAGGCGCTTCGGGGTGAGCTCGCCGCCGGCCGCGAGCAGGCCCGGCGCATCGCTGCCGGGCGGCAAGGCCTGCCGCGTGTCGGGCAGCGGATCGTCGGGGGCATGCAGCCAGGCGACCAAGGCTTACTGCATGAACCAGCCGTGGCTCACGACGAGCGACTGCCCGGTGAGCGCATTCGACTCGAAGCCGGCGAACAGCAGCGCGACGTTGGCGACGTCCTCCACGGTGGTGAATTCGCCGTCCACGGTCTCCTTCAGCATGACCTTCTTGATCACGTCGTCCTTGCTGATGCCGAGCGCCTTGGCCTGCTCGGGGATCTGCTTCTCGACCAGCGGCGTGCGCACGAAGCCCGGGCAGATCACGTTCGCGCGGATCTTGTGCTTGCCGCCTTCCTTCGAGACCGTCTTGCACAGCCCGATCAGGCCGTGCTTGGCGGTGACGTAGGCCGACTTCAGCACCGAGGCCTCCTTCGAGTGCACCGAACCCATGTAGATGATGCTGCCGCCGTTGCCGGATTTCTGCATGTGCGGCACGACCGCCTTGGTGGTCAGGAACGCGCCGTCGAGGTGGATCGCGAGCATCTTCTTCCAGTCGGCGAACGGGAACTCCTCGACCGGGTACACGATCTGGATGCCGGCGTTGCTCACCAGCACGTCGACGCCACCGTAGGCGGTGACGACTTCGGCGACCGCGGCATTGACCTGCTCCTCGTTCGTCACGTCCATCGCGACCGCCATCGCGGTGCCGCCGGCCTTGACGATCTCGTCGGCGGCCGCCTGCGCCGCGGCCTTGTTCAGGTCGGCGATGGCGACCTTGCCGCCTTCGCGCGCGTAGGTGAGGGCGATTTCCTTGCCGATGCCGCTGGCGGCGCCGGTGACGATGCAGACCTTGTCTTTGAGCTTCATGGGAGGGCTTCCAGTTGGAGTTGGAGGAGGGGGGGTTTCAGGCGAGGTAGTCGTGGATCACGTGCCCCAGGCCCAGCGTCATGTCGGTCAGGATGTGCGTGCCCGAGATCACCTCGAGCACCGGCAGGCGTGCGACCGGCGCGAGCGCGTGGTGCGCGAGCTCGAGGGCCGCCGGGCCGGTCCACGCGCCCTTGACGGTCACGTCTTCCAGAAAATAGCGCACGAGTTCGCAGATGCGTGCGCTGCCGTCGACGTGCGGGATGATCTTCAGCAGATAGTTCGGCGCCAGCATTCCGGCTTTGACCTGCTCGTTGTCGAGCGCGGTGTGCTTGTAGCCCATCGTCGCCGTCGCGACGCGCACCGAGCCGTAGTCGAGCGTGCCGAGCAAGGTGTCGGTCTCGACCGCGAGCTTCGGCGCCGCGAGCTTCTTCGGGAAGCCCCACAGCTCGCGGCCGCCGGCGATCGGCGCCTCGTCGTTCAGGTACATCGAGTGCACGTAACCGCCGGCCACGCCGTCGAAGGTGACCGGGATCACCTGGCCCGATTCGGTGTAGTCGCCGAAGCCGGTGGAGTCGGGCATGCGGATGAACTCGTACTTGACGATCGCGTCGGTGATCTGCAGCGGTTCGGGCACGACCGCGCGCAGCGCGTCCGGATCGGTCCGGTAGCTCACGATCAGGAACTCGCGGTTCTTGAAGCGGTACGGCCCGGGCGGAAAGGCCGGGCTGGTGAGCGGCATTGCGAAGGCGTTGCGCTTGACGTCGGCGATGTTCATGTCGGGGCGCGCGCGTCGGTGGCGGTGGGTTGGTCGGCGGTCAGGTCGAACACGTGCACGCCGGTCGCGGCGGGTTGGTGCTTGACCCAGCGCGGGTCATGCAAGGTGCACGCCATGTCGGCGCGGCCGGCGTCCCAGTGTTCCCGCATCGACAGGCGCGAGAACTCGTAGTCCTTGGACTGGGTTTCGTAGTGCTTGCTGCGGTAGATCAGGTGCACCACATCGACCGCGGTCTCGCATCGCACCCGCGAGAGCGCGCGCACGTCGGGGTCGTCGCGCCACTCCGGCGGCAGCTTGTCGATCAGGCGCTTGGCGGCCTGCGCGACCACCTGGCGGTCGAGCTCGTTGGTGGTGTTCAGCCGGGTGCGGCTGGAGAAGCGGATGTCCTTCTCGCGCTCGGTGACCTCGGCCAGCGTCGTCGGCACCGTGCCCAGCGCCGCGAACAGGTCGACCTGGAACACGACGCGGCGGCGCTTGCCGGGCTGGTCGAGCACGTACTGCAGCGGCGTGTTCGAGACCAGGCCACCGTCCCAGTAGTGCTCGCCGTCGATCTCGACCGGCGCAAAACCCGGCGGCAGTGCGCCGCTGGCCATGATGTGGCGCGCGTCGATGGTCTGCTTGGTCGAGTCGAAGTACTCGAAGTTGCCGTTGCGCACGTTCACCGCACCGACCGACAGGCGCACCGGGCCCGAGTTGATGCGGTCGAAGTCGACCAGGCGCTCGAGCGTGCTCTTCAGCGGCGCGGTGTCGTAGTAGCTGATTGCTTCCAGGCTGCCGCGCGGCTGGAACGGGGCCGGCGGGAAGCGCGGCCTGAAGAAGCCGGGCACGCCGAACAGCATCACCTGCGACGCGCTGGCTTCGTTCAGGCCCTCGCGGGCCGGGATGTTCTGCGCGTACGCCGGCGTCGACAACGCGGAGCTGACGAGCTCCCAGAACTCGCGCAGCCGGGCGACGCGCGCGTGCGCCGGGTTGCCGGCGATCAGCGCGGCGTTGATCGCGCCGATCGAGATGCCCGCGACCCAGGTCGGCTCGCGGTAGACCTTGCTCAGCGATTCGAACACCCCGGCCTGGTAGGCGCCGAGCGCGCCGCCGCCCTGGAGCACCAGGATGGCGTCCGCGTCGGCGGCAGAGGGGGCGGGTTTCGTGGGTCGGGCAGAGGGTGAGACGGGAGCGGATCGCGGGTCTGTCATGGAGAGGGCGTGGGTGCCGGCCACCCCCTGGGGCGGCCCATGCTCGGAGCATAGCGCCCGACGCCCCGCCGAGTGCCGCGTGCGGCCAACTCAGCGCCCGTAAAGATGCGTTGCCGCGCCCCTCGTTCCGGCGGGGAGCGCCGTCAGATGCGTCCCATCACGAGGAGAACGAGCACGATGATCACGATCAGGCCCAGGCCGCCGCTCGGGCCGTAACCCCAGGACCGGCTGTGCGGCCAACTCGGGATGGCGCCGATCAGGAGCAGGATCAGGACGATCAGAAGAATGGTGCCTAGAGTCATGGCAGCTCCTCGGTGTTTTGGTATCGCAACCATAGTGGGGCGAGCCGGGCGCCCCTACGCGCGGACAGCGCGTGCCGGTGTGGGCCGCCAGCGCCTTGCGCTGTCAACGCTGTCCTACAGCGCGGGCGCTTGCGCCAGAATGCGAGCTGTCTTGGCCACTGGCCGCCACTCATTCGACAAAGGAACCACGATGACGAATCTGCGCATCGCCGCGCTGCTGCTGCTCGCCGCGCTGACCTCATTGGCCGCACCGCTGGCGCAGGCGCAGCTCAAGATCGGCGTGATCGCCTCGGCGACCGGGCCGACCGCGGCCGTCGGCATCCCGCAGAAGAACACGGCGGCGCTGCTGCCGAAGAAGATCGCCGGGCTGGACGTCGAATACACCGTGCTCGACGACGCCTCCGACTCGTCGCAGACCGTCGCGCTGGTCAAGAAGCTGCTGACCGAGAACGTCGACGCGATCATCGGCCCGTCGGGCTCGCCAAACTCGATGGCCGCGCTGCAGTTCGTCGCCGACGCGAAGACGCCGATGCTGGCACCGGTCGGCACCACCGCCGTCGTGCTGCCGATGACCGACCAGAAGCGCTGGGTCTTCAAGACGACGCAGAACGACAGCCTGATCTGCGAGGCGCTGGTCGCGCACATGGTCAAGAAGGGCGTCAAGACCGTCGGCTACATCGGTTTCAACGACGCTTATGGCGAGAGCTGGTACGGCGTGTTCGTGCAGATGATCGACAAGGCCGGCATCAAGCTGGTCGCCAACGAGCGCTTTCAGCGCAGCGACCAGAGCGTGATCGGCCAGGCCACGAAAATCATCGCGGCCAACCCCGACGCGGTGCTGATCGGCGCCGCCGGCGGCCCGACCGTGCTGCCGCACACCACGCTGGTCGAGCGCGGCTACAAGGGCCAGATCTACCAGACCCACGGCGCGGCCACGCCGGACTTTGTGCGCCTGGGCGGCAAGAGCGTCGACGGCGCCGTGATGGCGGCGAGTCTGATGCTGGTACTCGACCAGATCGCCGACACGAACCCGGCGAAGAAGCAGGCGCTGGAGTACATCGCGGCCTACGAGAAGCTGTACGGAGTCAAGCCCGCGACCTTCGGCGCGAACGTGTTCGACGCCGGCCTGCTGCTGCAACGCGCCGTGCCCGACGCACTGAAGAAGGCCAGCAAGCCCGGCACGCCGGAGTTCCGCGCGGCGCTGCGCGATGCGCTCGAATCGGTCAAGGAGCTCGTCGGCACGCAAGGCGTCTACACGATGACGCCGCAGGATCATTCTGGCTTCGACAGGCGCGGCCGCGAGCTGATGACGCTGCGCGACGGAAAGTGGCAGCTGATCCCGGAGTGATCTGAACGCCTGTCCGGCTTGACAAACCGGCGGCGCTGCACCAAAATGCTTTAGAACTGAACAATTTACAGTTCATCTAAAGCGTCGGGTATGGCGCCGGAGTGCGGAGACTTTTCATGAACATCGTGTGCATAGGCGGTGGCCCGTCGGGCCTGTACTTCGCGCTGTTGATGAAACAGCAGAATCCGAGTCACGAGATCACGGTTGTCGAGCGCAACCGGCCCT
>Ga0307517_10010988_pt1 | contig 12590 bp, 16 predicted proteins | sample 23_EM_MG_FD_194515 | JGI IMG/M metagenome (GOLD analysis project Ga0307517, IMG submission 194515) | Populus trichocarpa ectomycorrhiza microbial communities from riparian zone in the Pacific Northwest, United States - 23_EM | ecosystem: Host-associated > Plants > Roots > Unclassified | place...
TGACCAGCGATGAAAGCTGACCCCTGTATCTGAATGGTGCTGACCAGATGTCGCGGTTTGACCGACACATTACAGTGCCGATCGGCACTGTTCGGCACTGGAAGGACGACGTTATATTTTCCTGATGATGAATCCACATCAGAGTCATCCAAGCCTCGACCGTCACTGGTACGGGCTGCGCTTGCACTGCTTTCGCATTTGAGCATCTAAACATAGGCGGGCGCTCGCCGGTGCTTGTATTCACACTGGGAGGACTGCGGGGGCCTATTGCATCCGGTGCCGAGAAGCCGTTGGGCTGCGCAATCCTCCGAACTATCAGATATAAGATCGTCCTCACCCCCGAAGATCATCCTCTTCAACACTCGCATACCAACTCATACCAAGCACCACCAGCGGCATGATCATACCTAGTCAACCCCCTTCGTCCTACGGTGAAGATCAAGACCCAACTCTCCCACCTCCCTATCAAGAACGCGGCCCCGCTTCCCAACTTCTCCCCAGCGAACGCCCTACAACTTCTCCCTATGCTCCTTCCATTTCCTTAAGGTCCAATCCTCCCCGCGAGAGGGAAAAGGAACTCCCCCCTCACCCGACTCCTCCAGGTGAAAACTCCCCCATCGGGTTCCCCGAACCTCGCACCCCGACCGCAAGGACCAACTCGAATACATTTCCTTCCCCATTCAAGGGGGGAGAAGGTCCTGCTCAACGCGCTTTCGAGATGTTTTCTTCGATGGTCTGGGGGACTCCATCCACCGCGTCCATTTCGCGGTCGCCCAACCTGGCCTCGACTTCTACACCCCAAGATCCGCTGAACCCAGCCCCATTGGCATTCACCCGCCCAACGCCTAAGAACTATGCATACTTACCCTTCCAACCCATGACTATGCTCGGAATCAGTTCTAACCTGGCCGACGGCTTCCCTTTGATTCCTCCCCCAATCAACTCTGAAGACGAAAGCAAGACCAACACGCAACACCCTTTCGTTTCTCACGATGTCACGGAGGATGACTGGTTAAAGTGAGTGTGATCCACCCTATTCTATCCTTCGTACAATCCTGACGGTTATTCTTGTCTCCGCAGACTCTTGGCTGATATCAAAACCGTCGCTTCAGCTCCAAACCAAACTCAGAAATCATTCTTGGCGAGGAGTACGTCTTCCATCCTTGACCATCTAAACTCATCAATCGCAAAGTCTAACCGTCCCCCGTCAGTGTTCCTCGGTGAAATAAACGAACGAGACCAACGGAAACGTGCCGTTCATTTCCTTAATTCATGGAACCACGTAAGTTTATCTTTCCTGCAGTTTGGTGAAATCGTTTACTGAATTTCGCGTTAGTATTTCTTCCAACCTCGACGCATGACCGTTGTCCTTGCTCGTGGTCGAAGGATCTTCAACGGGTCCGGCGGCAATCACCACCACGGCCACCACCACGACCACCACCACGACCACCACCACAGACGACACAGCATCGGTCACGACCGAGGAAGAGACACCGACCCGACGCGGAGGGGAGGTCACCAGAACCGACACCGCTCATATTCGACTGATTCTTCCTCTTCCGATTCTTCAACATCCTCCTCCTCTTCCATTCGCTCAACCACCTCAGAGCCCCCCGAGATGCCCGTCCCCCATACCCATGAACCTCAGCACGAGGGGGACGTTAAGAAGGGTGTTTTAAACGAGGACGAGCCACGATCGGGAGCTCACGGCGACTACTGGACCACCTATGGTCTTCGAAGTGGTCTCGGAGGTCCAATTCCCGGACTTGACAGGGGCGGGAGATGGGGCGGGGGGTGGAATGGTGGTCGTGGACGGTATGATCCGCGCACTCCAGGTCCAAGCGCGGCGCCGCCAGTCCCGGGTCTCGGCGGTGGGTTGGGGTGCGGAGAACCCCGGTCATCCCCCACATATCACGAGAGGAAGAAAGGATGGGATTGGGAGGCATGGGAGGCAGGGAAACGGGAATGGGATGCTGCGAAGCTAGCGCAGGATGCGCAGAAACGAGCATGGAAAGTTGAGAAGAAATCGTGGAAGACCGAGAGGCGGGGGATGAAGTATGAGCGTAGGCGGATGAAGCGAGCGGCCAAGCACGAGAGGCGGCAGCGCAAAGGGGAAGCGAGGGCTATGAGACACCACGGAGAGGGGTGTCACAAGGGAGACCAGCCCTGGAAATTGATCATCTCTTTCCATGGTGCGCGCAGTGAAACCGCACCATCATAGGTGGTCAAAGGGACCCGCACTCCGACGTTTGGATTATTAAACTGATTATCATTCGGTCATAGTTATTGGCTTATCCTGTATAACATTTGAGTATCGTGAATATGGATCCTAGGCAAAAATCTTATGCCGTGCGTCCTCTTGGCTCCTCATCCACCATGACACGCGCGGGCGGTTGGAACTATGTTCTTCGAAAAACAAGTAAAAGGGTTCGAGCTAGTCAGACTAGGATGTTGTAAGGGACCGACCCACCATGGAAGAAGAATCGAAACCAATCATGTGGACCTCTCCGAGGACTCGGAACGTGACCTCTTCGACGGTCGCGGACTGTCCCCATCTGAAGACGTGGCGCTGGAGGAAGAGGAACGAGTGGTGATGGGAGGAGGACGCTTGCCTCGGTTCTTAAATCTATCGTCGAAGTTGCGTTTCCTGAGTGCGGAGGGGCGCCAGACCGAAGTAAGTGTAAGAGTCAGCATACCATCACCTATAGTCGTGGAAGGTTCGAGAATACGTGCGCACGCACCTTTGTAGGATTTCCTCCTGTTTCTTCTTCTCGAGGCCGTCCTGTCAACATGATATCGTGAGTTGCCGGCCCTTTCGATGGATCGCATGTTAGGGTGAGGGTATCAAGAAACGCACCCGATTGAGCTTGTTGAACCGTTCGAGGAAAAATCCGTCGTTCGAGAACACGTTCACTTTCGGAATCTTAGGTTTGAGAGTGGTCATAGGAAGAGAATGGGAAAACGAAACTGTTGTTGTGGGTGGATAACCTGGAGTGGAGTATCCGGTAGGGTGAGCGGAGAGAGAAGGTGCGGTCGACATGGTGGTTGGTGGTGGTGGGAGGGTTTGAGTGGGTAAAACTTTTGTGAAGGAACCTTCTCGACTTCCATCTCCCGATCCCGAGTTCCCACGGTCCACGGAGCAAGGGAAAACAAATTCGGAGCGAAGGTTCGCCAAAGTGCCCGCCACGACCGCAGAAGGGACAAACGACGATAGCCTCGCACGGAACCAGGCCTCCAAAATCACGTTGGCTCCAACGATACTCGGACTTCCCTCTTTGCCTTGAGGACGAAACTTGCTCAAGCAAGTGACTCGGGGCACGCACAGAATATACATACTTACTATCGCGGTAATGCTTGTTTCAAATCCAAAGACCTAGCTCACCCAAAAATGGTATATATGAGGGTATCCCTCATGGCAGTGTCAAGCTTGCCTATTCCGAAATCTTTCTCATGTTAAATCTGATTTACTTAGAATTTTCGTGTGGCCAGTGTTCCAAGTGCGACCGCGGTGTGCCGGCGTGCGAGCCGACTCGCGGAAATTAGATAAGCAACGCGTATTACCAAAAAAGGAACTACGTTTGCTGACTAATCTACAACTTTGGGACCCCTCCTCCATCTAGAGTCTCGCAAGCTCGACTAATGACCCTAGTATTTCACTACTCCCAGTGGCTCGTACTCGAGTGCCAACGGGACAGAGGTCTAACGGTTGCTGTCACAACGCTTCATCGAATAATCAGCCACCCCACGCAGGACGGACGTCGTCCGTTACCAACAAGGTAGAGATGACTGTCGGGCGGGCACGACATTCAATACAGCCTCCACAAATGAACCAGTTCAATGCGCAATCTTGCTGAACTCGAACGGACTCGTCAGTCGCCACCGATATGAGCCGGGAGGAGTGGGGTCGATTGTGCCGGAATCCAGCCCCTGAAATCCAGAGGGCAGGCTTCAGGTTACCCGTGCCGCGTAGGCAGGTGCGAGAAACGCTGGAAACTGGGAGTGCCGGTCGGTTGGTGGTGACGGACACTGAAACGGCTCGCCTGCATACGTTACGAAGGCGGAATATTGGACTACGGGGACTAGGACACCTGTTATATGCGGTTGCGGAGACGAGATGGCTTATGTGCGTCACAGTGCACTGGCGGAAATGCCGGCAGCATCTCACTGCTCCCCCTTCAGCTGGCCCATGTTATCATCCCCGTAACGAGTACGTCTCTCAGAAATGATCATTGGCTTGCGGAAGTGACCTGATCCCCAAGTGAATCTGAAGTGAATGCCGGGAACACCGGTGTGTTGGATCAGACTATCAGCTGTCCCTTTCTTCGCGTTGTGGACATAACGCTATGGAATTCCCGTTCACTATGCGTGTATCTGCATCAGGAAAACTGGAAAATCGCTTTTTCTGCTTTCTCAAGCAGAAAAAGCGGAGCAAAGCGGCGATTAGCACTTCAAGCACACGATCGTAAAGCAGGTCCATTTCCGAAAAGCACCGTCACCCAAATTCTACGCGAGATGCTTTCCCTGCTTGGCCAAGCAGACTAAAGCACGGAAAAGCACAGGTAAGATGCTAAGGGCTACGCAGTGACTACTATAAAATGAAAGGTTGTCTAAAACCTATAAAGCGATAGCAAAATGTATGAAACTAGGAAATGCGCTGAACAGTGTATTACGGCGTATTAGAATGCGAGGGTTTAAGCTACGACACTGTCGAATTAATCAATTAGTTGACCAGTTATCATTGAATGTTGAAAATCGAGTGCTGAATGGACGATTGTAGGAGAACCGGGACAACGGAAACCATCTACAAACCTAACATGCGTGATGAGCAAAGAGTATGCACGTAGTACGAGATTCTCTCACCGGCCGGAACCTGTGCATGAACACTTGACTTCTTCTGTGTTTGTCTGAGAGCATCCTGTTTACGATGGGACGTATACTCGCGCGTTGAAGCAAGCACCCGTTCCCAGTGACCCTGTGAAACTTGAACGAGGGCATCAACGTAGTCTTGTGTATTGTTTCCGGACTCGAGTTGAGAGAATGGTTTTGGGGGTTCCTCTTGACCGGTCTCCCAGCACCCGATTGCTCTCTCGACCTAGTATATTAGTGAGATCTAGAGACAATGCTGGGAAGGAGTATACTCACGGCCGCGAGTGTGAGAGCGAGAGCACCAACAGGCCTGGAGTCGCATTCAATGGGGTCCGTGTTGATCCCAGTTGTTTCGAAATGAATTGCGAATGTTTCAAGGATGATTGGGTTCAAAAGATACCCTGACGGCTGCGGGGTAGGCGGAGGTAAGGCCAATGCACATGCGAGAATGGGGCAGAAAGTTTGTGTACTTGTTCCTCGCACGCCACACCGATCAAACCATTTTCCCATAAAAATGGTGCGCCGACGAAATTCCTCTTCCTCTGACGAACAACCTCCTCAATGCTGACAACACTTTCTTCAACCTCTCCCGCGTTGGCCCCGTCGTCTTCGTCTGCATCTTGGCTTGGGAGCAACCAACTAACGTGTTCGGCGATGTCGTTTGTCGTTTCGAAAATGGTCCTGTCTCCAAAATAGGCTTTCACCACTGCCATTGCACGTCTCCCAATCGCAGCACGCCAGTTTGTAACTTTGGTAAATGCCTGTAAGGGTTATCGTTTGTCAGTTATAAAAGATGGAGACGCATTGACATCGTCTCACAGGTGCCACCAGCGGATCCTTGTCCTCAAATGTTTCTGTTATGTTGGGATAAATTCGACGCCGGATTTTGGCTATTGCGAGATCGGTGTTGAATGTTGGCTGCCAGGGATTCATGTCCTCTGAGACACACTTGATGAGTTCCGGGGCAAACCGGGTGTCGAACTCTTTCAAGTAGCAATTTGCAACATTGCTTTTCTTTCGTTTTTCCCCGGCTGTTGGTGGTGCATTTTCGTGAGTGACCTTTACAATGGACTAAAATAGATTAGACCAAGCCATCGCATATGACAAATAGCTTACCTTAGATGCCTTTTTGCCTTTCCCGCTAGCCACTCTCCTCTCACGTTGGATGGTATCGGTGTCATCATCCTCCAAGAACCCTGGTCGGATCTTCAACACATCACCGTCAGCATCAACCTTTGACCTCGAGGTAACCCTTTTCGCCGCCGGCCTACCCCTTTGATTAGCGTTGAATGATTTTCAGATGAATGCACAAACGCACTGATCCCCCCCATCTGCAAGTTTCCGTTTCCTGGGTTCAAGGTTATCGAACAGATCATCCTTGTGGATTTGGATCTTGACAAGGTCTCTGATGAATAGAGCCTTCTTCGGCTTCGACTTCGGCTTTGGATCTGGATTCGGATTCAGTTTTGTTTGGCGTGTTGGTTTGGCAGCAGATTGAAGGGGCTCATCCGTTGGGTCGGCGTCACCCTCGGGCATTGACATCGTTCCACCACCACCGAAGCCAGTCCACTCCGGCTCATCTTCCCAGGAGTCTTGCTCTGCCGCAGGTGAGAACTGATCATCGGCTGCATCATTCAGGAACTGATGGAAACGTTAACTTGGATTTCATTAGACAATTCGATTGATATACCAAAGTTGTTCCCTCTTCCGACCCGCCCATCTCCCCTCCTTCGACATCACTACAGGGGCTGCATTCACCCACCGCGTTGCTCACATCCAGCTCCAACGGTGCATCTGTCGTAGACGTCTGTCGGGGAGCCACAGGTCTGGTGACATAGAGGGCTTCTTGGAGTTCTCTCTCCCTAGCTTGGCAGAGCCCAGCTTCAATAGCAGCTGCCTTCTCAATGGCGGCTTTCTGCTTCTCCGTCGTAGCTAACTGCACTGTGGTTCGAACCTGCCCCGTAGTCGGTTTTATTTTGAGCACCAGCTTGGCGGGCTCTCTGGGTCCTTTGGTCTTGTTTGTGGCACTACGGGTAAGAGCAACCATGGGTTGAAGTGGGTGGTATGAGAGGAGAGGTCGTTGGGGGTGGGTACGGAGGTTGTGTGGGAAATTGTAAGTCTTGACGGCGGAGTTTACTTTGAAATTCTGGGCTCACTCCGCTATTTTTACTCGTCACGCGAAGTTCTCTCTCCCAATGCTACCTCGCCGCAACATCAGAGCTCCTCGTTATGCTTGCGACAAGTGCTCCAGGCGATTCTATACCCCCTCTGGACTCACCCAACACCGAAATGCTTTACACAACTCCGACGCTCGCCCCCGCGGAACTTCAGGGTCATTGCGGATTGAACAACACCCACTCCTCAACGGTGAGCTCATTGTCCGTTGCATCTTAGGCCCTTTGTTCACACGACCGTAGCACAGCCATGTGATGTAGAGGGTAATTTTCTACCTGACGGCACCCCACCAACCCATGCCGAAAGCAGAGCCACAGGCGATTGGTCGCCATTCAACTCCCGGGACGAATTTGAACTTGCTGATTTGTTGTTTACACGAACAGAGATGCCTCGTGTGCAAATTGACGAATTGATGCAAATTTGGGGCGCTCGCACTGCTCTTGAGGGTGGCACAACCCCCTTTACTGACAGCAAGAGTCTGTACGACACAATTGATGCTATTGAAGAAGGCGACGCACCCTGGTACTCATTTCGAGTTGGATACAATGGCGAACGTCCCCCAGGCGAAGTCCCGAGCTGGATGAATGATTCATATCAGGTGTTCTACCGCGACATACGACAAGTGGTACGGACACTTCTCGGTAACCACAAATTTGATGGGGACTTTGATTACGTCCCGTACCGCGAGTATGAGAACAGTGAGCGGAAGTGGGGTAACTTCATGTCTGGGAGTTTCTGTTGGAAACAAGCCGTACGTTCACTGCATTCTCTTTACGAACATACAGCTCACCTTGAGGATAGGATTTAATCTCCAGGGATGAGCGAACGCATGGATCAATGGTTGTCACAATTTTATTGGGAAGCGACAAGACCACTGTATCTGTCGCAACCGGACAGAATGATTATTACCCATTATATGTCTCAATTGGGAATATCAGCAATCGTGCTCGGCGGGCACACGAAGATGGAGTGATTCTTCTTGGATTTTTGGCAATCCCCAAAGGTTCGTTCAAGTACTATCTCTCCCATCACATTCTAAACATTGTGCAGCCAAACGTGAAGATGAGAAGAGTGCCGCGTTTCGTAATTTCCGCAGACAACTCTTTCATTCTTCATTAACAGCAATCCTTGAACCCATCCTGTCTGCGATGGAGACACCAGAGGTGGTTCGTTGCCCAGATGGCCATTTCCGGCGTGTCGTCTACTCTCTTGGGCCATACATCGCAGACTATCCGGAACAGGTGTTACTTTCGGGGATTGTTTCAGGGTGGTGCCCGAAGTGAGTAAGATTTTTAATGTATGAACACGCTATATACTCATCGCACATTAGATGCACTGCACACTCTCAAGATCTTGATGGAGACTCTTCACCTCGATCGAAACAGTGGACTGAGCATCTGTGCTCCTCGTTCAACTCAACACAGCTGTGGGATGAGTATGGAATTATTGCTGATGTTACAGTTAGTCACCTCATTTCATGTCCCAGAAACACCCCCAAACTATTTTTCAGCCATTCACAAGCAACTTTCCTCGTGCCGACATTCACGAGCTCCTCTCGTGTGACCTCCTCCACCAAGTGATCAAGGGCACTTTCAAAGATCACCTCGTCACATGGGTGGAAGATTACCTTAAGAAGAAGCACGGAAAATCTGCAGCAGCGAGGATTATGTCAGATATTGACTGGCGGTGAGACTTTTTAGTTTTTCTCTCCAGCGCACAAGGTTGATCACACTGTAGAATTGCCATCGTCCCATTGTACCCTGGTCTTCGCCGGTTTAAGAAAGGTCGAGGATTCAACCAATGGACAGGTAATGACTCGAAGGCACTCATGAAGGTACATACTTTTCTCTCGTAAAACACACCCCATCCCCTGACTATCTGAAAATAGGTATGGCTCCCAGCAATTGAGGGCTACGTGCCTGGAGATATGATACGTGCCATATCCGCATTTTTGGACTTCTGCTACCTCGTTCGACGCCCAACAATCACCCAGACCACACTGCAGCACATCCAGGAGGCTTTGGATCGTTTTCATCGTTATCGACCCATCTTCCAGAAGACCGGGGTCCGAGAACTTGGACCGAAAGGGTTCTCCCTCCCACGACAACATGCCCTCAAACATTACGTTGAACATATTATCGCATTCGGCGCTCCAAACGGCCTGTGTTCTTCGATCACGGAGTCGATGCATATCCGTGCCGTCAAGAAACCCTGGCGAAGATCCAGCCGTTTTAAAGCACTAGAACAGATTCTACTCGTCAACCAACGTCTCAGCAAGCTCGTTGCCATCCGAAGATCCTTCGAGAAGTATGGGATGTTGCGGGATGACTGTCATATGTCTGCATTGAGAGAGGTCGAGCCCGCAGCACCCGAATTCGAGACTGGACCTGGTCCCGACGAGACGAACAGTGCCACAGACGAGAACGACGACTGTGGTCCTGTTGATGGGCCACAAGTTCTTAATCACGTTGTACTCGCACGAAAGAAGGGTGGGTAGTGCGGGTCCCCAGAACCACTGCATGGTCACTCACTATCGTTTGTAAATTCATAGCGCCAAGATCCCCAAAGAATGCGGACGGCCTCACGAGACTTGTTGGACACGACATGATGGCCCTCATACGTCGCTTTTTGTTCGATCAGAAATACCCGGACAACGAGATTCCTGGTTCGGATATCAACCTCAGCCTGTGTCCTCGGTTTTCCGGCACGGTCTCCGTCTATCACTCGGCCGTCGCTACATATTATGCGCCAAGTGACGCGTCAGGTGTAGGTGGCATGTACCGGGAACGGATCCGGGCAACTCCTGCCTGGAACAGGGGCGAATTCTCAACCCCCCGGTATGATTGCGTCCTGGTCCAGGTCAGCCCGGAAGACAATGGGTTTCGTTCGATGCAGGTGGCACGTGTCCGGTTGTTTTTCTCCATCAAGCATGATAACAACATCATCCCCTGCGCTTTGATTGAATGGCACGAAACCGTTGGAAATGGGCCAGACAAGAATATTGGAATGTGGGTTGTCAAGCCTGAATACACGGCAAACCGCCAGCGGCGCGTTGTTGCTGTTATTCACCTCGATTCTGTTGTACGGGGTGTACACTTGATTCCTGTTTATAGGAAACAACAAATATCGCGCAGGCATACATACTCCACGACGCTGAACAGCTTTCAACGATTCTATGTAAACAAATATATAGACTATCATGCTTTCGAAACAATGTACTAGCGGACAGATGCTTTTCGTGTTTCTGCTTTTCGTGCTTGTGCTTTTCGTGCTTTCAAGATTTTGATTTGCTTGTCGACTGTGATAGCTGCTTTTTGGCGGGATGCTTTTCCTGCTTTCCCGCCGATCAAGCACGAAAAGCGTGACAAGCAACAGCCAGTTTTCCTGATGTGCTTCCTACTTTTCATCCGGTAAAATGTTATCCCTGTCCATTCTAAATTCGCCAACCACGCAAATTGAAGATTGCGGGGACAACCGTGGGATCGAGACTCGAGTACTCAATGTCATCCCCCAGCGAACCCTACCATAACACACACTCGACCGTTAGCATCCAACTCAACCGGACTCCCTCCGCTTACACCGCTAGCTCAACTCGAGTCCCGCGCGTCCACCCTGAGAAACTTGAAAAAGTCCAAACGCCGTTCCTATTCCCCGTTGACATTGTGACGATGAACACCCCACATCATCCAAAGGTCGTTACCCACCCCATGGATTTCTCAACGATTGAGGAAAGCTCAATGACTCGAACCTTGTGAAACCCGATTCAAACCCGGAAAAGTCGTGACGCCAGACAGCGGACCAGTTTATCGGGGGCATGCGACTCATGTTCACGAACTGTGTCAAGTTCAATGGCCTAGAACATGCAATTTTCAATGCTGACGAGGAGGTGATTGGAAGAATTATCCGATAAGCCGGTCAAGAATCTTCTACCACCCGAAGAGATCAAATTTGAGCACTTGCCAAACATTCCCAGTGATTGTCGCATCGGCATGGATGATATCCTCAATATACGCAGGTTCAAGATCATTACCTTTACACGTCGAAATGGTCCTCTTGTCTACACATCAGTATATTTGTAATGTACATCATAGTACACTGGCGGGAATGTCCAATGTCTTTGACCGGCCCACAACATAATCCCCAGGGCGAGTACGGACCATCCGTCTCTCAGAAATGACCAATGGCCTGCGAAGGCGATCCAGCCCCCCCTTCGCCGTCTCTACATCCACAATGTGCTCCAATGAACCCACGGTATAGCCCACCAGATCATCAGAAACGTCCGCGCAGAGCACCAAGCGGAATTTTCGTATGTTCTGCACATCCTGGAGTACTTCAATTTGTGGAAGTTGGAATTCTTCGGCGTAGTTGGTCGGCATCAGTGGCCGAAAGTGGCAGAAGCAAGTACGTCCCAGTTCACAGGGCAAATGGTGTAACCTGCCGGCGATAACTTCATGATCCCGATAGATGATAACGAAATCGACGCATGCGGGAGATGTAATGGAGGAGAGCACAGTCATGAAGAAATCAGATGCAGCGTCTGCGGCATAAACTGATTCCCCCGTGGTCTCAAGCGTTCGAAGCAACTTGTTCTGCGACAAATTAAAATTTTGAAGCAAGGCATGATTGTCAGCTACAAAACGAGTACGTGAGTTCACCCTCTCCTATCCCGTTGAGACATTCCTCACCATATTCATCGGTTGGGTACAACCTTAGTGTTTCCAGGGTCTCCGCGCATGCATCTAGAAGGAGTCGCACACACTTGATCCTGAATAGATCCATGTGACGAAACCGAAGCCCTCCAAAAAGGGCAATCATGTCCTCGATGAGGTTCACCCTCGTGAAACACGTGAGCGTCAGCCATCCTCGCAATGGGGGTGTGGAGAGGGGGACGAGTGTTGCGTCTTCTGTGTTCTCCTGTTCATCCGTGGGGTGGTAGTAGTAAAGTTTGAGATCTTGGAGGTTCGGGAATAGTCCGATGAAGTACAAGATTTGTCGGCAAGAGCCGCTGGGCTCTCTGAGGGCAAGGAATCGAAGTGTTGGTGAGAAGTGCCCGAAGCACCGTTGAATTTCTGGCATGAAGCTGAATACTTGGAGATTGTCTATTCCAAGTTCTTGGAGGTTCGTGAGTGCGGAAAAATAGCGGAGGGTGTACCCGTTGAACCATTCGGGAGTGAACTCGGAACCATCCCAAGGATTCAGACGGATCCGGAACCGTTTGACGAGGGGAAGCAGACCGAGCTCGTACGATTTCTGGAGTGGCTTGGGCCACAAGTACTTCCGGTCAGTCTCCCAGGAGTAGCGGTAATCGGTTGTGAGTGAGTGATGAAGGTGGGAGACGGCAGCGATGTACCATGAGTAGCATGTCACGGAACACGTGAGGAGGGTGGGGGTGTCGTAAATGAAGTAGGAGGTGATCAGTTCTACAAGGTCTTGTGGGAGCTTTGTGATTGGGGAGGAACGTTCCGTAGATGCCTCTGGGGTACCTCCATAGTAGAATAACCACCTGATATTGGCTATTGTTCGGTACCAAAGCCGGTTGACAAGGAGTT
>Ga0307517_10010989_pt1 | contig 12590 bp, 15 predicted proteins | sample 23_EM_MG_FD_194515 | JGI IMG/M metagenome (GOLD analysis project Ga0307517, IMG submission 194515) | Populus trichocarpa ectomycorrhiza microbial communities from riparian zone in the Pacific Northwest, United States - 23_EM | ecosystem: Host-associated > Plants > Roots > Unclassified | place...
GAAGTCTTCTTTATGATCGTCGTTTTGATGGGCGGTGAATAGCCTGCGTAGTGTGCTTCGTCGGTGATGACCGGGATATTGTGGAATTTGAAGTCAGCGAGCACGCTCCAAATTTTTGAATCTGGAGGCACATCTCGATTCCCGGGTACTGATTTTTCCCAAGTTTCTAACAAAGGAGCCTGTCAGACGTCAGAACCCGAGAATAAAGAATCCTTACCTTACGCGACTTCATTAAACGGAACGGCAGAAATAGCCATGTCTTCGAAAATGGCACCCTATGAATTTGGGTATAGGAATTTGGGTATAGTTGAGATAGCCGATGGAACCTGATCAGCTTGAAGGACCTTAAGAGGGGAGATGTCGATGTTCTTATGTACATCCAACAACAACAAGGGTACCATGAAGGGCATAGCGTTCCGGCCCCAATGACCACGCTTTCTAAATTGTTGCCTCAGTGACATCCAGCTGCCAATCGCGAAATGGGTCCAGAAGCGCTCTTAACATGAATCAGAATGTCGGAAAAATCCAGAAAAGCCTATAGATAATTATCGAACCATTTCAGTGATTGCGGAGGCATATGTGTTGTTGATATGGTGCCGACTCGGATATGGCGCTGATATGTACTATAATGCACTTATAAGTGTCAGAAGTAGCCTATAAGTTTCATAGGCTTTTTTGGATTTTTCCGACAAAATTCATGATCATGCTCGTGTTCGTCCCAGTTTGTGTCATCGAGGCTTTTGTCGGAATCCAACTTTGTTCGAGACTAGGGACGGTAGAGAGGCGAAGGCACGCCAGAAGGGATTTACTTTCCTTCCTCCGATTCGGAGGGTGATTGTCGATCTTCCGATTCGATATCCACGTCCTGAATGACCTTGGCCGCAACGCGACCTTGTAAGCGAAAACATCGGTCGAAACCACCTATTCTTGGCACGTTTCCTCCGTGTCCATTTAAATGCTGCATAATCCAGTTCATCCGGTGTCGGGGTACCCGCGCTCGACGAATTGTGGGCTGGTAATCTTCAGCCTCGGTTGGGTTGGTGTTGCTGTTCCTCAATTACATAATACACTTTTGTGAGACTCTAGATAGAAAGTTGGATGGGGTAGAAAAATAAATTGAAGAGGAGAGGGAAGAAGTTCGAACTGGGTATGGGCAAGCCGTGGCCGTCAACCGTTCCACCAAATTGGCATTTTGGAAGAGCAACTTCAGAGGTTAGCACAGTGTGTTATTATATAATATTACTTAGGTAGTATGTATTCGCTAGTATTCAGTATCCACCAAATTAAGAAAAACGTGAATTTTTCGGCCCGGCAATTTCTTCGTACTGAGTCTGGTGCGCCATACTTAGACTCTCAACCGTCCTCGACGCAATCCACAGCGGTCATAATACCCTCGATCTTCGTATCGTTCTTGTACTCTTCTTCAAATCCTAATCGGTGTACTTCTTGCTCCTCTCGGGAGAAATCAGTTGGACAAGGGTGGTCCGAAAGCTTGAGAAATGCTGCAAAGAAATTCGTAATGTTGACAGGGACCGTTGAGCGCTAACGGGTGGCTATGATCTCATTTGGAGTATTGAGTGGTACTACAACCAAGTGTAAAGTATGAAGACGAAATAATCCTACTGTGTCCAAAATACCCTTATCCTGTCGACACCCCATGCCTTCAGAAACAACGCGATCCGTTAAACTTGGATAAGCGCTTATGTTTCTCATCAACGTGCTAAATCGAGTAAGGTCGATATAATCCGACTCTACTTCCACTTGTGCTCCATCACAGCTGCTCTCTTTCGGCTGGCAGATAGTCCGGTCCAAAGACCATGGGTGATAAAACTGTGACAAGGAGACAGAGACGAATACGGGGTAGGGAATCCTGCAACAATTAATGAAAACGTTTTCTTTATGAAATTGTGCACTAGCGGTTGCTGATAATTTCATTGACACTTTGCTCTACTCGAATTGCTTTCTCACGACAAACCACTGGCGCCCGACGATGTCCGGCGCCTCGAGCAGACATTAAGCCTATTATCCGACGCATCTAGAAGGCGCCGAGAATCCTAGCGTGCCTAAAATTTCACGATTCAGCTAAACGGAGCAGAACAACTTTAAATTTGAAGAAGATAATTGGCTAAATAACAGGCTAGCTAAATTCAATCTCGGATGGCTGCCTATAGGATGAAAAGTAAGGTCGGTGAACAGGATGTTCAAGATCATGTATGCACGTAAATAAAAGCCAAGTACCATACCTTGATGAGGTCAGAAGCCCGCTCGGCGAGGAGATATACCGGGCCTTGTGTATGGGTGCTAGGGACAAAGGGCTATGGAAAGGGAGTAAATCGGTTTTACTATGTTGAATTCCGCGAAACTCACAAAAACGGATGCATCCACAATTCGAAGTCCATCAGCACCTTTCACCAGGAGGTTTGAATCCACGACACCACGTGCAGAGTCCGAGGATGACATTGCGGCGGTACCAACAGCGTGAAGTCCGGTGGAGGATATTCCCCGTATATAATCGTCGATGTCTGCGTCAGATGTCGCAGAGAGAGGACCCAAAGGGGAAATAATATAATCTGCCCATGCGGGAGCAGCAACAAGTCGCTTGATGGCCCTGACGGTTTCTCGCAACGTAACGATATCGAACTCGGTGGTTAGGTAGTTGGGATCAATGAGCGGTTTACTGAAAGGATCATTGGATTGTAGTTTGATCGTTCCACCTAAATTCGGTGCCCAAGACTATCAATAGTATATTTGAGATAAACACAGCAACCTACGTGATGTCGGACTAATCAGAAAAGTGAGTAAACTCAAGAAACTTCCTGTAGGAGGTTGTGCAGCGCCAGGATTGAGCCAAAAATCCTATACATAATGCAAATCACATCCGGAGTGAAACTCTGACCAGGTGAGCGCTTACCACGAAGACCATTTCCCAGTGCGGAGACTTCGGACCGCTTGCAGGATCACCAAGGGTCTCCAATATCGGTGAGTTACTTGGGAGCCTCGCGAAGCCGAATATATTCCCGACACTGTTTGTAATTATTCCAGTCTTATTCGCGGTCCACTCGTCAATCGCAGTTCCAATAAGACTTGGGTTTCTCAGAAGATTATCTAAACTTTCTTCGCCCTTGACATTAAAGATATTAGGCACGAAGACATGGTCATTGAAATTGGCTCCAACTGCTGGGTTGTCGATGACGACGGAAATTCCCAACACTCTGAGGTCACTTGCGCATCCAATTCCAGACAATTGAAGTATTTGTGTTGTTCCAATCGTCCCAGCAGATAGGATGACTTCTTTGCGCGCCTTCACGGTCGTTGGGACGGAACCACCTAGGGAGATTGTTATTCAATATTCGGAGGTTAAAAAATTGCATACCAGGCGAACTCCTAAACTGAACACCACGGAAAGACTTGAGGGCACCCTTCGTGCCAGTTTTCAGAAGCTTTACCACTGTCGCATTGATTAACACTGTGAGATTTGGGCGGCTATTTGCGTTAGCGAGATAGCTAGTAGACGAGCTGCTCCTGACTCCTTTTCCAATGGACGATTGGATAAAGCCAATCCCGAGAAGGCTGTGATCACCTCCACTCGTATCTTCATTGTACGGAAATTCAAATAGCTGCCCAGTTGTCGCCATAGCGCGTTTGTCACTTGTCAAGTTGAATCCTGGAAGGCTGACAGAGACCTCTCCATCGAAGCCATGCAGTTGTGGAATACATTGGCCAGAGGTATTGTGCCCGTCAGCCGGGGGTACGCTTTTCTCGTGCTAGAAATTCAAGTTTGGCATAAAAGGATTATCGAGATGAAGACTAGTACCTTCTTGACGTATTTCCTGACATTCTTCCAGGCCCATCCAGGATCACCTGTTACCTTAGCATACCTGTCCCAATCCTCGTCTGAGCCATATTGGTGAACCATATAATCTGTATAGATTTCGTGACTAAACCCAAGGATCCAGCGCCGTATCTCAGTGTACTCACTTGCACTACTTGATCCTCCGAGAAGTCTTCCACGGGGGTAAGAAAATGTTCGACCGTGCATACCCCTCTGGGGTTCGACGGTATAGTTCCAATCATATGGGGTATCTAACAGTGCCATCTTAGGGACGACCAGAATAGAGAACCGAGTATGGCATACTGGGGGTTAACGTTGGTCCCAGGAATGGCGCAATAGCAGGGATAATACCTTCGTCACTGAGAAATAATATATAAATTATAATATAAGTATGGTGTAATTGCGTCCACCATTGTGATCTACTTACCTCACGCCCGCCTCCAGAACCAACACGGTAGTTTCCCGGTCTTCCGTTAAACGGTTCGCGACGACAAGTCCAGCGGTCCCAGCTGGTAAATACCTTCATGGAAAGCCTAGTTGTCCGATCGTGATGACACACCTCCAACTATAACGTAGTCATATGTAAGTGTTGTGAGTTGTGAAGCTTGAGTAAGAGTGACGCCTGATGAAGGGGTGATGAGTGATGTGGAGAGGACAAGGGCGAGGAGACAAGGGAAAATCATCTCCGTGTGGAAATGGTCGCCTAGGATCCAAGGTGTCTAGATAGCCCCCCTTCACCTATAAGTATACATGTGTGTACTGTACGCACATCAGTTACTATAGCCGAACTGGGTGACTTTCCTGGAAAGCATTCTAAACATAGGCTCCGGGCGTGCCGTGGTGCCGAGAGCCAGGGACATCCATAAAAGATATTCTGAACAGCTTGAATTCCATATTTTAAGCTAAAGAAATGGCCTCCTACCCCTGTTACAGGCTTACACTTGCCTCTAGAATGTTTTCTAGACCGGTTTCGGACTTCCTGGCGCCGCGTACACCATCCAGGAATATCAAAGAAATGTAACCACAAAAGTGTTTGGAGTTCTAGATCCCTCGTCTAGAGAGTCGTCCACGGCAGCAATGCCCTTGGACCTACCTGTCTACAATGGCAGCTGGTATGAGGCAAGATAACAAGAATAGGTATCCATCCACAGGATTGCAGGTGACTCTGAAGTAAGTAACCCACACTCTGACAGAAAAATGAGGCCATAACTAATTGAGGCCGAAAATAGTGCCCCAAACCGTTACTGGCGCCACCAAATTACCGCCCTCGTATGTCCATTCATCCATCCCAGATCCGCTGCTGTGAGTCTGTGACAGTTCGTCGTTGTTGCGGCCGAGCGTAATGGTGGCGTGGAGTCGGGTAGCTCCAACGATTTCGACGCGGGTCTGGAGTGTACATGTTAGTTGCTTAGTACTTAGTCTCGACCCAGCCTCTCCGATATGATGAATATTTTGGGGGGATATTCGGAGGCAATAGCCGAAACAACCGGACTATTGCCTCCGAATCCCTATCCGTTTTCAGAAAAATCACCACCGTCCGACGAAGTATTGAACCTATAGAGACTGGTTTCGAACCCATGGTCGAAAACCGACACACGCACTAATTTGATACTTTTCCTTTTGTCGTTTCAAAGATGTGGTCGAACATAGCCGAAGGTGACATCCTCCTGCGTAATCTAAAGCGTGTGTTATCCGGTGCTAAAGCGTGTAAGTCATTCCGTTAAATCTTGACGCCCGCTTTTTAACACTATTCCCTAGCTTCCTGGAAGTCGCCATTTCATATCATACCCGCATTCTTCTTCCACCTGCGCGATCTAAAGCGGCTGGAATCACTGCATCTCAAATTTTTGGACGCCCTGCGGGTCCAGCCTGAGGTTGACGTTATTGGAGGAGGACCGATCGACGTACCTTCTGGGACAATTTCTTCGGTGAATGAAGAGACGATGTATGTGGATGAGGAGATGGGTGTAAACTGGTTGATGAGAGGGTGAAGAAGATGATAGAGAATTTTAGGTTTAGTATTTCCACACACTGCCAGGCTAGTTTGGGTGGGATGAGCTTTTGAGGTTGAGGATGAGGCTTTCGTTGGCTGATTTTGCGTGGGTGCGTTGTGGATCCTGATTCTCCCTCTTATCTACAGTCGGGCTGACTCATCGTAATATAGAGGCTCAAACAACGAATAACGACAAGCCCAATGTGGCGTCGTAGCTCAATCTCTGCTCTACGCCATATCATATCGGGTATTGAGGACCATCAAACACGTAGGCGCGGTCGTTGGAATGTTGCGGGGTGCGTTTAGCATCACTTTTTGGCGGGATTTTTATCCCTTTTCCTATCCTCCGTATTATCAAAGGACTAAAAAAAAACTTGAACATCCAGCGAACGACGTCCCATTTGTCTCACGCCTGATTGTACAGTCGCTCCTGCCCGGGTGTCCACTCGATCTTGTAGAGGAAGGGAACAAGCTTTCGGTGAAAATGCAGCCGCTTCTTAAGGGAAATCGACGTTGTCCGCTTCTTCGTCATTGACGATGGAAACTACTGTGACTACTGGAGGAAAGGAGGTAGGGGAACCTCTGGTCCCATCCGAAGCCGATATCATGACTCAGCTTCTGGAGTTGTGTCCAGCGTGTGGAGTGGAGGTGCCACTGGAAGATATAACGAGTGCGGGGTGTCGAGAAGGGCTTACATGGGTTACGTTCTTCGTTACCTATTTCTTACTTCGTACTGACTATTCATTTGGCAAGATGCTCGATAACGACCTTCATCTTCTCTACACCCTGGGTCCGCACGTGTGTGGGGTGTAACAGGAAGGCATTTTCGGCGCACGTTCGGCCGGATGGGCAGAGGGATTTGGATCAGATACCACCTATCATTTCCCAGGGAGGGAGGGTGGTGTAAGAGCTGTTGGAGGGTGTTTATCTTGCGGGAATCGCTTTGTTAGTATCCTTTAGCTTTTGTGGCCAAGCGGCGCTATACTTTGGAGGGCATGGAATTGCTGATGACGTTGGTTCTTTATTTACATATAGGATCTGAACTATGGAGGCCATGAGTTCTGTGACATTGCTGAACCTCACAATGGGGATTTTAAGAAATGGCTAGCGCCAACTATAATTTCATCGTGGCAGATGATTCGGATACCGATGAGGAGTTGGAGACAAAGAAGCCACGTTCCAAGGCCAGTGGGCATGAGGCTGATCGCGTGAGTGAGGATATATATGGTGGCTAGTTAGATGCTCGAGCTTTATGGATCACCTTAGGCTTCTTGCTCTCTAGCGCACACTGCTACGCAGCTAATGTCCCAAAAAGCAAATCAATTATCAATCGTCCTGTAGTTATGTATGTCCCATTATAGCTCGCTATGTAGACTAATCAGAGTCGGATGACTCCGAGGAGGAGGAGTACTTCTTAGACCGACGGCTTTTGTTAGCACGCTTGCGGTTGTCGTTGTTAACAACCTGACGATGGTAGTAATTACCGTTGAAGGAATTATCGTTGTTAACCTCTGGGTTGAAACAGCCGCTGAGGATTTGCCTAGGGCGCGAGTCGGAGTGAACGTTAGCGCCCAACTTTCCCTGATTAAATTCAGGTCTGCTCCAATGGCCCGGGTTCTGGTTTAAATTAGGTCCTTGGGCCGGAATGCCGCCGTCTGAGGTATACTGGTTGTTACTAGGCAGCACCCAGCTCTGTTGAACGCCGCGTTGTATGTTGTAGTCAGTTCCAGTCCTAGTTTCTATTGCACCATTGGCATATCTGTCATATTTAATCGTGACCAAAGGCGTGATGGGCTGGGTGACGTTGGGCTACCCCGGTGGTGAGGCGTGGCTGGAGCAGGCGAATTTGGCTGAATTATTATCGACCTAAAAGAATGATTACAATCACCAACCAGCATTGAGGTAGAGGACATTTATTATGCAAGTACCTCCTTGTTTCCTGGATTTAAACCATTGAAGCCAAAATTGAGAGTAAGTTACTTACGAGGTTTCTCGTCGCGGCGCTGATAAGGGATGGATGGCATTGGTTGAGGATTTGAGTTGGCTTTCTCGAGTGAATATGAAGATGAGAATCTCGTTTAACAGCTTTTATAGAAATCAAGATACAAGCCAGAGCACTTATCAATATTTTTGTGATTGTTCAAAACCCACGATACGTAAGTAGAGTTGCATTACGGCTTGGAAAACAAGGATTCGAGCACAGCCTGGCAACTGTGGAGTACTTTGTGGGCTTCATTGAGAATAATGTCGACGAACAACAAAAACCATGTTCATAGTATTTGCCACGTTCTTTTAATTACGTCCAAGAATATGGAGATATGGAAGTGTAATATCACGTGATGCCAGTTGTGGGCGCTTAATGAAACATGCAACAAACATGCGTTAAGTAGGCCGGTATCCAAGTTTTTTACTATCTATTTATGTTGCAGGACAATAATTTGGGGATAAGAACCCTTGTTGTCCGTTGTAGCGCTGTCTCATGCTTTTTGTTTCTAGTATCCACACATCACGGTTTCAATAATCGAGAGGCTCATGACAATTGTGTATAAATAAAATGGCCCAACGACTGGAGGGATAAAAGGTTGATAAGCAAGAACTCATGCCAGTGTAGTAGGCTGGTAGTCAAGATATTGAACAATGGCGTTGATCTGGCATCCAGGACCGAGAATACTAGACACCTTCAAGACTGCAAGCCCTTTTATTCTTTATCGCTTGTCATGGACCCGCCGAATTGGATAAATAGACAGAGCGAGAACTATCGAACAACGGGAATGGCTCCTTTACCGTTGCGCCTTCCTGCCAAAGGCACCGAATCTTGTCAAAATCTTGAATGGCCTGGTGGGAAACTTCTTGAGGGACCCAACCGTAGTCTCGTTCCCGCCGTCAGAGACCGCTGCACGACGCAACCCAAAGTGGATCAACCGTCGCGAAAATGGTGTACCGGGTGTCTCTTGGCTGCCGGTCGTGGTTCATTGTTCCATAATCCCTTCCCATAATCCCATGAACAACCAACTATCGATCAGGCGATCGTTCTTTCCGACTCTTGAAGGACAACTTCCCACAGGTCGAAGGATGGCCTCCTTCCTCCATCTTCATGTCGTATGTAATTATAACGTGCGCCAGCATGATCTTGAGTCGGTAGGCTGCTAAACAACAGCCGGGCCTATGTTATTCAGAATTCATTGTGAATATTAATGTAGGTTTGGCCATCATCGGCTGGCGTTTGAGGCGCTCTTGAAATTCCAGTTCACTTTTTTCCAGTTCCCCTCTCTGTTTGCTTCGAAGGTGTGTTGATTCGCCGTCACCTCTAATCCCGAATGCGGTGTCTCGAAATGGACGAAATGGATTCAGAGTAGAATCAGGAGAACATAAATCATAATGAATTCCCTATAAAATCGGCGTAATATTGCTATAGAGAGTTGAGGACTAGTTACTTGGACCGACCGAACACCCTCTGCCCACCAGCGATGTGGAACCAGGGTGACACAACAGAAAACATACTATCAAGGCGACACCACAGAAGTCTGCTGAAGGGAAACTGCTGTCTGTGAGAGGAGACGGCCGTTGATAGAAGAACCGGTTTGGAAGGTAATGCCAGTGCTTCCAAGCAAGATGCCCTCAAAATGTGACGTCGTCCCAACCGTTATGGCGTCAGAAACTACCCACAAAATGTTGCGTGCTAGCGCACCTCCAGCCAGCGTAATCTGCTTCCCGTTTGACATTATGAGTGTACCTGAGACTTGGAAAATCCAAGCTGGTTATGGTTATATTCTTAATGATGAGTTATAATGGGATTTAAAAAGCTGTCACGCACTATCAGTCGAGGAACCAGAGATGACGACGTCGGTAGGGATGATCACTGCACTGGTCCATTTATAGAGACCAGGATCAAGCGTGAGGCCACCGATATTCCCTGATCTCGTCACAGGGATCGTTGGATTGAGGTACGAAGGTTGAACAAAATAGACGCACCAGCACCAAGATTGAGGAAGTCAGGCCCCGTACGACCAGCAGCGTCGACTGCTGCGGTTTGCATGTCAGAAATAGCGGTAGTCAATTGGGAAGGGGTGGGGCTTGTGTAATCAGCGGCGAAGAGTGACCCAACACACTGGGTTGAGGTGGAAAATGTCCCTGAAGCACTGCGCGTCAACGACCATCCTGTCAGGAAGGTTCCAGCCGAAGGGCTAAGGCCAATGTCCCCAACTAGGAATTAAGAGCACGACATTAGACGCTGACAAGAAAACAAGATAGAACCATGGTCGTCACATACCGACAGACGAGGGAGGAACAGTTGAGACCCCTGACTTTGCGAGGATGGCGAAGTTGCCAGCGGTCCCCAAATTCACAGCTGCAGGCCCGAGGGCGGCAACTTTGTTCAAAATGGTCTGTTGAAAAATAGTCATTGGTAAAGGGCAAAGAGATGTAAGAAATATTTGCGCACTGAAACGGACAAGATCGCAAGGAGTGCGTTCAAATTGACTTTGTTGAACATGTATGATAACCCGGTGCTGTAATTGGGATTGGTTTTAGAGGTAGAACTAAAGAACTTGAAAATTACTCAGAATATTAGCCGCTCTTGTAGTGTTTCCGGAAGCGAGGCCCCACAAAAGATCGTCATAAGAGGAAGATGATCGCCATGACACATGAAAAGCCGCACTAGTCCAGGTGGTTCGCCCTTGGAACGACCTAGCCTTGTCCACATCCGTCTCAATTAAGCAAGTCTTCATTATCATCGTCGTTTTGACGGGCGGTGAATTGCCTGTGTAATGTGCTTCGTCGATGATGACCGGGATGTTGTGGAATTTGAAGTCAGTGAGCACGCTCCAAATTTTTGAATGCTGGAGGCACATCTCGAGGATTCCCGGGTACTGATTTTCCCCAAGTTTTTAGCAAAGGAACCTGTCAGACGTCAGAACCTGAGAATAAAGAATCCTTAGCTTACGCGATTTCATTAACCGCAACGGCAGAACTACCCATGTTTTCGAAAGGGCAACATATGAATTTGGGTATAGTTGAGATGGCCGATGGAGCCTGACCATCTTGAAGGACCTTAAGAAGGGAGATGTCGATGTTCTTGTACATCCAACAACAAGGGTACCATTGAGGGCATAGCTTTCCCGGCACCAATACCTGCAATGACCACGCTTTCTAAATTGTTAACGTTACCTCAGTGACATCCAGCTTCCAATCGTGAAATGGGTCCAGAAGCGCTCTTGACATAAGTCAGAAATTCATGATCATGTTCGTGGTGTACATGACTGGACTTCAGTTGGTGTCATGTCGGCGTTATCGAGGCTTTTGTCGGAATGCGGGAGTGGGGATGGTAGAGATTCGACGGGAGGAAACAGATAAGCATTCACCAGATCATCCTAGTCTCCCGTAGCCAGACTGACGATGTATCCTGTCAAGCCATGAGCTAGTGTGTTAATAACCTTTAAGCGACTCGGGTGCAGCCGTCCAGACGGCGACCGGGCCGCAGCTCGGTTTGTTATCCGACCAACTTACACGGTTGCACGGTGCAGTGTGGCTATTGACATCCTTGAGAACCTCCTCGGTTCTTTCGTTATAATAAAGAATACCCCAACACACAGTGGATTTGGTCCTCACCTACTTCTTTGCTACTTCTCTGGAATTCATTTTTCTTAAATCTCTGGTCCTGTGAATCGAAGCGGCATGCCTTGGGAGAACAAGAAATTCAACGATGGTGCGTGCATTCGCATGGCAAGTTGTTCTCTTGGACTGTTCAGGCTGACGCGTCGAGAATGTAGGTAACTCCATCCCAGGCATCGGGTGAGCGTACATCAACAACACCACTTAAACTCCCGACTCCTCCGATCCTCGCCCTTTCAAACGTCGAAGGGAGCGGGGAGCCGAGTGCAGGGGAAAATAGAGCCCATATACTAATTAGCTACCCTAGGTTCGGGACATGGAAGATCCCAGTTGGAGAAACGACGATTGACCAAGTTGACCAAGCGATAAGCGTGGGGTTCAGTCATATAGGTGCGTTAGCTTTGCACCCTTCAGGTGGCTGCATTACTTATGCTTATCCTTTTCCCACGACGGATACGGCCCAAGCCTACCGTAATGAAGCCGAAGCAGGCAAGGCGATCAGAGAGAGTGGACTCGCGAGAGAGGATATTTTCGTCACCACCAAGTATAGCGGGCTTGGTGGATTGGATATAGAGACGAGCATTAAAGATAGCTTGAGTAAGGTTCGTCCGAGTTTTGGTATGGTGTACTGGTGTTCTTTTTTTTCGATAAAGAGGGGTTCCTTGGAGCTCGACGGACAACGAGGACGAAGCTGGATGAGTCTGACAGGAATTCTCCGTTCGTTTGTTCGTTTCTAACTCCTAGGGCCACGAGATGCAAACGCTTTGCTTGTCCGATGATTGAAAATGCGTATCTTGGTTCGTTCATGCGTTGTTGAATCCCAACCACGGGCCAAAGCTGCTGTTGCGACGAGCTTGAAAATCACGCATATAATCTACGTTTTTATTTATCCATCTTCCCTCCTTGACACTTCTTCTTCTCCTCGACTCCGTTAACCTCTTACTTCGTTTCAACAGTTAAACCTAACTTACATCGACCTCTACCTCATCCACCACCCTCGGCTTGCCGTACCCGACATCCCCACGGCGTGGGCCCAGATGGAGGCGTTGAAAGAAATGGGGTTGGTTAAGTGAGTCTGTTTCTTCTTGAACTCTGATATTTTTGGAGTTTTGAGGACCAAAACGGCTGAACGCTCATAATAATAAAAGTTGAACC
>Ga0307517_10010990_pt1 | contig 12590 bp, 10 predicted proteins | sample 23_EM_MG_FD_194515 | JGI IMG/M metagenome (GOLD analysis project Ga0307517, IMG submission 194515) | Populus trichocarpa ectomycorrhiza microbial communities from riparian zone in the Pacific Northwest, United States - 23_EM | ecosystem: Host-associated > Plants > Roots > Unclassified | place...
GTCGGCCGACACGCGGGCATCGATCTCCGACTGCGTCGATGCGCCGGTCGCCTGCAACCGCTCGGCGCGCTCGCGATCGAGCTTGGCGAGCTGCTTGCGCGACTGCGCGGCGGCGACGTCGGCCTTGGCCTGGTCGATCTGCGCCGCCGTGCTTCCGGTGACCGCGGCCGCCTGGGCGATCGCGCCTTGCGCGACGGCCAGGTTCGCCTTGGCGGTCTTGTCGGTCAGCGCCAGCTGGGTCTGCGCCATCTGGAGCTGTGCGTTGCTGGCCGCCAGATCAGCGCGCGCCCCGATGACCTTGACTTGCTGGTCGCGGTCGTCGAGCTCGACCAGCACGTCTCCTGCCTTGACCTCCTGGTTGTCGACGACCAGTACGCGCTTCACTTGCCCGCTCACGCGCGCGGCGACGTTCGAGATATGTGCTTCGACCTGCGCATCGTCGGTGGTTTCCTTACCCAGCCTCGACACGTAAATAAAGATCGCGACGCCGCCAGCGGCAACGAGCAACCCGGCGGCCACAAACGGCGCCCGTCTGCGGCGCTTTCCCGTCGGCGCGCCAGCGGAGGGAAGAAGGGGGGCGTCCTGCCCCGAGGAACCAGGAGGAGCCTGGTTTTCACGGATCGGTGTAACGGCGGCCATGCGTCTCGCGCATCCTGCATTCCGGGGGCCATCGCTAGCGTCCGGAAATCGCGCCTGCCGCTGTCGGTTCTCCTAGCAAATGCATCAGCGTTTCCGACGATGAGCGGAACTATCTCTTCCGCCGGACGTACGAGAGTCTATTTGACACACCGCAGCGCCGAGAGGATGATGCAACCGTGGGCTCGAGGATCGGGAAAACGCCGAGCTGTCGTCGCCGCCGAGCGAGAACGAGAGCTTGTGTTGCCGCCGGGCCTGCCAGTCTCGCAGCGGCTGCCATCGATGCCCTGCGGAGCACAACCTCATCACTCGGGTAGCACCGGAACTATTCATGATGACAGACCTAGCTTGCCAGCAGACCATCACCGCACTCGCCGCCGGACGCATCCTGGACGCGCCGCCGCTCGTCAGCTGTACCATCGACGAGCTCGCCCAGGCGCTGCCGGGCCTCGACGCCGCCGAGGATAACATCGGTGCGATCGGCCGCGACGGTAGCCGGATCTCGTGGCGCGCGGTGCGCCAGGGCATCGCCGGCCAGATGCTGCGCGTGTGGCACGACGGCCACTACGTGCTCGCCATCGAGCTCGAGCGGCCCGACATGCCGGGCGGCTGGCCGGAGCTGCGCGACAAGCTGGGCACTCCGTCGCAAAAGCTCGACGTGTTTCGCGTGAAGGTCCCACAGGGCCTGTGGTTCTACGGCGCGCGCGGCGTCGCGGCGCAGACCTCGCTGGCCGGCGAGCGCCTCGATCGCGTGATGGCGTTTCCGCCGACGACCGCGGGCGACTTCATCACGCATCTCGCGATGTCGCTCGTGCCGCCGCGCGAGCGCCCGATGGATTGATTGACCGGCGGCGCTGGCCGGCGATCGTCGCGGTCATCCAGTCGGTGATAGCGTGACCGCCATGACAGCTCTTGCGGTTGCCTGTTTCGCGATTCCCCTCGCTGTGTCGACGGTTGCCAGCGCCCGGCCGGCGAAGACGCATCGGCTGGAGGCGACGCCGGCAACGGTGGCATATGGATACTACTGGTCGGACGCGGCGCCGGTGCTGCGGATCGCCTCGGGCGACATCATCGATGTCGATACGATACTGACGAACACCCCGGCCGGGCTCGCGCGAGCGGGCGTGCCCGACGACAAGATCCAGGCATCGCTGAAGGCGATCGTGACGGAGGTGACCGGAGACCGGAAAGGGCCAGGTGGCCATATCCTGACCGGGCCGGTGTACGTGGAGGGCGCGGAGCCCGGAGATGTGCTCGAGGTGAAGGTGCTGTCGATCGAGCTCCCGATCGAGTATGGCTATAATGGATGCAATGGCTTCTTGCCGGAGAATTGCGAGAAGGATGTCCCCGTCAAGATCTTGCAGTTGAATCGCCAGAAGATGACGGCGGAATTCGAGCCGGGGATCGTGGTGCCGTTGCGGCCGTTCTTCGGCAGCATGGGAGTTGCGCCGGCGGCGGAAGCCGGGCGCGTCAGCAGCGTTCCGCCGGGCAAGCACGCCGGTAATCTGGATAATCGCGAGCTGGCGGCAGGTAGTACGCTGTATATCCCGATCTTCGTTCGCGGGGCGCTGTTCGAGATCGGGGACGGGCATGCGGCGCAGGGCGACGGCGAGGTCGATCAGACGGCGATCGAGACGTCGCTGCGGGGCAAGCTGCAGCTGACGGTGCGCAAGGACATGAAGCTGACATGGCCGCGCGCCGAGACGGCGACGGACTTCATCAGCATGGCGACGGATCCAGATCTAGCGGTCGCGACCAAGACGGCGATCCAGGAGATGATCGACTTCCTGGTGGCAGAGAAGAAGTTGACCAAGCACAGGGCGTATCAGCTGGTGAGCATCGCCGGACACGTCGCGGTGACCCAGCTGGTCGACAAGCCGAACCTCGGTGTGCACGTCCGGCTGCCGAAGGCGATCTTCGTGGGGAACAAGCGCCCGGTGAAGTAGCGCAGCGAGATCGTCAGCCGGCTGCACGGGAACGCCGGCGCCGGGGCGCGAGGCCCGCGAGGATCGCGAGCGCAACGAGCACCACAGGCACGTTCTTCGCGTCCGCGGTGGCACAGCCGCCGATCTCGACCGGGCCGCCGGGAGAGCCCGGGCCGGGGGGCGGAACCGGCGGCGACGGCGGATCCGCGGGCGGTGGCGAGGGCGGCGACGGCGGGTCCGCGGGATGGATCCGGGTGAGCCGGATGGCGTCGAGCACGAGCTGTGCCTTGCTGCTGCCCGGCTCACCGGTGTTGTCGCCGAGATGGATCGACTGGCGACCTCCGGCGGCGAGGTCGTGCTCGCCGAGCGACTGCCAGCCATCGACGGCAGTCTGATCGACGGTGACGGTGGTGCTCGCAGCGCCGGTCTTGATCACGTACGCGGCGCGCTTCGAACCGGCGTAGTCTCGCGCGGTGTACGCCTCGACGCGGTAGCGCCCTGGCTCCGCGAGGTACAGCCGCCACTCGGCGAAGCTCACCTCGCCGGGAGATGCCGTTGTATAGGTCCATAGCAGATCACCGCCGTTGCCGGTGTCGGCCACCTCGCGGAGATATTGCTGCGGACCGCCGCCGAAGAAGCAGCTGTCGCCGTCGTCGATCACGCCGCCCTCGCTGCCGATGACTCCGCACGGGGCGCAGTCATGGGCGCACGAGTCGGCGGTCTCGCTGCCGCTGCACACATCGTCGCCGCACGGCCCCGGCTGGGTGAACGCTCGCAGATCGTCCAGCGTGCCGTTGAAGACGTTGAGATCGAGCATGTTGCCGGGAACCCCCGGAACCGTGCCCTCGGCGGTGTACTGCCAGAACGCCCACCGCGTCCACGGCTCCGGAATGTTCGGGCACGCGGCCGTGGTGTACTGCGCGACCCACAGCGGCGACGCGGCGACGTCGAGCGAGCCGGTGAGCTCGGCCCACGAGTACAGGCCGGCATAGACGATCGGGGCGCGGCCGATCTTCGGCGTGACGTGGTCGATCCATCGCCGGACCGAGGCGGCGATCTGCGTCGGCGTGAGGCCGCTGTCGCGGTCCTCGACATCGAGCACCGGTACGAGATCGCCGGGCTGGAGCGGGCCCATGTGCTCGAGCAGGAGATCGGCCTGGGCGATCGGATCCTGGGCAGGACGAAAGAACTGATAGGCGCCGCGGATCACGCCGGCCGCTCTGGCTCCCACCCAGTACTCGGAAAATCTCGGGTCGAGGAACTGCAGGCCATCGCTGACCCGGATGAAGGCGAAGTCGATGCCGGCGGCGTGTGCGGCATCCCAGTCGACGCCGTGCATCTCCCAGTACGAGACGTCCATGCCCTTGACCGTGGGACCGTCGGCGCAGGCGACCGCGAATTGCTCGTCGAACGACGTGGATTCTGGCTCCGTGCACGCCGCGACTCCAAGCGCACACGCGGCGACGAAGCCAACACCCGAGCTCACCATCGAGCCGATAGTCTACGTCGGCGGCCGAGGCCCACGGGGGCATTCTCACGCAAATCTGCTCGGCGAGCGGGCCAGTGTCTCGGTTGATCGCCGACGAGGTGGCCACTCCAGTAGCCACTGCACGTGCGTGAAGCGCCGCGCCGCGAGCTGTCACCTCGCTGCGTGCGAGGCTTGCTGATGGCCGGGTTCATCGTGACCGGTGGCTCAGGCGATCTTCTGCTGGCGTAGAGTCGAGGTGGCGTGCGCGACTGGCGCGTCACCACCTCGGTCCCGACCGGCAACGGCACCGCCGCGGGGATCCAGGTCGCCGAGCCCACCGAGTCGTAGCGCCACGCCCGTGGGTGCCGTATCTGGCCATGATCTGGTGCTGTCGTTGCGGTGGCTTTTCGGCCGGCGTGTCGATCCGACGGTGGCTGGCTCGTCGCCGTTGCATGAGCACAACCAACCGCCGAACGGCTCTCAAGACGTTTGCTACAGTAGGTGCTGGATTTCTGCTGCCCGCGTGCGGCGGACCTCGCGCTGTGTCTCTGGCACGCCCTCGACCGTCTTCTCAGGCATCCACCATGACCCACCCTGCCTTGGCTCGTGAGCAGCTCGATCGCTTGCATGACCGGATGGCCGCCTACGTTGCGCGCGGCGAGCTGGCCGGCGTGATCACGCTGGTGGCCCGGCGCGACGAGGTCGCGGTCGATGTGATCGGCACTGGCGCCATCGGCGGGCAGCCGCTGCGCCGCGATTCGATCTTCCGGATCTCGTCGATGACCAAGCCGATCGTCGCAGCGGCGGCGCTCCTCGCGATCGAGGACGGCACCGTGGTGCTCGACGAGCCGGTGGATCGCCTGCTGCCCGAGCTGGCGAATCGCCGGGTGCTGCGCCGGCTCGACGGCCCGCTCGACGACACCGTGCCGGCGCACCGGCCGATCCTCGTGCGCGATCTGCTGACGTTCACGATGGGCATGGGCATCCTGCTCGCGCCGCCGGGATCGACGCCGATCCAGCGCGCGCTCGACGAGCTGGCGCTTGGGCAGGGCGCGCCGAGCCCGCAGGGTGCGCCGTCGCCCGACGAGTGGATCCGGCGGCTGGGGACGCTGCCGCTGATGAGCCAGCCGGGCGAGCAGTGGCAGTACAACACCGGCGCCGATGTGCTGGGCGTGCTGATCGCGCGGGCGTCGGGCATGCCGCTCCAGCAGATTCTACGCGAGCGGCTATTCGCGCCGCTCGGCATGGTGGACACCGGATTCAGCGTGTCAGCCGCGCAGCGCGATCGCCTGGTGACGTCGTATCTCACCGATCCGGCGACCGGCGCGCCGACGCTGTACGACCGGCCCGACGGGCAGTGGAGCACACCGCCCGCGTTTCCCGCCGGGGGCGCGGGGCTGGTATCGACGATCGACGACTACTTCGCGTTCGCCGACATGCTCGCGCACGGCGGCACGCACCGCGGCGCTCGCGTCCTGTCGGCGGCCTCGGTGGCGGCGATGACGCGCGATCAGCTGTCGCCCGCGCAGAAGGCCGCGACGAGCTGGCTACCGGGGACGTTCGATCACCTCGGCTGGGGCTTCGGACTGTCGGTCGTCACCGGCCGCGACGACAGCGGCGCACCGGGTAGCTACGGCTGGGACGGCGGCCTCGGCACCGTCTGGCGCAACGATCCGGCCCGCGAGCTGACGACGATCTTGCTGACCCAGCACGCCTGGAGGTCGCCGAGCGCTCCGCCGGTGTGCCGCGACTTCTGGGCGGGCGCCCAGGCCGCCGCGCAAGGGGCCTGAGCGGCGCTTCAGATCGACGACATCGCTCGATTATCCATTCGAGGCCTTACTGCGGATCACCTCGACGGTCCTGGTTGGCCGGCTCTTGGCGAGATCGTGCTGCATCTGAAGGTTCATCCAGAGCTCTGGCGACGTCTTGAAGGCCGCGGCGAGCAGCCACGCCGTCTCGGTGGTCACACCGCGCTTTCCGTTCACAAGCTCGTTGATCCTCTGAACTGGGATCTCGAGGTGTTTGGCAAGCTCGGTCTGAGAGATCTCCAGCGGGTTGAGGAACTCCTCCAGGAGGATCTGGCCGGGATGGGTTGGAATTCGGTTCTTGGGAATCATGACCGCTCCGACTTTCTCTATCATTAGTGGTAGTCGACGACGCGGACATCCGCGGGTCCGCCGGGCGTCCAGCGAAAGACGATGCGCCACTGCACGTTGATTCGGATGCTGTGGAACCCTGCGAGGTCTCCTTTGAGTGCTTCGAGTCGATTCCCCGGAGGCACGCGAAGGTCGTCCAGGCTAGCGGCTGCGTTCAACATATCGAGCTTTCGTGGACCGTGTGTGAGCACATCGGGCGGCAAACGACGCGTTCGCGCGTTGACCTCGCCGTCCCAGAGATCCTCCGTTGCCCGGTCACCAAAGCTCTGGATCACGAGCTAGCTTAACGTTATCACGGATACCGTGCAATCGATAAAATCGCGTGATCACCGATCTTGGCTCATCGAGCGTGCTGAGCGGCACCCTTGCCACGCCCGTCGTGCCTCTACGTCTGCGCCAGGCGCTGGCGTCAAGGCCCGTCAGTCGTGGCCCTCGCGGGCGTAGAGCCTGCTGATCGGGCGGTTGTCGAGCCAGCGCTGGTCGTCGCCCGAGATCCGGCCCGCCGCGAGATCCGCGCGCAGGGCTTTTTCGCGCTCCGCCAGCTTGCCGACCTCGAGCATGAAGCGGTCGGCGCATTTCTTGTAAAGCGTCGGCCGTGGCTTCTCGACGCATAGATCGGTGTAGTCGATCGGGGCGCCGAACACGGCGATGACGGCGTGCGAGCTGCGCGCGTCTCTGGAAAAGTTCAGCCGGATGTCGTCGAGGGCGCTGTTGCCGAGGCCGTGGATGAACGCCGGGATCACGACTGGCTGGGCGAGCAGGGCCAGCTTGCCGACGCCAGGCTGCGCCGGCAGGAACACGTAGGGATCGGGGCCCTTGCCGCGCGTGCCCTCGGGGTGCATGCCGAGGACGTTGCCGCGCTGGCGCACGATCTCGACCATGCGATCGAGCGCGTCGTCGTTGAGCGCCCGGCGCTCGGACTGGCGGTAGATCGGCGGGTACATCGCGCCGCCGGCGACCGCCGCGTTGACCGCGATGCCGAGCGGCTGGTCGTAGAAGAAGTTGCTTCGGACCGGAAAGAACAGCCGCTTCGCCCAGGGGACCGGCCCCATGTAACAGGCCAGGAGCATCGCGTACTGGTCGAAGAAGCTTCGGTGGTTGGACACCAGCATGACCCCGGTGGTGGGGCGCAATGCCATGAGCCCGTCGAGGCCGTCTGCGAAGATCCGGCGCGCGATCCCGGCCCGGACCCACACGTACGATACGCCTCGCAGGAACCGGGTCTGCAGCCACTTGCCGCGCGGATCCTCGTTGGCGAGCTCGGCGAAGCGCAGGGCGAATCGCTCGATGCGGCTCAGCGGAACTTCCTCAGCCATCGGGACGATCTATCACGGCCGTTTGCTGGTGGTTTTGACGCCGACGCTCTTTAGGCTTCGGCGTCGATTGACGCCGATGGCGCGACCCCCTATTTTTCCCGCGGTTCGCCCAAGGCAACATCCCGATGTCACTTGAATTCTCCGCGGACGCCAGGAACAAGATCGCGGCAGCGTGCGAAAGGTATCCGACCAAGCAGCCGGTCGTGATGCTCGCGCTGCACCTCGCGCAGAAGGAGCACGGACATCTATCCGATGACGCGCTTCGCCTGGTCGCGCGGACACTCGATCTTCCGTACGCACACGTCTACGGCGTGGCGACGTTCTACACGATGTATCGCCGCGAGCCGGGTGGTCGTCAGACGATCCGGATGTGCACGAACATCTCGTGCATGCTGCGCGATGGCTACGACGTGCTCGCCGCGTTCGAGGCCAAGCTCGGGCTGAAACCCGGCGAGTCGAACGCCGAGTTCTCGCTCGTCGAGGAGGAATGCATCGCCGCGTGCGCCAATGCGCCGTGCGCGGTGGTCGGCACCGAGTACCTGCTCGACATCAAGCCCGAGCAGGTCGGCAGCATCGTCGAGCGGCTCAAGGCCCGCCCGCATCCCGAGTCGGAGGTCCTGTGATGCCCGCCGAGCCCGGTCGTCCACATCTGGAGGTCGTGTAATGCCCGCCGAGATCGGCACGCACCTGGTCACCGCGCGGTTCGGCAACAACGAGGCACGCACGGTCGCGGGCTACGAGAAGACCGGGGGCTACGGCCTGCTCCGCAAGGCGCTCGCGATGCGCCCCGAGGACATCACCGCCGAGGTCAAGGCGTCGAACCTGCGCGGCCGCGGCGGCGCGGGGTTCTCGACGGGCGTCAAGTGGGGGTTCGTGCCCAGGGACGCCAAGGCGGTCCACCTGGTGTGCAACGCCGACGAGTCGGAGCCGGGGACGTGCAAGGACCGCGAGCTGATCTTCTGGGATCCGCACCTCCTGATCGAGGGCATGATCATCTCGGCGCACGCGCTCAAGGCCGTGCACAACTACATCTATATCCGCGGCGAGATGATGCGCGAGTACCTTGTCTTGCAGAAGGCAGTCGCCGATGCGTATCAGCGCGGCTACCTCGGCAAGAACATCCTCGGCACCGGGATCGAGGTGCAGCTCACCGTGCATCGCGGCGCGGGCGCCTATATCTGCGGCGAGGAGACGGCGCTGCTCAATTCGCTCGAAGGCCTGCGCGGCCAGCCGCGGCTCAAGCCGCCGTTTCCGGCGGTGAAGGGGTTGTTCGGCAACCCGACGATCGTCAACAACGTCGAGACCCTGATGAACGTGCCGTGCATCATCGACAAGGGCGGGGCGTGGTTCAACGCGCTCGGCATGGGGCGATCGGGCGGCACGCGCATCGTGTGCGTGTCGGGCCACGTCAACAAGCCCGGCGTGTTCGAGCTGCCGATGGGCATCACGTTCAACCAGATGATCAATGACGTGTGCGGAGGCGTGTGGAAGGGGCGCAAGGTCAAGGCGGTGATCCCGGGCGGCGTCTCGATGCCGCCGCTCGACGCCGACGAGCTCGACGTGCCGTGCGAGTTCGACGCGCTGCAGACCGACGAGCGGATCAAGCCGGTCATGGTGCGCGACGGCCAGACCTTCGACCTCGGCGGCGGCCGGGTGCTGCGGACGATGGCGGGCTCGGGCGGCGTCGTCGTGATGGACGACCAGACCGACATTCCCAGGGCGGTGTGGCGGATCATGAAGTTCTTCGCCCACGAATCCTGCGGCCAGTGCACGCCGTGCCGCGAGGGCACCGGCTGGCTCGAGAAGGTCACCCGCCGGGTCGCGGGTGGCCAGGGCAAGGACGGCGACATCGAGCTGCTCGCGAGCATCGCGCACGGCATCGCCGGCAACACGATCTGCGCGCTGGGCGACGCGGCGGCGTGGCCGATGCTCGGTTTCCTCACCAAGTTCCGCGCGGATTTCGAGGCGAAGATCGCCTCGAAGAAGGTGAAGGCCGCGTGATGCGCTTGTTTTGCACTCTCGCCGCGCTCGCGGTGATCTCGATCTCGGCGGCCGGGCCGGCGAGTGCTGCGGATCCCCCGGGGTCCGGGGCGGCTGCCGGGTCCGGGGCGCGTCCCGGCACGCCAGCGCGGCCACGCACGGCAGCTCCGGCGGGCGACGAGACCCCGGTGGTCCGGCCGTGTCCCGCCGAGGTGGTCAGCGGCGTCCGCGCATCGCTGGGGATCGTGCTGTCCAGAACGTCTCCGATCATCTGTCGCATCGGCCGGACCCAGGTGCGCGGCGAGGATGGCACCGCGGGCACGGCCCCGGTGATCACGGCCGACGCCTTTCTGTCCGATGGCCGGACGGCGCGCCTCGAGATGTCGCCTCAGGGCGCGGTGCTCAGCACGGCGTTCGCGCACAGCGACCTGTCCGGCTCGTCGGGTAAGGGCATGGCGCTGCTGTTCTGGGTGTTCGCGCTCATCTCGGTGGGGGGCGCGCTGTTCGTGATCAGCCGCAGGAACCTGATCGCCGCGGTCATGGGCATGGTCGGCAGCTTTCTCGGCATCGCCGCGATCTACATGATGCTGTACGCGCAGTTCCTCGCCGTGGTCCAGATGCTGGTCTACGCCGGGGCGATCATGGTGCTGTTCGTGTTCGTCGTGATGATCCTGAATCGCCCCGAGGACGAGCCGGTCGCACCGACCGGGCGCGCCGGACAGGCGCTCGGTGGCATTGCGATCCTCTATCTGGTCGCGCGCCTGATCATGCTGCTCGTCCAGGTCCGGGCGCCGAGCTCCGCCGCAGCGGCACCGCCGCCGACCGCCGAAGGGTACGACTGGGGCTCGGTCCACGCGGTCGGCACCGATCTGTTCGGTCCGGGGCTGTTCCCGTTCGAGGCGATCTCGATCGTGCTTCTGCTCGCCGTGGTCGGCGCGATCGCGATCGCCAGGCCGCTCCACACCGACGACGACGCTCCGGCGCGGACGCGCGAAGAAGGTGCAGCATGACCTCCATCCTGTGGGACATCGGCTACCCGCACTTCCTCGTGCTCGCTGCCGTGTTGTTCTTGATCGGCGTCGCGGGTGTGCTGGTCCGCCGCAATGCGCTGATCATCCTGATGAGCGTCGAGCTCATGCTCAACGCTGCCAACGTCACGCTGCTCGCGTTCTCTCGGATGTGGGGCGATATCTCGGCTCACACATTTGCCCTCATCGTGATCGCGGTGGCGGCCGCGGAGGCCTCGGTCGGCCTCGCGATCGTCGTCGCCGTGTTCCGCGGCCGGCGCAACGTCGAGGTCGATCGCCTCAATACGCTCAGGCACTAGCATGGACCAAACAAGCCAAATCCCGGGCTCCACGCTCCTGGTGTGGATTCCGCTGTTGCCGCTGCTCGGCGCGCTGATCAACCTGGTGTTCGGCCGCTGGTTCTCGAAGGCGATCATTCACGCGATCGCGATCGCGGCGGTGGCGTTTGCGTTCCTGCTCGCGGCATACCTGGTGTTCGGCCCGCTGCTGTCCGAGTTCCACGACGGCCGCGGCGGCACGGGGATCTCGCAGATCGTCTACACCTGGATCGAGGTCGGCTCGTTCAAGGCCCAGCTCGGGTTCCGGCTCGACACGCTGTCGGCGGTGATGATCCTGATCGTCACGTTCGTCGGCACGCTGATCCACATCTACTCGACCGGATACATGGCGCACGACCCGCGCTACAGCGCGTTCTTCGGCTACCTGAACCTGTTCACCGGCTCGATGCTGATCCTCGTGCTCGCCGCGAACATGCCTGTGATGTTCATCGGCTGGGAGGGCGTCGGCCTGTGCTCGTTCCTGCTCATCGGGTTCTGGTACGAGAACGAGGCGTTTGCCAGCGCCGGGCGCAAGGCGTTCGTGGTCAACCGGATCGGCGACTTCGCATTCTTGCTCGGCATGTTCTTGCTGTTCTGGGCGAGCAAGGGCACCGAGTCCGGGGCCGGCAGCCTCGACTTCGCGAGCCTCAAGAGCTCCGCGATGGGCCCGGCCTACCTCGGCGCGTTCTGGGGCGGTGAACGGCTGGCGGCCGCGGCCGGGATCCTGTTGTTCATCGGTGCGTGCGGAAAGTCGGCGCAGCTGCCGCTGTTTGTCTGGCTGCCGGATGCGATGGCCGGCCCGACGCCGGTCTCGGCGCTCATCCACGCCGCGACGATGGTGACCGCCGGCGTCTACATGGTGTGCCGGCTATCGTTCCTGTTCGCGTCGTCGACGACCGCGCTCGCGGTGGTCGCGACGGTGGGCCTGTTGACCGCGCTCGCCGCCGCGTTCATGGCGTTCGCGCAGACCGATCTGAAGAAGGTGCTGGCGTATTCGACGGTGTCCCAGCTCGGCTTCATGTTCGTGGCCGCGGGCACCGGCAACTGGACCGCGGCGATCTTTCACCTCGGCACCCACGCGTTCTTCAAGGCGTGCCTGTTCCTCGGCGCCGGCTCGGTCATGCACGCGATGGAGCACGAGGGCTCGGCGACCCCCGGTGACATCATGACGATGGGCGGGCTGGCCAAGCGGCTGCCGATCACCCACGCAACGTTCCTGGTGTCGTGCCTGGCGATCGCAGGCATCTTCCCGTTCTCCGGATTCTTCTCGAAGGACGAGATCCTCGGCGGCGCGTTTGCCGTGCACCCGCCGGACTGGCCGGTCTGGTACGGCAAGATCCTGTGGGCCGGGCTGTTGCTCGGCGCGCTCGGCACCGCGTTCTACATGTGGCGGCTGTACTTCCTGGTGTTCCGCGGCGCCGGCCGCTCGGAGCCCGCCAGGCACGCCCACGAGTCTCCGCTCACCATGACCGCGCCGCTGGTCGTGCTCGCCGCGCTGGCGACGCTCGCCGGGCTCATCGGCCTGCCGCACGTCGAGCATCCCGAGCTGCCGGCGTTCACGCACTGGCTTGCCCACTGGCTCGAGCCGAGCGTGACGCACGAGTGGAACGGCGCGGCGGCCGGCGCGAACGCGATCGCGGGCCACCTGTCGGACGGCGGCACGCTCCTGCTGATGGCGATCGCGCTCGTGGTCGCGCTCATCGGCATCGCCGGCGCATATCTGTTCTACGGCCGCGGGCCGTCGAAGACCGTCGATACGCTCGT
>Ga0307517_10010991_pt1 | contig 12589 bp, 7 predicted proteins | sample 23_EM_MG_FD_194515 | JGI IMG/M metagenome (GOLD analysis project Ga0307517, IMG submission 194515) | Populus trichocarpa ectomycorrhiza microbial communities from riparian zone in the Pacific Northwest, United States - 23_EM | ecosystem: Host-associated > Plants > Roots > Unclassified | place...
ATAAAAAAAATATTTAAAAATTTAATATTTTATATGAAAAAATTTAAAAACAATCCATATATATATAGGCTATACATGTTATAAATAATAAAGATTAAAAAATTATTTCAAAAGGTTTTTTTATCATACATTGAAAAAATATTACGTTAGTATGTCATTTTAAGTTGAAGTATTTAAACTAAAAATATTTTTTATCTCACAATGAAAAAATATAATTTTTTCTTGTGAACATAGAATATATATACTAAAAGATTTTAAATTTCACATTGAAAAAATAATTTTTTTCTTGTGAATATAGAGTATATATATTATAGGGTTTCAAATTTCACATTAAAAAAATAAAATATTTTTCTAGTATTTATATAGTGAATTTTGAAAAAGGTTAATAACCAACTAAAAAATATAGAAAAAGGGGATTTCTTGCTAGGAGAAAAAACACATTTGTAAAAAAAAAAAGGGGTCTCAACTAGGTTTTGTCGGGTCAACCGGATCTTGGGTCAACCTGGAGGGTCAATTGGGTTTTGTCGGGTTTTTGCCCATCCTGATCTTTTACCTTATCTAGACCGGTCCAACTACTAAATTGACCCATCGAGTCGGTCTGGATTTAATAACTATAGTTATGGTTAGAATTGCCTTACCTATGGATGGCTTTTCTTTACGTATTGCTTGATTGACAAAATAAAAAGTTAATTACAAAGAGATTTAAATAAAGTTTTCAAAAACATTGTTGATCTTCTCATGTATCTTTATGAATTGGAGTGATGATTTTTCATTTATTTAATTCTTGAAGTGTTTTTTCTCCGCTCATCAATTTTTTTTTAATTTCATCTTTAAATGTTGTGTTGATTGGAAATTATACTTGATAATTCATTTTGATTTGTTTTTTATGAGGTTATTGTGGTATCAAAAAAATATTCCTATATTAGATTAATGCAAGCTTTTTTTTAAAACTATTCATCATGCACCATTTTAAAAAAACTTTGCCTCCATATTTCTCCAAGTATTAATTATTGTTTTCTAATAAAAAAAAATTATATACACAGGTTTTTTAACATGATTTCATAGTTAAAAAAATTCTAAGCAAAAATCAATAACTTTATGCATACATGTAATCAAATAAATCAAAAACTATGTATGTTAATAAATGAAAATAAAAAAGCATAAATAACTAAAAATAAAACTGGAAAAATTAAGAGACAAGTAGATCAAAATATTTAATATTGCAAGATGAGACATTTACATGGTTGTGTTTGCTAAATTTGTTTATTAAAATATTTTTTTTATTCAATCAAACAAAAACAGGTACACACATTAAATTGATTGAAAAAATAAAAGAAAAACAAATTATGCAAAACTTTCGAAATATTATTCGAAAATAATTATTTTTTATTTTAAAAATAAAATTCATTTATGCAAAAAATTAAAAATAATTATAGATAAATCAGAAAAATATCTTCAAAAATCAAATGAATATAAAATAACAAAAAATAATTGTCATTTAAAAGAGTTTTTCTAAACAAAATCAAAGAGAAAAAGGATATTAATCTAAATATAAATAAAAATAATAATTTTGAAAAACAAAAAATATAAAAAACATTAATTTTAGTTCCTGCCACCATTGTAGTCTTGTATTGTTGCTCATTTGTTATATATATATATATATATATATATATATATATATATATATATATATGATACAGAAAATAGTGGAACTCTTGACATTTGCGGTTTCTTTAATTTTCTTCGTTCTTGGTAACTACATGGATGCGAGTTAGTATTATTTTGTATCATTGAACCAACTTGTGTATTCAATAAAACTAATTCCCTTCTCCAACGATTCTATGTAGATACGTGTTAAAAAATTAATAAATTCTTCTAAATATTGATTTCAATATTTGAACTTAGAAAATAAAAAATTAATAGAACAAACCTTTTTAACCATTAAACTAACCCAAGTTAATATTATTTTCTTTAAAACTAACATAAAGAAAAACTAAAACACATCTGTATTTCTTGTAGTATAAATTCATTCTTCATTCTCTCGTATTTTATTATGGATTAATTATTTTTTTTTAATTTCATCTTCAAAATTTCTTTTCCTGTGATTGTATTTATTTTGGCTGAAAGCATCAACAATATTTTTCTTTCTTAACGTTGGAGTCTAGTAACCACTCTCTCTCCTCTCTTAAATTGATTTAATTTGGCCACCAAAATAGTTGATATTTGTGTGAAATGATTTCATTTGATGAGAGAAGTTCATATTAAATGATTGTTTTTACAATAAAAATAGATAAATAGATTATATTATTCTATTAATAACCATATATTTTTTTTAATTTTCTTTTTATAATGTTGCCTAGATCATTACCAATGCATATTGATCCATGAAGACTCATCTATGCATAATCATTGTTTGTAAAAAATTGGTAAAAAATAACTATCATTATTATTAATCATCATTATTCAAAAAGAAGAGAGAAATTTGCATGTAAATGGATTGACTAAATTATTACCCCTATAAACACCAAATGTTGCCTCTAATGGTTTCTTTACTTTCAAGTTATGATATGCAATGATAAAATGCATTAAAAATACTATCATGCAAACTGTCCATCAAAACAACAACATAACATGTTAGAGAGTATATCATATAGGTTGGGGTTTAAGTTCTAAGCAAGTACACAACTTGAACATCTTCTTAAACTAATATATAGAAATCCCGTTACCCAAATTCAAACCTCAAATATAGCCTATTAAACAATATGGTAAATATTAGGGTTCAAGCTCTTTGAAACCCCGTAGAAAACACAAAGTTAAGAGACATCTTAACCTATTGAGAAACCTAACAATCAACAACTAGCTAGGATGTTTAGCATCATGTAAGCTAGAAGCCAAACCATGTATCTCCGTAAAACAAATGGGAAAACACCTTGTGTCAAACACTAAACAATACAAGATAATTGACTGTGGGTTTTAACAGTACTGAGAAAACACTTTCAACATACATGCCTGTCAATATTAGGCTTCAAAACAACAGGAGCGCCAGAGAGTAATCTCTAGTCCCAGCCATTGAAAGCCAGGCAAACCAAGATAGGCCATGGAATTTCTAAGCTAGATATGGTTTCTTTAACCTTCACCTTAGTTCTTCTCTTACTATATATTTTTTCATCCACATACACATACCGACTTACGGATAAAAAAGTTCCCTGACAAGGGGACTTATTTTTCCAGGTCACCAATGAAGCCCATCGACCTAGCCATTGAAATTCTAATTTTTGTGTGAAGTCTTTCCACGACTTCATCATGTTTTGTTTTTTTTTTTTTGTTTTCCAATCTTATCTCTTCACAAGTTTCACACCCCTGATGGGTTTTTTTTTGTGTAGAAAGACCAATGTCAATAAACTCACCGGTTAGAGGATGGGTTATGTTAGCCTTTGAAAATCCAAAAGGATAATTGTTTTGTTTAAAGACTAAACCGAGAATTAAGATTTTGTTTGTTTGCTAAAATAGTTACTTTTTTTTAGATATTGAATTTCTAAAAAGTAAATTGTTTTTTTGATACAGTGTCATGCAAAATAAAATGAAAAATATATTTTAGTATTTGGCTATGCCATGAAAAATCTAATTATATATTTAATATAAATATTTTAAATATAATATTATAGACATAAAATTTTTCTTGGTGTTTGAAGAGCATTGAAAATAAATTTCTTCTCCATGGTATCCTAATTTTATAATACAATTTATATGATTTAAAATGCATGATTTTTGTATATGATAAGTTTTGTATTCCAATGTATTTTCTAGAAATATTATCTAAATTAAAGTATTATATCTGCTAATATATCATATTAATATAATTTTATATTGTATATTAATATATCATTGTTATATATATATATATATATATACCTAAAATCCAAAATGGTACAATACTTCATTTTATATATATATTTTGGATTTTAGGTCTTTCATAGAAATTGTTTTTTTAAAAAAAATACTTTTCTCTATCTAAAACTCATATATTTCAATGACCACAAAGTGAATTTCGTTGACTAGGTTTCTATAATATAGTTATTCATGAAAATTGTTTTTCAATTTTTTATACTTTAAAAAATACTTTTCTGTTTAAAGCTTCTAGTTATCATTGACCACAAAGTGAATTTCATTGATTAAATTTTTACAATGTATCAATATATAAAAACATAAAATAAATACATACTTTTATAAAACAAAAAATATTTTTCAACAAACAAACAAGTAAGTTCTAGAACAAATTACAATTATAATTGACACTCAATTCTAATTGTAAGATTAGTTTTTTCCAATATCATGTGTACCAAGTACAATACTTTTTCATTGAAAAGCTATATTTCAAGGATTTTTTGAGAAGGACGAAATTACATATAATTTTGAGAAGGTAATGGCACCCAAATTACAATAGTAGCTCTATTTCAAGGATTTTTTTTTTTTCATTCTAAATATGCATTTTTGCCCTCAAAAAGCATACTTTTGTATTCTAAAACACTTTCTTATTGCTCCATCGATCTTATTCTATATCCATCTATCTATTTTTACTGTAAGCCCCTCTAACTATAAGATGAGCTCAACCACTGGTTTAAAAGAAATATCTGGTGCCAAGTGCGAGAATTAGAAAACGACAGAAAGTGTTCGATGAAATTATAGGAGAATAGTATATTTTTTATGGTTTCTTTTTGGGAACGGAACCTGTGTTTATAATTCTAAGCTCATGCCCTGCCTGCCTCGTGCAATGAAACCTTTTTTGACCTTGCCTGAGTCGTCTTCTATAACTCAACTTGATGATGAGAAAAGCATATGATATTGCACCTCATCGTGCAGCCTCTTGAATTCCGCAGCCCTAACTGGACCATATTACGGTGTTATCTGATACAGTGGAAAGTCGTGGAAAAATATTACAATTTCAGAGATATACTCTTTATTTTTCTGCCCTTTTCATCATTGAAGGGCATAAGGTTTCTGAGCTGCCTTGCCTCCTAAGATTTCAAACACAATTATATGTAAAAGTTCACTATAAAAAAAGAAATTACTTAATTAACCAAATAATTTCTTTATGTGCTTGCATTAAAAATAAAAGTAATCACAGAACCAAACAATCACCAGTGATGCCTAACGCTCCCAGGTATCTCTCTTTTGCAGCCCTCCTGTAGCTCTCTTGTGCACCAAGGACAGTCCAAAAATGTTTCGACTGCCAACTTGGAAGTCAATGGTCAACTTTGATTTCTTTCTTAATTACAATCCTTAATATATATATTGCTTTTGTCTGTGTCAAAACAAGTAAGGGTCCCTTTATTTACAAGACATGGCACATAGCATCGACCTTCCTCTCTCTTTCATTTCCTACAAAATGATGGAACAATCTATGGGTTGAGCCACCAGTTAAATCCCCTTCTCCTCGTTAAAGACTCCTCTCTTCACGTTTTCAAAAAAATAAATAAAAATAAATGGTTGCCCGTCTATCTCTCTATCAACACCACCCCATTATCACAACCGTCTTCTCTGTCCTAATAATCCTTGTATCAACCTCCTATGGTGATGATGATAAGGATTACACAGATTGCGAAAAGCCCTTTAGTTGTGGACTCTTGCCGGAACTTTCTTACCCTTTTTGGGGAGGTGATCGACCTGAAGTTTGTGGACACAAGGCGTTCCAGCTCAGGTGTGAAGAAGGTCAGCTCCCTATAATAGCCAGCGACACGCTTGAATTCCGCTTATTGAATCTAAAGCAATCTTCCAGGTGGATGGCTCTTCAGCTAGTGAATTTCGAGGAGTACATTTGTCCTACTCAAATAAGAACCAATTCAAGCAGTGGCAGCGACATCCATATCTTCGGTTATGACCTGAGCCTTCAAAACCTCAACTTACTCTACAATTGCTCTATATCTAGCTCGGAAGTATTGTCTAAAAACACAATTTCGTTTTGTAATGGATATACTGGGAGCTCATTCTATGGAAATTATGATATCTTGGTAAACAGCAGTGGGCTAGACGTAATGCAATGTAGCATGAGGATTAGAATTCCCATTGCTAAGTCTTTTGGTGAGCTACTTGTGGGTGATAGAGCAGAATTGGAGGAGGTTTTAGGAGAAGGGTTCAATGTGTCGTACGAGTATGATCAAGGTCCTTCAATTTGCGAGGGATGTATGGCTTCAAGAGGAATATGTGGAACTAACATGACCCATCCGGATAAAGAGTTCATGTGCCTTTGCCGTGACCAACCTTATGCTTTTGTGTGTCAAGGTAAGCTCGGCATGCCTCGCTGATCTCTCTTGTTAATTATTAGTACCTATTCTATCTATTGTGTTTCATGTTATTTGCCAGGGAAATGAAGTTGGTGGGGGGAAATTAGGGTTGATAATTAGGAACAAAAGTACTTGGGGGCTCTGTTCTTAATCAAAATTTTATAAGGACGTTGACCAGTTGCTGGAAGGTTCTCAAAAAATTTTTTTTGACATAATATAAAAAATATAATATAAACTTGAATAGTAAAATTATATGTAATTTTTGTAACTAATTATATATTGATAATTCTAATAAGAAAATTAAATTATATTAAAATCTGATAAAATGAGTTAACAATATCATAATCAATTAGTGATCTAAATAAAACGAGAGAGATAGATATTATAAATTAATAAATTAATGACATGGAGAAATAAAAAGTCTCAGAATAAATTAATGACTCACTGAAAGTTAGGAAGCACATATAAACCTAGTAACAACCTAGTTGTTCCTATCACAATAAGTCTTGACATACCTTTTTAGGTTGCAAGATAATGAGTTTAAATTAGTAATTAAGTAACATAAATTTAATAATGAAATAAACCCCTAAACAATATCTAATGCACTAGAAAAAATTCAAATTAAAAATAATTATTTAAAATTAAATAAATAAATAAAATTAAATAATAAAAAAATCTTCATCTTAAATGTAACAGTCCATGTACGAGTTTTTGCCGTGATGGGCCTCGTCTCAAATCTTGTGAAGCTGGTAACTCTTCATCAAATATTCTTTATGATTAATGGTGTTGGTTTCTTTCAGCATCATGCGTTCTTTATTTGATTACTCATTTTTCTCTGTTGCTGCAATATGTAGGAAACACTGCAACACTTTTAAATCATGTTGTTTTCGAAATAAGTATCCAGAGTATATATATTTATGGTTTCCTTTTTCCCATGCTGGTAACTCTTCATCAAATATTTCGTTTATCCCATCATCCTTGCTATGCAGTTTTTCTATTTCCTAACATGGTCAAATTCTCGGGAAGGACAGGTTAATTTCTTGATTAGTCCATGAATTTACATAGACAACCAACCTTTAAACAATGATGCTAATCCCTGACATATTGACATGAAAAGGCACCTGTACTGTATGAAAAGTTCAATGCTTGGATGGAGTTGTGCTTGCATCAGAGTATTTGCCTGCTTAGAACCATGATTCATTCGTTCTTTTTTTCCCTCCTTCCTTCCATATTTTTTATATGCTGCTTTGTATGGAATGCTAGATGCTTCTATTTATTGGATTGATCTCTTCAACAGCACAAGTACTAAAGCTGTGATCTTGCAGAAGTCTAAAATTTCAATTTTTTTTTGTTTTAACTTTTTTCATGAGAATATTAACACCTCATTGCTTTGAATTATTCTATCCAGGAACTAGTTTGAATGTGGGCCGGAAGGTTGCCATAGGTAAGATCTCTGTCTATCGTTTATTTTTGTGTCTGTGCTTTGGTACTCACTTCAATTTCATGTCTAAATGTTGTAGAAATTCTCTCACCAAACTGTTACTGAAAAGGCTAACCAATTTCTATATTCTGCTTTTTAAGGTCTTGGGGCATCTCTTGGTACATTAGTCACAATGCTCATAGCCTTCTTCTTCTGGTACCGCCGCAAGAAAAGGCAATATGAATCCATTTTCTCTAGAAGCATCAAATCGGTTCCGTCTTCAAAGGCACATACGGAGAAGCGAAGTAGCTACAATGGTGCTCATCTATTCTCTTATGAAGAACTTGAAGAGGCCACTAACAATTTTGATAAGACCAGAGAGCTTGGAAATGGAGGCTTCGGGACAGTATATTACGGTAAAGAAATAATAATCACTGTCTTTTGTGTTGTGTTTGAAGGAACAATTTGTTGAAAAATTTGCTTCTCCTTGTGTTCTTTCATCAGGAAAACTTCCAGATGGGCTTGAAGTTGCAGTCAAGCGCTCATATGAGAACAATTATAAGAGGCTTGAGCAGTTCTTGAATGAAGTTGATATTCTAACTCGCTTGCGCCATCAAAACCTTGTCTTACTGCATGGATGCACCTCTCGGGACAGCCGTGAACTCCTACTAGTATATCAGTACATTCCCAATGGTACACTTGCTGATCATCTTCATGGTGAAAGAGCAAAGCCTGGTGCACTCCCTTGGTCTACTCGAATGAACATTGCTGTAGAGACTGCATATGCACTGGCATATCTTCATGCTTCTGTTATTGTGCACCGTGACGTGAAAACCACCAATATTCTCCTTGACAACAATTTCTGTGTTAAAGTTGCAGATTTTGGCCTATCTCGACTCTTTCCTACAGATGTCACCCATGTTTCAACTGCTCCACAAGGGACTCCTGGTTATGTTGATCCAGAATATCATCAATGCTACCAGCTGACCGATAAGAGTGATGTCTATAGCTTTGGGGTGGTCTTGATTGAGCTTATATCATCAATGCCTGCTGTTGATATCTCTAGACACCGGCATGAAATTAATTTGTCTACCATGGCAATCAATAAAATCCAAAGCAATTCATTGAATGAACTTGTTGACCCCAGTCTGGGGTTTGAATCAGATTACGCAGCGAGAAAAATGATTAGGGCTGTGGCTGAGTTGGCTTTTCAATGTCTGCAGAATGCAAAGGAGTTGAGACCATCTATGGAAGAAGTGTTGCAGATTCTAAAAGAAATACAAAGCAGAGACTACAATGCGGAAAAGGCAGAGGATATAAATAGTCCTTCAGATGATGTTGGGATGTTAAAGAGTGGTCCGATACCGCCTTCACCTGATACTGTCACTGTTACATGGATTAGCACGTCCTCGACACCTCATGCCAGTGTTTAATTGTTTCACTAAATTCTCAATTACATAGAGAAGAGAGGCAGGGGACCTATGTGCACTGAATAATGTGATAGTGCCGCCACTCTCTATTTATTTGCCGTTGATTAGCATTTGTATTTTAGCCAGATGTACAGAAATTGTTTGTATTTGCAAATATAGATGTTACCGTGTGTGTGAGACCATATTTTGACCGTGTAATCATGAGTTTGAATTTCACGAGAGCTTCAACAGGGCATTTGCCAGTTTGTTGCATGTTAGTAGGACCAGAGCAACTATCTTGATGTTAGCAACTGCATTTGTAAATTCCAAGGGAGAAAAAAAGACTGATGATCAAGTTCATCCTTTTCTCCCTCCGTGAACCAGGTGCAGCTGGAATGCTGTTCCTATTGGCTGCAGATGTACTATGAAAACGCTACTGGAAAGGATTGTTCTTAAGTAATAGAAGGGACGATACTGAATTTCACAGCAGAAATTGTTAAATGTAAGTTGCCAATCTGTTCCGCATATAAGAAATTTCAGGAAAAGCCATTTCACATCAGTATGTTTAAAGCATGAGAACAATTCTTGACCCAGTAACTGTCACAAATATCAAATTTCAATGTAAAATTGTTTTGTGTTTTCATTGATTTCTGAAGGAAGAATTCAGTCTTCTAAATACATGTAATAATCCCTAATTTACTGTCTCTAATCCCTAATTTGTAGTCTATAATAAATACAATAAATACAAGATATTCTGTTACAATTTGGTTGCCATATATTGTTGATATTCTTGCCATAATATACACTGACATCCCCCTTCAAATTGAAGCTGGCCGATCAAGAAGCATCAATTTGTCAATGATGAGTTGATGTCGAGGCCGAGACAAGGCCTTCGTAAAGACATCAGCTGTCTGATGCTCGGTGGAAATATGAGGCAGTGTAAGAATATTATGATCAAGAGCTTCACGAATGTAGTGACAATCAACTTCAATATGTATGGTGCGTTCATGAAACACAGGATTAGTAGCAATCTGAATAGCACTTGTGTTATCAGCATGAAGAGGTGTAGGAGTGTGCTGAGGAAAACCAAGTTCACGTAGCAAACCCTGGAGCCACACAATTTCAGAACATGCAGAGGACATAGCTCGATACTCAGATTCTGTGGAAGATTTTGAGATTCGGTCTTGCTTTTTGCTTTTCCATGAAATTATAGCATTTCCAAGAAACATACACCACCTAGTAACAGACCGACGTGTATTCATGCACCCTGCCCAATCTGCATCACTATAACCTGTTAATTGTAATGAATTATCAGCAGGAAAAAATAATCCTCGCCTAGATGTGCCTTTAAGATAGCAAAGAATTCTTCGGACAACAGCTAAATGAGGTTGACGAGGAGCCTGTAAAAACTGACTGACTTATTGTACTGCAAAAGAAATATCTGGCCGAGTAATGGTTAAATAATTCAAACTGCCCACCAATTGCCTGTATATGGAGGGATCAGGTAACAGGTCACCATCATTCTGACAAAGTTTTAAATTAATCTCGAGAGGTGTAAGAACGCTATTCCCTGATTCAAGACTGCCCAAGATAAGAATCTCTTGGGTGTATTTGTTCTGATGTAGAGAAATCCCATTGGACATAGAGTGCACCTGTAGACCAAGGAAATAGTGAAGGTGTCCCAGATTCTTCATATGAAATTCACTGTTAAGAGAACGCTGTAAATCCTCAATGAGTGGAATGTCAGATCCTGTAATGATAATATCATCCATATATACCAGAAGAGCAACAATACCAGTAGTAGTTTGCTGAAGAAACAGAGAGGAATCATATTGGCTCTGAATAAATTTAAGTTTCAGATGAGTAGTGCGAAATTTTTCAAACCATGCCCGTGGTGCCTGTTTTAGACCATACAGGGACCGTTTCAACCAGCAGATTTTATCATATGGGTGAGTAAACATACCAGGAGGAGGAGCCATATAAATATTCTCTTTCAGGTCTCCATGTAAAAATGCATTTTTTACATCCATTTGACAAAGTGGCCATCTCTTGGAAGCAGCAATTGCCATAATGGTTCGTATGGTAGTCATTTTAGCCATAGGTGCAAATGTCTCCTCATAATTAATACCATATGCCTGACAATTTCCAAGAGCCACCAACCGTGCTTTATATCGTTCCACAGATCCATCAAGTTGGAATTTAATAGTGTATACCTATTTGCAGCCAATAGGTTTAATTCCGATAGGACAAGAAACAATATCCCATGTGTGATTATCCTGAAGAGCCTGGAGTTCCTCTTTCATGACCTGTTGCCAACAGTCTTGGGTAGAAGCCTGGGCATAAGTCTTAGGCATAAAAGTACTATCAATAGTAGTTGCTGAGTATCCATACCTGTTTGGGGCATCTGAAACTCGAGTTGATCATCTTAGTTTAGGGGAATGATCAGATGTCGGTTCCGTGTCCGGAAGGGGCAAGTGGATGGTGGATGACGTCTTTGATATACAATTCCTGGCTTAAAACGTTCAAAGATATAAGATGGACTATCATCATCAAATGTGGGAAGCTGGATAGGAGTGGATTCTGTAGAGGGATAAGAAGGGAAAAAATTTCTGATTTTCAAAGAAAATCACATTTCGAGAGATACGAATTTTATGAGCATTTGCATCATAACACACAAACCCTTTATGAGAATTACTGTATCCTAGAAAAGCACAACAAGCAGCTTGGGCTGAAAGTTTATTACATTCAGTAAATGGTAAGTGAACAAAACAAACACACCCAAAAACATGGAGAGAATCATACTCAGGAATAACACCAAATAAAATAGAGTATGGAGATGCAAAGTTTAGAACTTGAGAAGGCAAACGATTAATTAGATGAACGGCTGTTGACAGAGCTTCTACCCAAAATCGAGTAGATACCGAAGAATCAATTAATAAGGTGCGAACAACATCTAAAAGATGACGATTCTTACGCTCAGCAACTCCATTTTGTTGAGGAGTGTAAGGACAGGATCTTTGAGAGAGAATCCCTTTATTTTTGAGATATTCCTGAAATTCTTTGGACACATATTCCCCCCCCGGAGTCAAAACGAAGTATTTTAATATGAGCAGAAAATTGATTTTCAATAAATACAATGAAAGCCTGAAATGTTGAGAATACATCAGCCTTAGATCAGAGAAAATATATCCAAGTGAAATGACTGAAACCATCAATAAACGTGACAAAATATTTATACTGAGCATGAGAGATAACAGGGCTTACGCCCCATACATCAGTATGAATAATTTCAAAACATTTAGAAGCACAACTACCATGTGAAGGAAATGATAATGCTTTGCTTTTACCCAATTTGCAAGAACTACAATCCAAAAATTCTGTTGAAAAAGAATTTTTATTCCCCAAATATCCATGTTTCATAAGATGAGTCAATACATTAGAATTGGGATGCCCCAATTTCTTATGCCAAAAATGAGGAT
>Ga0307517_10010992_pt1 | contig 12588 bp, 8 predicted proteins | sample 23_EM_MG_FD_194515 | JGI IMG/M metagenome (GOLD analysis project Ga0307517, IMG submission 194515) | Populus trichocarpa ectomycorrhiza microbial communities from riparian zone in the Pacific Northwest, United States - 23_EM | ecosystem: Host-associated > Plants > Roots > Unclassified | place...
CCCCCCGGAGTTGGGATCTGGTGCTTAAGTTTGTTTCAAATGTGTTCAAGAAGGTATCGAAACGTGCTACAAAGGCCGTCCGATCGGTTTTGGCCGTTCCTTTATCCACTAAACTGGTAATTATTGTGAATTGGTTCTCATTGAATTAATTTGATGAAAATGATGGCGAATTGTTTTTCTTTTCGGATTAATTTCGTAGGTGGAGTTTTCGGTGAATGGAGTTTTATTGCTGGCGTTTTTGTGGGTTCTGAAAGCTTTTCTCGAGGCAATACTTGGTATGTTATACTTGATTTTCTTTTTTACTTTATACATTTCATTCAAAGCTCTGAGTAGAATGATTCAATTGTTTGTTATGCTACTTCAGTGTGCATGTCTTTTGCAGTTCTGTAAGTCCTGGGTCTGTTCGTTCCCAAAATCATCGAAAATGTAGAAAAATGTCCATTTATCTTTTATACAGTGCACAGTGTCTGTGCACTTGTATCCAGAGGAGGGGATTTCTATCACTCTATGGCATTGGATATTAGCTGTTCTATGCCCTTCTGGCATAGTAGTTGCTCATGCTGGTGGAACTTCTTGAACCAATCTGAACCAAGCTTGGGTTTCTACACTTTGAAATGTGAAGGACTCAACAGTTGTAACCACTGTTGTTGAACCATGCTTTAAAATTAGGTCATTAATGCTTAGCAAGTCCGGCCTTGAGTTCATGTGCATGAAAATATTGCTGTAAGCCAACTGTGTCATAATATACTTTACTAGATACAGCCGTAGTGATTTGTGAGCCTTACGGACATTTATTTCTATGTCCTCGTAGTGTATGATTGCTGCTCCCTTGCTTTCCTCACAAAACACTCGGTAGTCTCTGAAAACATGACCATACTTGTTGGAATCAACGGCTTGAGATTTGTAAAATTCGAGATGGATTATTGCCTGGATATATAGTTGTGATATTATGCCGCTCATCTCTCTGTGTTGGTGTTTGAAATGCAGGTGGTTTTGCACCCTTGGAAGTGTGGTGCTTGCAAGCATCTTACTTATACGTGGGATGTGGTCTGAGGTAATCTCAGGAAGGATGAACTCGATGACCCCCGTGTATGGACTGGCACGCAGCCTGCAGCTTGATTTTTCATTCTTAGAGCTGTAAATGTACTTGTATTTATGACATTCTTCAAGAATAAAAGCATCCTCGTAATCGAACTTCCCAAATCAAGGATGATGAAAAGATTTCATCTGAAGGTTTCACACGTCAAAATTGCTGCAGTGGAAATAATCTGCTCATGTGAGAAAGGGTTCCCCGCATAAAGATCCAGATCAGTGAATCCTTGTAGAAACTGGAGGAGATCAAATTGAACGTACGGGGGCAATTTCCCCTTGTATATCTTCAATAGATAGACACTAGCCATGTACTCATTAATATGAATGATAAAACATTGTAGTTATAGAGCTTTTATCCTTCAACAATTTAGGCGCAACCGTTGAGCTCGTTGGGTATTTTAGGTGCTTCTTCAGGGTTGCGGTGTAACTTGTTTTAGGATTTTTTGATTTTTTTTTTAAAAAAATTATATATATTTTAGATTATTTTGATGTAATGATGTTATAAATAATTTTTTAAAAATAAAAAAAATAATTTTTAAAAAATATTTATTAAAAATAATATTTTAATATATTTATAAACAAAAATATTTTAAAAAATAACTGAATATAGACTCCCAAACGCTATGCACAATGAAGTAAAAGCTCAATGTTTTTGTTTTTATTTACTATTTTTTTAGCATACAAATCCAATGGTTAGAACCTATAATGTCAGGATTCAATTGAACATTTAAGAAAATAGTTTCCCGAGATGATGCCAGTATAGGATTCGCTGCATCTGTTTGGCAATATTTTTTGTCAGACAGCTAAATTTGGGCATAAATGGTAACATGATTGTTTTTCCTTTATTTTATTTTTTTTAAATGCACCTAAAATTAAAAAGACAGCCATTGGGAAAGGCCACCACTAACTACCAAACAGGCCCAGGTAAGGTTCACGTGTCCAGGTCCACCCTATCCACCTTCCTTCCAATTGAATCAAAGGACTTATTAGCTGGCCACGAGCGGCAAAAATTTTAAAAACAATTGAAAAGACAGAAAACCTAACTTTGGTTAATAAGACTCAATAACAACCGACCACGTCATCGCTGAGGGCCGTTTGTTGCCCTATCTTAACCAACCCCGGTTAAAAATCCCCAAATATCTCTGATATAAATAACCACCCAAATCCCCCTGTCATTTCCATCTCTTACAGAGTGATCTCTAGAAGGCGTCTTCATAAACGTCTTCGTTCCTAATCTCCTTCTTCAACAATCAGATCTATCTTTGTTGTTTCTTTAATCAGCGAAAATGAGAGAGTGCATTTCGATCCACATTGGTCAAGCCGGTATTCAAGTCGGAAATGCCTGCTGGGAACTCTACTGCCTCGAGCATGGCATCCAGGTACCTCTCTCCCCTTCTCTCTCACCAGATCTGTGGATTCGGTTTCATTTCATGTAGATCTGATGCTTTATGCTTGTATGCATTCCCGCTTGTGTTTAAATCTTAAGATTTGTGTGTGTTTTATTTGGATCTGTGGATTGTTTTTTTGAGATTGTTCCGTTTTTTGTTAGATCTGTGCTTTGCCGGTGTCGTTTTGATAATTTCAAATTGGATTTTCGATTTTTTGTTGAGTTTTCCTTTGCTTATATCAGATCTGTGGGTTTTTATTGTCGTTTTGACCTTATCTGGTAATTATTGTTTTCAAATGTGTTTATATCTTTAGATTCAGGTATACTTCTTAATATTTATTGATTTTTTAGATTTTGCTTAGATCCATTAGTGATGTTCATTTCAAAATCTTAGTTGTTTTTTCTTATCAAGGAAAAAGAATTTACTTATTATTTTGTATATTCAAGTTCTATGGTTATTTTGTTTTTTAATTTTGTATATGAATTACTAATAAATGTTTGTGTTTTTTTTCTGTAGCCTGATGGTCAGATGCCAAGTGACAAGACTGTTGGTGGAGGGGATGATGCCTTTAACACCTTTTTCAGTGAAACTGGTGCCGGGAAGCACGTCCCTCGTGCTGTCTTTGTAGATCTTGAGCCCACTGTCATTGATGAAGTCAGGACCGGAACTTACCGCCAACTTTTCCACCCTGAACAACTTATTAGCGGCAAGGAAGATGCTGCCAACAACTTCGCCCGTGGACACTATACCAGTAAGTGTCTCTCTTGTTTTTTCCTTTCCTAGCTTTTTATCTGATGCTGATTTAGTGATTCTAATGATTTTCTTTGTTGTTACAGTTGGCAAGGAAATTGTTGACCTGTGCTTGGACCGTATCCGAAAGCTCGCTGACAACTGTACTGGTCTGCAAGGCTTCCTTGTATTCAATGCTGTTGGTGGTGGTACTGGATCTGGTCTTGGGTCCCTTCTCTTGGAGCGCTTGTCTGTTGACTATGGAAAGAAATCCAAGTTGGGTTTCACTGTGTATCCATCTCCTCAGGTGTCCACATCTGTTGTTGAGCCCTACAACAGTGTTCTCTCAACTCACTCCCTTTTGGAACACACAGATGTGGCTGTGCTTCTTGACAATGAAGCTATCTATGATATCTGCAAGCGTTCTCTTGACATCGAGCGACCCACCTACACCAACCTCAACAGGCTTATCTCTCAGGTATATTATCTGTCATGTATTGGGATGCCTTTGTGGAATTATTGACGCTCAGAATGTTATTGTACCTGTCAATAATATTCTTCTGTAGCTTTCTCAAATTTAAAGATAGTACAGATCTGACATGACTTTTTGTATTGTAATTCCAGGTCATTTCCTCCTTGACCGCCTCTCTGAGGTTTGATGGTGCTTTGAATGTGGACGTTACTGAATTCCAGACTAACTTGGTCCCTTACCCAAGAATCCACTTCATGCTTTCCTCCTATGCACCAGTCATCTCTGCTGAGAAAGCCTACCATGAACAACTCTCTGTTGCTGAGATCACTAACAGTGCTTTTGAGCCTTCATCAATGATGGCCAAATGTGATCCTCGCCATGGAAAGTACATGGCCTGTTGTCTGATGTACCGTGGTGATGTTGTGCCCAAGGATGTTAATGCTGCTGTTGCCACGATCAAGACCAAGCGTACTATTCAGTTTGTTGACTGGTGCCCCACTGGATTCAAGTGTGGTATCAATTACCAGCCACCCACTGTTGTTCCTGGTGGTGATCTTGCCAAGGTGCAGAGGGCTGTTTGCATGATCTCCAACTCTACCAGTGTTGCTGAGGTGTTCTCTCGCATTGACTCCAAATTTGACCTCATGTATGCCAAGCGTGCCTTTGTGCACTGGTATGTTGGTGAGGGCATGGAGGAAGGCGAGTTCTCTGAGGCTCGTGAGGATCTTGCCGCCCTTGAGAAGGATTATGAGGAGGTTGGTGCTGAATCAGCTGAGGGTGATGATGATGATGGTGACGAGTACATGTGAAGTGCTTCGTAGTGGGTGTAGCCTAATATGATGTGTTTCTGTGTGGCATTGCCATATGTTGTATTTTTATTTTTAATGAATATCTACATGTAATTGCACCATTTGAAGCTTTTATTGTTTCAAAGGTGTTTAAAACCTACCTGCGTATGCTAAAGCCATGTCTTCTCTACATGGAATGTGATGGACGACTATTATTGAAAGTGTTTTTTATTTTTTATTTTTTATTGGCTCCATTGCCATTAGTTGATCTGAAACTCTGAATTGACTCTTGAAAGAGAAACAACTTCCAGGAGAGAAATGGGTCTGTTCCAGATTTTGAAAGTAACTTTAAATTTCTTAAGCTATTAACTAAATATTCTTGAACCAGATAATGTTTCCACGGGATGTACAAGTGTCCTCGTACCTAGATGAAAACAATATAAGAAAAAAGAAAGAATGTTACCGAAAAGGGTCTGAACAACAAGAACATTAATTCTTGTTTTTTTGGATAATATTTTTTTTCAATCAAAACTAAATATTTTTCAGATCACTCTCCTCCTGATTCCTCAGGTTCCTTATTTCTGTCAACAAACTCATTAATTCTGCAATTCGTCTCTACATATTTTTCATCACCAGTTCCTCAATATCTTTTTTGAAATAGAACTCCCCTCATCTCATCCTACACAAGCTTCTATTCATGATTATTCAATAACATACAATAACTAACAATCATGAATATAATAACTAACAACCATGAATCATTAAGTTCTGATAATAATTAATGCGTACAAAAACAATGCAAGAAAATAACAAGCACAAAGAAAGACAATGGTCTAAACAACCATGAATCATTAAGTTCTGATAATAATTAATGCGTACAAAAACAATGCAAGAAAATAACAAGCACAAAGAAAGACAATGGTCTAAACAATAAGAACTTTAATTCGTGTTTTATTAGGGGAAATTTCTCTCTAATTAGAACTCAACATTATATTTTTTAAACGGTTTATATACTGAAAAAATATCTTAAATAAATTTTAAACAATAATTAAAGAGTTTTAAATTAAATAAAAAAATAAACTAACCTAAAATCAAATTCAAAATAGTAAATTCTAGACTTTATTTGAAGGCCTTCACATTCTTAAATAACTACCAAATTTTAAAATCAAATAAAACATGATTTTTAAAATCTCCTAATTTTTTTTAGTAAAATACAATGATAAATCAAAAGTTATTAGTATATTCGTCCGCGTTCTGTTGTAGGTCAGATTATTCTTTTTTAAACTAAAACAAAATGTTAAGAGTATAGAAATTTTTTTAGAAGTATCATTAAATCTAATCACACGGTTTGATCTTGAAACCTGCAGACCTATCTCCTTGCCTAGCTCGAGTTTTGAATAAAATCGTGTGGAAGTTGATCCAAAATGAATCATTCAATTTAATGGGTTCAAAGACAACTTGGGTAACCAGCAAGAACATGACATATCTTTAAAAAAAATTAAAACGACTATTTTTTTTTAATATTGAAACAGTACCAAATTAGATCGACCTTGGTTACCCTGTGACCTGGGTCATGCTTGCAAAATCGAGTACTAGCCCTAAAAAAAAGTTTATTTGATATCATAATAGCCCTATAGAAAGTGAAAAAAAATAAACCATGAATTCCAATTTCCAACCAATTCAATATTAAAGAAGAGTGAAATAAAACAAAACAATTAGAAATATTAAAGGACAAAAAACTAAAAAAAAAAAAACATATCAGGTTTGATTGGTAAACCCGCTAAACCCAAGAATCGGATAACCCGAGTCAACACGTCAAACCCATAAATCGAGTAATGGTCTCTATTAGGATTAATAAAATTTTTTCTAAACTATTGTTTATTTAAGCATATGATAACAAAAAAAAAACTATTACAAAATTGAGTGTCAAACCAATATTGTGATAACCTAATATAAAGCAAAACGAAATAAATTATGAAACTCAATTCTCAATTAATCTAATATTGAGGAATAAAATAGAAAAAAATAAATTAAAAAAAAAAAGTTAAACTCGCCAAACCTGTCATTAAGCTTATAGACTTCTAAAATTTAACAGCCTGTTTTTTTGTTGTGAAACTATTTTTTAACTATATGATTAAATGAAAAATAGACATCATACAATTAAGTTTAATTAGAAAAAAAAATTAAAAAAAAATGACCTCATTAAACTTGTGAAACGGGGCAACCAAGGTTATCTCGCCAAACCTGCAAACCGGTTCATTAACTACACAAGGTTTAATAAATTAGTTTTTTTAAAATAATTTTTATTAAACTAAATTTTTTTTTTAAAATAAACTAGTACTGTAATCTTGAGATATTTTTCTAATATGAATGAGATATTAAAATATTTTTTTGATATCACAATAATCATATAAAAAATAAATTATCAACCTCTCTAAATCTATGTTAACACATCAAATAAAAACTAAAGTAAAAATAAAAATAAAAATAAAAATAAAAAGAGAGATACCGGCGGAGGCCAATAATATAGGCCCTCAGTTAAGCGTTATTGTGATGAATAGTTCAACATCACAGTCAATTGCATAATTATTTCGCATAAGATAATGTTTAAACCTGCAGCTACAAAAGGATAGTAGGAAAAGGAAACCTAAGAAACAGATTTGAAAGGCTCGAAGTTGTGGAGTTCCATGATGAGGCCTTGAACGCATGCGGCGGCGGCGGCGGCAAGTGATACGATCAGGCAGGACACAGTCAAAATCTATTAACTCCAAATAATTCTTCTGGAGTATCGAAAAATCCTTCACTTTATGAAAAAACCCTTGTAAATCTTATTTTATAGAAAAATTAGGATTTTTGCTATCCTTATTATCTCAATAACATCTTGAGCTTCTTCTTAATCAAAAGGCTACTTTTTATATACTCATGCTTTGAAAGAGTTCTCAAAGCTAGTTAAAGATATATGATCACTCTCCTCCTGATTTCTCATGTTCCTTACTCCTGTCAACTAACACATTAATTCTGCAATTCATCTCTGTATATTTTCTATCACCTGTCCCTAAATATTTTTTTTATCATTCTATATGAGCTTTTATCCATGATTATTCAATAACATGTAATAACTAACAACCATGAATCATTGAGTTCTGATAACAATTGATGAATATAAAATCAATATAACAAAATAACAAGTACAAAGAAAGCCAATGGTCTAAACAATAAGAACCTTAATTCGTGTTTTATAAGGGGATATTTCTCTCTAATTAGAACTTAACATTATATTTTTTAGAGTTGTTTATATACAAGAAAAATATCTTAAATAAATTTTAAACAATAATTAAAGAGTTTTAAATTAAATAGGAAAAAATTTAAACTAACCAAGAAAAATATGGCAAATTCAAAATAATAAATTCTAAGCTTTATTTGAAAGCCTTCACATCTCAAATGACTACCAAATTTTAAAATCACATAAAACATGATTTTTAAAGTCTTCTAATTGTTTTTAGTAAAATACAATGGTAAATCAAAAGTTACTAGTATATTCGTCCGCGTTTAGTTGTGGATTATTTAAAAAAAAAACTAAAAACAAATGTTAAGAGTATGGATATCGTTTTAGAAGTATTATTAAATCCAATCAAACAGTTTGATCTTGAAACCTGTTGACTAATCTCCTTGCTTAACTCAAGTTTTGAATTAAACTACGTAGAAGCTTACCTAAAATGAATCATTCAATTTAATAGGTTCCAAGATAACTTGTATGACCAATAAAAACATGACATCTTTTTGAAAAAATTTAAGACGAGATTTTTTTTTTAATATTGAGGCGATGTCAAATTAGATCGACCTTAGTTATCCTGTGACCTAGGTTATACTTGCAAAATCGAGTACCAGTCCTAAAAATAAAGTTTATTTGATATCATAATAACTCTATAGAAAGTAGAAAAAAATAAAACATGATTTTCATTTTCTTCAATTCAATATTGAAGAAGAGTGAAATAAACTAAAACAATTAGAAAATTAAAAGATAAAAAACTAAAAAAAAACATATTAGGTTTGATGGTTAAACCCGTGAATTGAGTAACCTGGGTCAACACGTTAAACCCACCAACCGGATAATGGACTCCTTTGGGATTAATAAATGTTTTATACAAACTATTGTTTATTTAACTATATGATAATAATAATAAAAAAAGACGATCACAAAATTGAATGTCAAACCAATACTATGACTTTTTTTAAAAATTGTTATAACCTTATAAAAAACAAAACGAAACAAATTATGAAACTCGATTATCAATAAACCTAATATTGAGGGATAAAATAAAAAAAATAAGAAAAGAAAAGTTAAACTCACCAAACCCGTCAACAAACCCATGGACTTTTTAAAATTTAATAGCATGTTTTTTTTTCTAAAACTATTTTTTAACTATATGATAAATAAAAAAATAAATGATCATATAATTAAGTTTAATTAAAAAAACATTTAAAAAATGCCCTCACAAAACTCGTGAATCGGGGCAACAAGAGTTACCTCGTCAAACCGAGACTTTGACTCCTAGAGTTTAATAATCTAGTATTTTAAAAAAATTATTTTTTATTAAACTAAACTTTTTAAAAAATAGGCCATATCGTAATATAAACCCTATGTGGAGATATTTTTTTGATACCATAATAACCATATAAAAAATAAATTAAAATAAATTATAAACCTATAAATCTCTCCAAACACATTAAATAAAAACTAAATTAAAAAATTCAATAATTTAAAAAAAAAAAGTAAAAACAAAACACAAGGGGATTACTATTGTAATCCACTTATAACAGGTATGGGAAGAAAAGTGTTCCCCTGGTGAGCTTTATACTTAAAAGAGAGATACCGGCGGAGGCCAATAATATAGGCCCTTAATTAAGCGTTATTGTGATGAATAATAGTTCAACATCACAGTCAATTACATAATTATTTCGCATAAGATAATGTTTAAACCTGCAGCTACAAAAGGATAGTAGGAAAAGGAAACCTAAGAAACAGATTTGAAAGGCTCGAAGTTGCGGAGTTGCATGATGAGGCCTTGAACGCATGCGGCAGCAGCAGCAAGTGATACAATCAGGCAGGCCACAGTCAAAATCGTTAGCCATGTCCAGGTGAAGGTAAATCGTCTAATTCTCGCTTGTGATATGTACATCTGTACTGGGAAATACAAAGTCAATGGCCAAAATGATATCGCACCAATGAAACCCAGAACACTGTTGAAGAACGGAAATGTCATTGCCATCACAGATGATGCTATCACATAGGTTGTTCTCCACAATAACCTGAAGGAATTCACATGAAAAACACCACAAAATGGAATGTCAACAGGGTGTTCGTTTGTTATGAATCCACTCTCTGGCCATTTCTTGCGGCATGAATCTTCCACGAGCTTGAATATCGGTTGGCAATATACCTACACGCAACACAGCATTAGTACAATTTATTTGTTCCTGTAAAAACTAACGACTTTTCAGGTTTTGTTCCTGTGATCTGAGCTCATATTTTGGATTTTTGGAGATGTTAAAATGTACAGGAATAGCCAAATAGGGCTCAGAGAAGAAAATGAAATAGGCATCCTGACTGTAACTTTAGACATTTACCTGGTAAGCACCAACAAGGTGAATAACAATGCATAAGTTAGCAAAGTCAACGAGCCAGTAGGGCTCATAAAAACCGAATCCTGTTAAGAAGTTGCCTGGTGCCACGTTGCCGAATGCTGCATAACCCAGCGTTCCACACAGCATGTAGAATACAGTGGTTGTTGCGACTCCAACTAGGGAAGCCTTCTTCATCACCTGGTTCTCTGGTGGGCTTGATTTTAGTGTATCCTGTGATCCATGGAAATAGTCATTTGAGGTCATTCTTTTGGATGGAGAATCTGTTTCATGCAAAGGGTTGCTCGTGGTAAAAGAAAACTAGTTAACTTTCTTGTCTCTTGAACTTCTCTTTCCTGAGTGTATGTGTGCTGAATCTGCTGATATCTAATAAATTGAGTTACCTGTATCTCAACAAGGATTGAGGAATAAGTATAGGCAAATGCAATGTTTCCAATGGCTTGAAAGCAATTCCAAGCCTTTTCTGTGCTTGTCACGTCCACCCCTACCACTGTTCCTGTTAGGCTTGTTTTAACATCGTTCCCTCCTTTAAAAACAAAGAAAACAATATCACATCAAACTTATCCATAGTTTTTTTTATCACTATCAATATTTTGAGCAAACACGAAAAATTTATAGCTAATCCCGTGAATTAGAATTGATGGTTTATTTTTGTCAATTACTGACCTGCAATTGCAGCTATGGAGAGACCGATACCGATCAGTGAGTATGCAAAAGACATGATAGCAGCGAGGGTGGAAAGCCCGACAAGCTCATGAAAATTAGGTAATTGGCTCATCATGACTTGTACAATCCCAAATATGATCATGAACATATTCGTTGATGCATGGCACTCTGCGTCATGGCCTTCCCTGTGAAAGCAGTTTGATCTTTTAATGGCCCTGTTTATTGAAGGGAGGGGAGAGGGAAAAAAAAAACACTTCAGTATAGTAAAAATAAATTATTATTGTATATTCGTACTAGTTATTACTCATCAGCCTTCCTCCATTGGAATCATAATGCTCGTGTTCCTTTAGAATCTCCAGATTTTTGGCGTTAACAACTTGTATTCTCGAATTTCTTTTTAATAGCTACAGATATGAAATCAAAAAATTGAAAATTTGTGGGAGCTTACGCCATGCTTATAGATGCGGTGATTGTGTATCCTATTGATGTTCCTACAAGATTTGTATATTGAGATATCCCACAGAGTGTGTACTTGATTCCTCCTACAGGGAGAAAGGGATTGAAAGATTAGTATCTGTAGCTTGGAGGTTCTAACAACCATAGAATGACCAATAAAGAGCGAAATGGGAGCGCGCAAGACAGATTAATGAGTCAGAATTCCTGATTATGAACCAACAAATAAAGAAAAACAGATCAATGATGATGATGAGTTCAAATACTTTTTGAAGCAAGTATACTGACATTTTTCAAGGGTATTGAATATGTTGTGGATGTTGCCTACCTAAATGAGCTTTTACAGCACCCATGTAAGTGTAGGTTCTTGTCCCTCCAAGGGGACCTGGGAACCTATAACAGTCAGCTAGTAGACAGGAATTAAACCAAGTGATGAAAGAGAAGATTAGAAGAGAAATAGGTCCTGCAATCCAACCCAACTGAGCCATGGCCCATGCAAGAGATAGAACTCCAGACCCAATAACAGCTGTAATGATGTGTGCACTCGCAGACATCAAATTTCCTGCAAAGGGGAAAACAAAACATGCAAAAAACTGAAGAAGGGTGCCACAATGAAGTGAAAGAAACCCTGAATCAACAAGGAGAAAGAAACAGAAAATGAGGAAATTGTTCATGGATCTAAAGAAAGAGAAAAAAACTGATACCGTCTCTCTTTAAGCGACCATCGTCATCAGTTTTTACAATGTCTAGAGCGAAGCTTTGCCCGTTTACTGGCATTGTAGCCATGTCTGCCTTTCTGTATCTCAGAGGTGTATCTGAAAAGATAAATGGAGCGTTGGAGACTGCTCTCTTCACTCTTGAGAGTATAAATGGTCAAACTGAAAATAAGCACCAGCATTAATACAGCGAGAATCAAGAGGGGGGCATAAAATCAGAATCAGCTGTAAGTTGCTACAAGTGTTCCTTGTCCAAGTGGACAACAGATTACTTTGGCAGGCATATCAAGGATCATAATGTAAAATTGATAAATTAGGACTCCACTACTCTCTCTCTCTCTCTCTCTCTCTCTCTTTATTTCCTTTCCTTTCTCCTCACATCACCTAACATCATGTGGGATATATATGGAAAAATATCAAGAACATATACAAGCAATGCCAGAACAGATTGCAAGAAATATGTTTCAAGGGGAAAGCCAACAAGACTTTCTTTTTTTCTTCAAAAAATGGTTCCTGCACATCATGAGGAATGCATTGACGGGTGCTCTCTTTTCAAAGTTTTTCGGTGTCTGTTAGACTGCTTTTTCTAATTTCAGAATAAGTAAATACCACTTCTAGTAGAGTGCGGAAGCAAACATTAA
>Ga0307517_10010993_pt1 | contig 12587 bp, 11 predicted proteins | sample 23_EM_MG_FD_194515 | JGI IMG/M metagenome (GOLD analysis project Ga0307517, IMG submission 194515) | Populus trichocarpa ectomycorrhiza microbial communities from riparian zone in the Pacific Northwest, United States - 23_EM | ecosystem: Host-associated > Plants > Roots > Unclassified | place...
GTGTCTTTTTATGGGAGTGGAACTATATCTAACCAATAAATTGGCTGCAAAAAGCTATATATGGTCTTGTACAATTTGCAAGATACATGAGTGCTGTAATAGTACTAAGATATAGTATTTTTGCACCAAGAATTTCTTCATCCTCTTTTAGCAGTCATAAAGGGTCTTTCTTCACATCAAGTGATCGAACAACCATAGGTGTACTCAAAGGATAAGCATTGTCCATGTAAAAGTACTTTAAGACCTTTTTTGTATACATTGATTGATGGACAAATACTCTATTTGAAAGATGTTCAATCTGAAAATCAAGACAAAATTTTGGCTTTCTGATATTTTTCATCTCAAATTCATCTTTCAAATATGTTGTAATTTTTATGAGCTCTTTAGAAGTACCAAAAAAATTTTAATTATCAATATATACTGCAATAATAGCAAATCCAGATGTGGTTTTCTTAATAAAAATACATGGAAAAATCTTATTATTCTCAAACCTTTTTTCTAGGAGGTATTCATTAAGATGGTTGTGCCATATTTAACCAAATTACTTTAACCCATATGACAAATTTTGTAGTTTAATAGAATAAACACTTCTTGGTTTATCATAAAAAGCTTCAGGCATTTTGAATCATTTAGAGATTTTTATATGGATATCTTTATCTAATTATCTATATAGCTATGATGTAACTACATCCATTAAACACATATCTAGAGTTTCTGAGACTACTAAACCAATAAAAAATCTTAAAGTGATTGCATCCATAGCTGGAGAATAAGTTTTCTTATAATTAATGTCAGGTCGTTGTGAGAAACTGTGTGCAACAAGTCATGCCTTGTATCAAACAATTTCATTGTTCTCATTTTGATTTCTAACGAAAACCCACTTATATCCAACAGGCATAACACCTTTAGGTGTATGAACTACATGTCCAAATACTTCATGATTTGCAAGTGAGTTTAACTTTGTTTGGATTACTTCTTTGCATATTGGCTAATCATTTTGATATCGATATTCTTCAACAGTTTGTGATTCAATTTCATCATTACATTTGGTGATGTCAAAAACAACCTTAAATTCAAATACATTATTTATTACAATTTTATTTTGATCCAAAATCTCTCCTATGTGAAAATAGTTTATGGAGATGTTACTATTTCTAAGTACCTAGATCTCTTTAGGAGATGCCTCTTTAGGAGGTCTCTCTTCAGGAGGATCAGCATTATGAGATGATTTTGACACTATATTTATCGCATGTTTTATGAATGAGGAATCTTAAAGAGTATTATCGTCTATTTGTTGTAATTTTTATTTTCTATGATTTTTGGCCTTAGAACCAACATGTCTTTCACACTTCAAGCATGGTATAGATTCATTTGCTAATATGTTGCTTTTTTTTCCTTTAAGGATTTTGATTCTAGATAGAGCATTTACAGCTAGAATGTGGGATTTAACCAACTTTTTCACTGTTGGTGAAAACATCTGGTAATTGATTTGCAATATTTTGAAAATGAATTATCTTTTGAACTTCAAGTTCACACTGATTTGTCCTTGGATCAAAATAAGATAACTTCAGGTTATTAAAAGTAATTTTTTATCGTGCTTCAGGCACTAACTTTTCTTTTCTTAATGATGGGAAAATGTTCTCATCAAAATGACAATCTTTAGAGCATGCTTTAAAAACATTATTAGTCAAAGGTTCAAGGAATCTAATAATAAATGAAGAATCAAAACCAATATAAATTCTTATTCTACGTTGTGAACCCATTTTAATCTTTTGTGGGGGTGTTATAGACATATATATCGCATAACTAAAAGTTCATAAATGAAATATATTTGGTGGTATCCAAAAACAAGTTACAAAAGAGAATATTTATGGTAAGTACTTGGTTTAATTCTAACTAATGATGCAGCATATCCCCAAACAGATGTAAGCAATTTTGATTTTATAAGTAATTGTCTAGCAATTAATTGAATTCATTTTATAAATGATTCTGCTAGACCATTTTAAGTATGTATATGAGCAATAGGATGTTCAACATCAATCCTAATAGAAATGCAAAAATTATCAAATGCTTGAGAAGTTCATAAATGAAATATATTTGGTGGTATACCAAAAACAAGTTGCAAAAGAGAATATTTATGGTAAGCACTTGGTTTAATTATAACTAATGATGCAGCATATCCCCAAACAAATGTAAGCAATTTTGATTTTATAAGTAATGGTCTAGCAATTAATTGAATGCATTTTATAAATGATTCTGCTAGACCATTTTAAGTATGTATATGAGCAATAGGATGTTCAACATCAATCCTAATAGAAATGCAAAAATTATCAAATGCTTGAGAAGTAAACTCACCAACATTGTCCAATCGAATTTTCTTTATTAGATAATTAGAAAATTGCGCCCGTAGTCTAGTAATATATGCTATTAATCTAGCAAATGTAACATTTTGACTAGAATGTAAACAAACATGTGACCATTTACTTGTTGCATCAATCAATACCATAAAACATCTAAAAGGTTTGCATGGTGAATGAATATGTCCACATATATCTCCTTCAATTCTTTTAAGGAAAGTTGGTGATTTTGTAACAACCTTTGATGAAGATGTTTTGGTAATTAATTTACCTTAAGAACACGCAGCACTTGAGTTTTCACTTGGTAAAAGAATCTTCAAGTTCTTTAAAGGATATCCATGTGAATTTTCAATAATTCATCGCATTATTATTGATCCTGTATGTCTAAGTCGATCATGCTAAAGCATAAATATTTTTGGGTTAGAACACTTCTGGTGTATCATAAAATTTGTTTCAATAGATTTCATAAACGTATAATAATTCCAAAATAGAAAGCATTTAATTTTTCAAGCATGAGCTTCTAGCCTGGAATACGTGAAATAATATAAAGATATTATTTTTTGTCTTCATCTATTGTTTCAATATGATAACCATTAGCATGTATATCATTAAAATTATGTAAATTTCTTCTGGATTCGGTGGATGTAATGCATCTTTGATGCTCAGTTTTGTGTTATTTGGTAATATAATATTAGCTTTTATGGATTCTATAATCATGTCTGTTGAATCTGATATTATAGTGACATTAGCTTTGGTTAATGTTAAATATTCAAAGTATTTCTTACCCTTGAGAATTTTGTTCGTTGTTGCATTATTTATTAGACATAAATCTCCATCATGAAAAGTTATGCCTCTATTCAAAATATAATTAAAGTTTATTATTTAACTGAAATAAAATTGACATTGTTTATTAAAAATACAATAAAATAAATATCTTAATATAAATAAAAAAATATATTAATTATCCTCAAGGATTCCACTATTAAACATGTTATTTGTTCTATCTGGGTTTTCAAATAAATCAAAAACATCAAGATAAGCATTAACATTAAGATAAACATTATGACCTTCAAGATCATCTTTATGAACAAAATTAGTCTCAAATGTATTTTGTTTCAGAGAGGCTTGATATAATACTGTAAGATGTTTTAACGTGCAACAAGTGTGAGACCAATGACCATGCATACCACGCTTAAGACACTTATCTTCAAGTTTATGCAACTTCTTGCCCTTTTCTTGTTTGGGTTTATTATGTCTCCACTTCTAGTGGTTTGGTGGGTTACCTTTTGAAGGGTTATCTCTTCTCCTTTTCCATTTCCATTTATTTTTTCCAAATCTATACATGTAACAACCTGAGATAATGATCCACCTTTTTGGGAATTACCTCAATCCCATAAATTAGAAAGAAAAAAAAAGGTAGGATTTGTTTTCCATCTTTTTACATATTTTAGCAGAATTTTTTTTGTATTTAAAACATCTCAAGTGTCTATATCAATTCAATCACACATCAAAGATCACAATTAAATACATATACTCAATAATTTGAACATTTCAAACCATTTCATCATCCATACATAAAACTAAAATTCATTTATCTGACTTTCTATGTTTTTATTTCTTACCACTTCCTGAAATCAATCAATATATTCTTATTTATTTTGCTAAACATTATATCATAAAAGATTAATATTACATAATTAGATTATTTCATGAAAACGTCTCATTTAACATTAAATTTCATAATATATTTAAGCTAAAACATAACCAACTTATATTCCATTCATCCTAATTAATTATCACACACCATTTACATCCAATTCATCTTATACTTAAACTGGATTAATTACATAATTCTTCTCATTTCAACATTATTAAATAATACTATTTATAACAAAATATATGCAAAAGAGATTTGAGTGCAGTAAAATGTTAACCCTGACGAGACTAAGATGAACTTGAAAATTTACCATGCATATAATAATCAGCACAATAATTGATTTATTATTAATATTATTAATGATCTTTATATTTTAGAAAAAATAATCAAACTTGAAATTCTAACCAAATTATTTAACAATATATTCAATGATACATTTTTACTCCAACAATTCCATCTCATTGCTGAATCGTTAAAAATTCTTTTCGAATATTCTATTTCTTAACATAACAAATCAACCACGTATTTATCAAACATAATTTTCTGAATAAAATTCTACAAGTTCGGTGTTTCCTTCACTATTAATAATTTATAATTTTCACTTATAGATACTCATTAATTTGGCACTTTCATTGTAGGAATCAATCAATTATATTTCTATTTTTAAATACCACATGAATTCTAGTACCCTCATGGTCGATACTCTTAAATATGAGATTCTCTATTTTGAAAGTCAATTCAGTCTAATATTCTTATCTGAATACCATAAAAATATCAGTATCCTCTTTATGATATTTGTTTTCAATCTGACATTTTTTATTTTAAAAGTCAATCCAATATAGTATTTTTTTCTGAATACCATAAAAATATCAATATCCTCTCTATTATACTTTTCAGTCTGACATTCCCTATCGTGGAAGCCAATCAAATCCAGTATTCATTGATGAATACCATATCATCTCTATGATATTTTTTCAATCTAGCATTTCTCATTTTAAAAGTCAATCTAATCTGGTATTCTCTTCTAAATACCATAAAAAATTCAACATCTTGACGTGGATATTCATTAAATCAAGCATTCCCATTTTGGGAGCCCAAACAATTCAATATTCTTTTTCAATTACATATATCATTTTATTTATTAAACTGTATAATTTGTTTTCTCACATAATAATTACGATTAACAATTAAAAGTAAATATTATAATAACCTCAATACTAACTCCCTAAAAATTTGATTAATTCAATTTTTGTGGTGAATATTTTCACCTACCTATAGTTGTCTAACGTACTACCATTCGCACGGTCTCTAACCCGCCAGTAACTTCTCCTGTGAAGTTAAATCAAATTTATTCTTATAGATTCATGAAATCTCTCCTTTTGGTAGATTCTTTCTTCTTTATTTATTTATTTTTAATTGAATTATCTCATCAATATATTCTCTATTTAAAAGCCCTTAATCATTATTTCTTTTCTTAACTAATATAATTCTTTCCCTTTCCATTGTCTCATGAAAATAAGACTTCATTCCACGTTAGATAATTAATATTCTCTTCTCACTATTAAAAAATCCTTTTTTGTTTTGAATTCATTTGGCTTATTTCTACCTAGCTTAACCATTTAAATTCATTGATTTATTTTTATATCTTTCTGTCAAAGAAAGCAAATTCTTAATAGAATGATCTATTTTTCCATCAATTCCTCACCTTTACACATTTAAATCATCTAGTTGATATATTTATTCACAATTTTCTCAATAACTTGAATAATTTTTTTTCCAACTATAAAACTAAATAGTGATCGTAATGGGACCTAACCAATTTAAGGCATTCATTCAAGTTTTTTTGTTTCATTATTTCCTATTCAAACCAACATGCTTACTTTCATAATTGTGCATATCATAGTCATATAAATATCATAACCCCACATAAATATTTCTAGTTAGAATTTATTATATTCTTTCAATAATTTCTATTAATCATTCATCACCCATATAATTTCGCATACATATCAACATTAGTCTATCATATAAGCATCAATTTATGAATTACATAATTCTACATAACATTCTTTAATGCATAATTCATAAATATAAATTTAGAAATGCATAAAGATTCATAAACTTAGGCACTTTACCACTTACCCACAAGAAAAGTGAAGGTAAAAGGTCCTAGAATAAAATTTTCTTTTCTTTCTCCTTATTTCTTCAAAAACCTGCTAGCAAAATCCCAAGGATTGTTTTCTTGATTCTTTGTCCAAATATCCTCTAAACTTCCTATAATCCCTTACTCTCTAGTATTTAATGCTTAATTAGATGAAATCTAAGTGGAAAATACAAGAAATCTCCCCAATTGTTTCCTCTCTTCTCACCCTCTCAATAGCAGGCCATGAATGGCTTCCCATTCATGTACTATATCATGAAGTTCCTTTATTTACATAATGGCCCAAAGTTCATTTAATTCTCTATTTAGATCTCACTCTTTTAACACCTTAATTGATTTAATCCCATAACCTTTAACTTAATATTATTCAATTTTACCCTTCTACCATTTTATTTTATTTATTTATTTTCTCATAAAAAATATATTTCTATCTTCATTCATTTCCCTAATTTCTTTTTATTAAATTTATAATCCTAGAAAATTTCAATCGGGTGTTCACAGTACCCTTAGTTCTTTCTTGTGTTTTGGACAAAGGTTTCATTCAGTTCAGGGAATGGTTTAGAACACGTGGCACGAGATTGATTATTTTTCATCAAAAGCTCATTATTTTGTTAAGTTATAAGAAGACATGAAACTAGTTCTAAGTATCTCTTGGAATTACATTCTCTATATTGTTGTTGCAGGCTCTAACATTTGGTCTTTTGTGATATTTTCACCATACAATTTCTTCTCTGAGGTAATTTTAAAAAGAGCAAAATTATATTTACTAACGGATTTAAAATCTTGCAACTTCAAGTGCAACCAATCATAACGAATTTGAGGAAGTATGATACACTTTTAGTGGTCATTTCTTTCTTTTAGATTTTTCCACAAAACAAGAGGATCTTTTATTGTTGAGATATTCAACTTTTAATCCTTCACTTAGATGGTGGCAAATAAAAATCATTGCTTTTGCACGATCATGCAAGGATGCGTTATTTTCTTCTTTGATGGTCTCTCCAAGATTTATAGCTTCTCGATGAATCTTAGCATCAATGATACATGACAAATAATTATTCTCAGATATATCAAGAGTAGTAAATTCATGTTTTGTTATATTCAATATTATTTATATAAAAAAAGAAACAACTTATTAAATAAAATCATGAATATAAAAGAAAAAATCAGTCTTTTAAAACTGTCATTTATTTAGTTCTTTAGAAATACTAGTTCTTCAAGAACTGCATTTAATTTATTTATTTAGGAACTTACAATACTAGTTCTTCAGAAACTTTAGTTCTTGATGAATAAAAAGTAAAGAAAACTTGTCAAAAATAAGTTGGAGAACCAAATATATTCTATAAAGTATGAAACATAATGAAAAGAAAATATTGAAATTGATACAAGCCATGTAATATAGGAGTTCATGTGTGTCAACATTTCAATAGAAATTAATTAGAGTGATTATACTGATAATGTGTTAAAAAATAAAGAACAAGTAATAATATACATATTCAAAATAGAACTTAAAAGAAAAATTGATACATTTTCTTATATATTTTTCAATCCTTAGAATACAAGACTAGTCTATTTATAGGAGAAGAAAATGAGAACATTAGAAGACACTAAAAGACCCAAGTGTCATAAAAAACCAAGAGACTAAACCTAAAAGTTACAAAGTCTAAAAGATTTTATTGGGCATTCAATATATGTAATTATAGATTTTATAACAATATATGTATATAAAAAAAACCTTGAAAAAATAAAATATGATCTCCCTTACGGATAGGAGAGAGAGAACGCATTTTATTTCTTGTTTATATATATATTCCAAAAAGGCCTAAAAACAAGAAATAAAATCCTATCCCCTAGAGTGTTCATTATTGGTCCAAATAGAGTTGGGTTACTTGAATGAGTTAACATTATAAATAGATGATGTTTTTTAGGTTGTTTGTTATTAGTACATTGTCAATTTTGAGCTTATTTTTTTTTATCTTTTTATTGCCTAGGAAAATAAGTGGATCCTACATGGTTTTCAAGTGCAGAATGTTATCTTTACAAGTTAGTCGGCTAGTCATGCATCTATTGGAATTTTCTACAAAGAGTTATGTCAATTTTAATTTTAGTGCTATCTAAGTGTTTGTCTACACTTTCTAAAGTTAAAAACGAGTTATTATTATTTATTATCTATAATTATGTTAAATTCAATTATTAGGTTTTATTTATATTATTTTAATATTTTTTAAGACTTGAAATGATGTTTCAAATATATAATTATGATTCAGACTATTATTAAGTTTTATTTATTTTATTTTGATATTTTCTAGATTTGAAAATACATTTCAAATATATAATTATGATTCAGATCATATATTGTAAGTTTAAAAAAAAAATGAATTTAATTCTAATTATTTTAACCTAGGCAAATTGACATGTATCAAATTCAGCATCATTTCCTTGACTTTGTCAGTATTATTTTCTTTAACTTTATATCTCTAAAATGGTTATTCAATCCGGATTTTTAAGTGGTGAGTTATTTGATTCTATATTTTTTTTTTAATTCAAAATCTTAGAGAGGTAAGCGAAAAACACCTTTCATTATTTTCTTTATGGTTCAGCAAATGAATGTCAATCACATGACAGACAAACTAACGATACTGGACATAATGATAAAATCATTCAAGGAACAATAAATTAGGTACAAAATCCATAAAAATATGTATAATTCATAAATCATTTACCCAATTTTTCTACATGTTCATATTAACGTCTCATTTGGATTCAGTGCCCAGAAGAAAATTGTCATGAAAAGATACGAGTTCCAAAGAGTAAACATTCCATAATATTTTACACAAATCCCATGCAGTACATACAAAGACCACATTACATGGTCAATAGGCTGAATACAAAACCAGAAATGCTAAAGACAACAATCCACACCAAGTTTAAAAATGCAAACCTAGTTTGCTTATTTAGACTAATGCCATAATCCACAAACACACTAGTGAAGACCACTTGTATGCCAAAACTGCCATAAGCTTATTTGAGAGCCAGATATGTCACTGGTCTGCTCACCTAAGCACAATACTCACTGCAGAACTAGACATCCTGGACTCCCAGTAACCATGGCTGAATGGGAGTTTTCATTAATGGCATTCACTTCTTCAAGAGACGTATGTTCAACATTTGCATCCTCAAGCACGTTCTCAGAATCAGTTCCACTGCAATTACCACTGTTGGAAATAGCTTTAAAGATGAGAGCATTCACTTCTTGGAATCTCTCTTCGGAGAGAGACACCTCAGCAAGAAGCCTCCAAGCATTCTCTTCCGATGCCTCCTCATAGTCTTTCTTCCTCTTCAACACCATATGGCCGCTGATTTCCCACACAGCAGGGTTCACTTGGGTATCAAGAAGCTCAGAACTCACTTCCCCTAGAGCTTGCTTCTCAGCATAACACTGTTCATCCATTAGACAATATTAAAGAATTGAAGACAAGTGTAATCTATGCAGTTAAAATATCAACAAGCAAAGAAGTCAACTCTATGTTGCTCCCATGTTCATTACCTGTGGAAGGAGAAAGATGTGGTTTCCACAATCAGCAATGAGCACATTGTAAGGTATGTTGTTTTCTTGAAGGCAAATGCAGGCATCTGAGACAGTGTTGGATAAATCTTGCAGGGCATTTCCACCCTCAAAGAAGAGACCTCTGACAGGATAATTCACAAGCTCAGAGATTTTCACACCACCATCCAACGTAGTTATCTTCTTGGTGGATGCCTTCTCAATCGGAAAAGGCACAGTCAAGTAGTAAGCCTGTTCCATGTAAATTATCAAATTGCCGGCTCATTATCGAATGAACTACCAACCACTTCTAAGGGATATGATTATTCAAGTTGAAAAGGATATAGCTATTTGGATAGTAACCTGGAAGTGAAGATGGTTAATGGTTGCAAAAGCACCCAAGCTATTGTAACCCAGTCGGAAGTATGGATCCCCAGCTTCAGCTGCCATGTGAAGTGCAAGCAAGAAGCTATCACGATCAATCCTCTGAGGCAAGCAATCCAGGACACGTGGGATTAACAGCACATGCCCATATTCAATAGGGCTCACCTGTTAAATTGACACAGCAAAAGTAATCAACCATCATCTTACTGCTCTACTCAGATAACACTGTCAATCAAAGAAAAACAATGATGTAAGACAAGAACCAAGGATGTACGTTGATGGCAACCACGCTTGGAGAATTCTCAGCATCAATAGTGGCATCCGGGAAGAACTTGACTTCCCCATCTTCACTCTCTCCAAACTGGAAGAGGATCTCTTCTTGACCAACTTTAGTGAAGTTAAATTTGTTTCCATCGAAGGGCTGGAGGACCTTATCGACACGGAATTCAGTTGGCCTCTTCTTCAAGTGACGGCCCTCATTCAGCTGAGCAATAAAACCATTGCGACCCGGTATCACCTAAAGGAACATCACCAAAGATTAGGCAGAAATCTCATATCCAATTATGTAAACACTACCATATTATTATAACAGACTCAGCTTCAAATCGCAACCAAATAATGATAATAAGAGAGAATTAAGACCTTGGTTTCACAGGTGGTGACATCATAGCGAAAGAGCCCTCTCTGCATACGGTCCTCCCACTAAAAATTCAAACAGGTACATAAAGTAAACTTAAAATTGACTACTCAACTGCGAAAAGATATGTAAATAAATAAATATCAATTCAATGGAATATGCTTGAGTTAAGAGTAGGTTAAGTAATAATACCTCCCCGAGAAGGAGCGAATTGAGGAAGGCAACTGGAGGCTCACTCTTGTCATGTTCAAACACATCCTTCTGCTCTGTGATAATCCTGTCCACTTTCTTGAAAGTATATAAAGGTAGGCGTGCGCCTATCCATACAGCAAATGTTTAATAAAGATCAAACCAAACGAGGTTTCAATTAAAGATCTTCAAATAAAATAAAAATACCTTGAAGGCAACAATTTTGAAGGCAATTGCGGCCGCAACCCCCTCCGCGGCGAGAACCCTCCTCACCTTCCTCTTTCTGGTAGTTGGAAACAACAGTAGGAACCCTTTTGATCCTAAGCATCATCTTGTTCGTTTATTCGAGATCTAATGCTTTACTTATTGGCTGACTGGCTTTTACAAAATTCGAATGATTTTTTTTTCTATTTTAGATGTGATAGGTAGTATAATAATAGTAATAATACTAAGCTACAACTAACTTAAAAGAAGGAGAAACCGCCACCAGCAAGAAAGAGGAGATCAGAAGGGCTGCCGCCTTCGGAGGGCAGAGCGCCACGTCCACCGTGCGGCGAAGGGTTGCTGCTCTCGATTAAACAACCCTTACGTCGTACAGCCCGGACATGAATTAGAGGCCGAGTTACTCCGTGTATAGCCGTGATGTCTACAACTCGTCTACCCTGGGTTTTTAACCCCTATTCTTGAACTCTAGAGAATTTTTATAGATACCAGGGAAAAAAAAACCCACCTTGGTGCTGCTGAAATGAAAAATGAAATTTTATTACTATTAGAGGGGAGGAGAGGAGAGGAGAGGAGGATATGCGAATTTGGTTTTCGGATGCGAGAGAAGTGGAGGAGATGGGATGTTATATAGATAAGAGGGGAAGTGGGAGCTAGTGGCTCTGGCTCTGGCTCGGTGAGGTTCGGGAACCTAGGCTGGGTTGTTTGGGTTGGTGCTTCTGGGAGACTTGTTGGAAAGAGGTGGTGTTTTGTTTCGTGGTACGCCCAATTGGGTTGGTCGGAGTGGGGACCACGCAGTCGTACGAAAAACAAAATAAAAATAGCAAGACAGCAGTGGACCACGCAATTTCGCTCCCCCCTTCCCCCGTCTCTTTCTTTTTATTGATTTCTTGACGCATCTTGCTAAATGCTAACTAACCCTCTGAATCCCAATTAGTTTGGAAAGCAAATATTAGAGGATGATTCAGTGACGTGGTGTGTTGATGATTCATTCTCTAATAGCAAAAGCAGAAGGAAGGAGAAATACTATGTGGACATTTTCACACGCGCTCTTTCAAATATCTACCTTTAACGTTAAATACTGTTTGGTTTAAAAACCACTCTATCATTCAACCCAATCCTACCATTATTAGAAGGTAATATTAAAAAATAAATAAATTAAATACTATGAATTATAATAATAATTCTCTTGTTCTAAAATAAATATCTCTAACTTTAACGTTAAATACAGTTTGGTTTAATAAACCGCTCTATCATTCAACATTTGCAATTTTAGCATCACAAAGACCAATCCTATCATTATTAGAAGGTAATATTAAAAAATAAATTAATCACTATGGATTATAACAATAATTCTCTTATTCTATCCTTCAATTTTTTTATATGATTTACTATTGTTTTTTTAATTTTTTTTTCCTTTTATATTGCGTTAATTAATA